>Ga0210408_10003355_pt1 | contig 14864 bp, 10 predicted proteins | sample IncBWH4MmetaG_FD_155471 | JGI IMG/M metagenome (GOLD analysis project Ga0210408, IMG submission 155471) | Forest soil microbial communities from Barre Woods Harvard Forest LTER site, Petersham, Massachusetts, United States - Inc-BW-H-4-M | ecosystem: Environmental > Terrestrial > Soil >...
GTGGGGGTGCTGATCAGCGGCGGCAACACGACCGCGGTCGATTTCGATCGCTGACGCATAGCGAAGTGGTATCATCATACAATAATGGGTGCACAGCATGCACTTTTTTGCTGGTAATAGTGCATATCGTGCACTATATTGAGTGCGAGCGGCCCTGGGCCCAAAGCTGCGATGCCTGAAAATACGAGCGGCTGATGCCGAGAGTGGATACGCCTCTCACGAAGGCCAGCATCTATGTCTACTACGGCGATCACGCGCCTCCACATTTTCATGTGGTCGGACCAGACACGGACGTGCTGATCGATTTGAGGACGCTGCAGGTTATGAGAGGAACATACACGCGGCAGGCACTCGCCGAAGCGGTGGCGTGGGCGGCGGACAATCTGGCCATCCTGTGGGCAGAATGGAGAAGATGTAATGAGCGAGACTGATATTGTCCAAGTCGGTCCCCCGATGCCGCGCGTTGGTTCGGTTCAAGCGGACAGCGACTATTCCATCCGAGTAACCTGGCTTGGTGATGTCGACCCTTCTTTTCCAACAACGATTGACCTTGCGCCGATAATCTTAACATACAAGTTTTATCGTCCCTTGCGCGACAATCCTCAGCTTTTCCGCACCGTTCACGTATCCAACAATGGAACAGCTATTGCTTGGGGAAATGATGAAATCGATATGCCTGCCACCGCGATAGAGCATCTCGCAAGCGAAGTGATGCAAACTTCCGATTTTCGGGCTTGGCTGGAGAAAAACCGGCTGACTCTTGACGCGGCTGCGGCCCAGCTTGGAATAAGTCGGCGACTAGCGGCTTATTTTGCGTCTGGAGAAAAGCCGATTCCGCGGTACATCGCTCTTGCCTGCGCTTACCTGGACAAGAGGTTCAGTTCACCAGAACCGGAACCGCTCGCCCCACGTACTGAACAAATGCGCGCGGAGTCCCGGCGAGTTTTGATTCCCTGAATTTGCTAGCGCTGGGGCAACCTGTTGGGCGAAGGCGGACGTGAAATACCGGCGCGCAACAAATACTGCCGTCATCCTGAGGAAGCCGCTCGCGTAGCGAGCGGCTGTTTCGAAGGATGGCCGCAGGCACCGAGTCTGCTTCCATCCTTCGAGACGGTCGCGCGCAAGCGCGCGCGACCTCCTCAGGATGACGGTTGAGTTTGTTTCACGCTCTCGCAGGATGACGGCAGAGTTTGTTTCACCGATTCCCCAATATGCTCGCCACCAGCGCGCGCGGGTCGCGCGCCGGCCATTTGCCGAGGTCGACGGTGTGGAAGAAGTCGGCGAGGTGCGCGTTGAAGGCGCCGGGGTCCTCGGTGTTGATGCCGTGGCCGGCGTTGGGCATCACGACGAGCGCCGCGGTCGGAATCGTCTGCTTCATCAGAATCCCGGGCTCGAGGCACGGCCAGTCCTCGTCGCCCGTCATCACCAGCGCGGGCGCGGTGATCGTCTTCATCTTGTCGACGAGGTCGTAGAGCGAGGGCCGGCGCGCCTGCACGCCGCGCAACGTTCCGACCGCGCCGTCGGTCGAATGCTCTTTGAGCTGCTGCAAAAATTCGCTCCAGCCGCGCGGGTCCTTGTTCTGGAATTGCACGCGGGTCGGCCCGAGCCCGTAGACTTGCGCCTGCTTTTCCATGCCGTTCGTTTCAAACGCCCGCGCGGAGGCCTCCGCTTCCGAGGTGAACTGCTCGCGCTTGTCGCGCGCCGCCCCATAGCCGCAGCCGCCGATCACCAGCGAGCGCGCGCGGTCCTGATAGGTGAAGCCGAAGTGCACGGTGGCAAAGCCGCCCATGGAGAGGCCGACGATGTGCGCCTTGTCGATGTTGAGCGCATCAAGCACCGCGCGGATGTCGTCGCGGGCGCGGTCCTGCGAATAGCGGTTCGCCTCCTTCGGCACGTCGGAGGGCGGATAGCCCCGCGCGTTGTAGGTGATGCAGCGGTAGCGCCGGCTGAAATAGCGCACCTGCGGCTCCCACGCCCGATAATCGCCGGCGAACTCGTGCACGAACACGATCGGGATGCCGCTGCCGGTTTCTTCGTAATACAGCTTGACGCCGTCGTCGGTGGTGAGATGCGGCATGATCGTGCCTCTACTCAGGAAGCTGCGCGCGCGGAAATCCCCGCGTCGATGGTGACGACCGAGCCGCTGGTGTAGCCGGAACGCTCGGACGCGAGGAACACGACCATGTTGGCGATCTCTTCCGGGTGCGCGGGGCGGCCGAACGGCATCGGCTTGACGAGATCGCGCCACGTCTCCGGGTCGCCGGTCTTGTCCTGCGCCTTCTTGCGCATGAGAGTAATGAGGCGATCGGTCGCCACCGGGCCGGGATGCAGCGCCATCACGCGCACGCCGTCGCGCACGCTGGCGCTGCCGAGCGACTGTGAGAAGGCCGCCAGCGACGCGTTGCCGGCGACGCCGCAAATGTAGTCCGGGTCTTTGGTCTGCGCCGCCGCGCCGATCACGTTGACGATCACGCCCGACCCGCGCTTCTTCATCAGCGCGTAATAGGCGCGGCACATGTTGACGTAGCCGAACACCTTGAGGTCCCAGGCGGCGCGCCAGCGCTTCTCGTCGATCTCGATGAGATTCCCGCCCGGAATGGCGCCGGCGTTGTTGACCAGGATGTCGACGCCGGGAAAGGCGGCCGCGACCTTGTCGACGTTGGCGCTGTCGGAAAGGTCGGCGGCGAACACGTCGACCCGCACGTTCGACTTGCGCGCGATCTCGGCCTGCGCGGTTTTGAGGTCGGCGGCGGTGCGGGCGATGAGCACCACGTTGCAGCCTTCTTCCGCCATGGCGTTGGCGGTGGCGCGGCCGATGCCCTTGGAGGCGCCGGTGATGAGGGCCGTCTTGCCGGCGAGCTTGAGGTCCATGGATTGCTCTCGAGATTTGGCGAGGAGGGGAGCGCGAACCTACGACCCCGCAAGGCCCGGGCGCAACCACGTCCGAAGGACGTGCCCCGGATGCAGTGCGGCACGTAGTGCTGCGGCGAGAGGCGATTCGCCCCAGAACAACTTGACCTATTTTAGGTCATTACGTTCGTCGCCGCGCCAAAATTCGAAACCGGCGCGAGGCGATGCCCCAAGCGGCGACGAAGGCACCAGACTGGGCGAAGATCGACCAGCATCTTACCCGTACTCCGAGCTGATCACACCGTCATGCGCGCTCCGATAACGATCAGCAGGATGCCAATAAATATCAGTGCGATCCAGGCCGGAGCCTTGACGATCGCCTTGAGGAAAGCGGTCAAGGCCTTGAGGAACTCTGTCGGCAGGTCTGCCAGCCCGAAACTACGGCCCTTCTCCGCACGCTGCTGCAGTTCTTTGATCATCGTTACAATGCCGCCGGCGATTCCAGCTAAGACCGCGATGATGCCGAGCCCAATTATAATGATACCGATAACGAGCATCTGATTCCCCCTTCTCCGGCCATTCTCACCTGCGTAGGAGTTCGACTCGCAGCCGTACCGCGGGATCTCCCAAGACAACGTACCCCCGACAGTCGTTTCGTGCCAGCCAAAGGTCCAGCAATTCACGCCTGTCGAGCCTCTTTTCCTTTCTGGCGGTCTCGAACTGATCCGTCAGGTGCACCCAGCGGGTATTCAGGGTGTTGGTAGCATGCCCGACGCGCGCGCCCCGCGACAGCAGATTCAACGCTGTGCGGAATGTCACGACTTGGCTTTCGGTGCTCCCGGGTTGCAAAAACGACAGATCCCACGCCTTGGACACGTGCCCAATGAAAGCGAGCATGCCGCGCGCCAAGAATTTCTGCGGCAGGTGCGCGACGAACGGGCGTTCGGCAAGCCGCGGCACGAGCCTGAAAAATCCGGGCTTTACCCAATCCGCTTCGCGGGGCGTTCCCGCGCTGAAGCAGGCGAAGCAGAACGCCGTCATTCCGGCCACGCGCAGGTGGGCATCGAGCTCGCCGCCCGTCAAGTAGGTGTCTGCCCCGGGCGTCTGCAGCGGCCCCGGCCATTCTTGGAATATCAGCGCCCCCTGGCCAGCCCGTTGGTTCAGAACGCCGTTTTTGTATTCCAAGCCGTGGCCGGCCGTGAATAGGATTGCGGGTGATGGTCGAGGACGGTCGTCAAGTCCAAATCCTTTCAGTCGCTTCAACAGATTGTTCTTGTAGGCGCCTTCGCCATGCGACGACCCGAGCAGCAGACTCGCCGCAAACCTGCCCTCAGGCTTGCCCGCAAACCAGTCGTGCAGGGGCTTCACCAGTATCGTCGCACTCGCATTCGTTGCACCATCGCCCTCGTGCTGGGTGCCGACGAATAACACCTCGCGCGCGTTGGCGGGAACGGCCCCCTCGGCCTCATAGTCGAGCAACTGATCTACATAGGATCCACAGTCGTCTGGGTCGTCGAACCAGATGCGGCCCACCGCGTATTCACCGTCGAGCTGTTGCTGAAATTCCCACGGTACGCGCTCTGGCGAGGCGACGATGCACAAGTAGTACGGTACGATCTCCGGCCGCATCTCGCCGCCGCGCACTTCGCGGCCATCGGCCCAGAGGAAATCCCATTTGCTCCAGCCTGAGTGGTAATAGAACTCGTGCGGAGGTTGGCCCCCCATCTCGTTGCGGCGGCGATCGAACAGGCGCATTACCGCATCACGATGCACTTTCTCCTCGGCCGTGAGCGGCTCGGGTGGCCAAATTACGCCCCACCGTGCCTCGCCAAGAGCGTTCGGGCAGACATCATCCGGCGGACCCAAAGTCTTTGCGGCGACCGCCTTTGTGTCCTCGATCGCCATTTCGTCATTTGGATCCACCGGTGCTTCCAGGATCGCGGCGGTGACCTCATCCGGATCGACTATCAGCCCGGGCCCGCCGTCTTCGGCCGCGACGCTGTAAGCGTGGATATGGTCCGCCTTCGCCATCGCGTGCTCACAGGACGAGATGGGTTGCGAACGCTTCGGCGCCGCGCGGCAGCGGTAGCGTGGCGCCGAGATTGTAGACCCAGGCGTCCCAATCCGGTGCGCCGACCAAGGATTGATACAGCTCGACCAAGTCGGCGACGATCGCGTACCGGCGATCTTTCGCACTTCGCGCTGCGGCCAGGTGCCGGCTCTGCACAGCCGTGGGGAGGTGCACGTCGCGCAAGCAAATATGCGCGTTCAAGATGCGAACACGGTGTCCCAGGCCGTCGAAATACGCATCGAGGTCAACCGGCTCGCCGGGCAACTGGCGGCACACTCTTCCCCACGCATGCCAATCGTGCAGCGCGGGACGGGCACTATCCAGGCACTTTTGCACCCGATCGAGAAGGAACTTAAGTAGTCGGTTCTCCGGACGGTCGAACGCTCGCTCGGTTTGCCTACACACGAACTGAGTCGGATCGCTGTCTCCGCTCAGCCGCGCCTTTTGCGTGCCGGGCCAGTCTATGCGACCTTGCACCCGACCGTGATACGTGACCCGGACCCTCCGCGTATCGCGGCTGAGTTGCTGCAGCAAGATTGGCGCGGTGTCGAAAATGAAACCGTGCAGTGACGTCTTCGATGCCTCGGCGAAATCGTGCAACAGGAAAGCCGCCGCGGTCATGGGTCCGAGCCGTCCCCCCGCTCCCGCGAGTGAGCGGAAACGGGCGGCATCGCGCGGCCGCGTGGCGCACTGGGCATAGGCGAGAAGCAGTGCGAGCTGCGAGGGCTGGCCGGCGCTCATGTGCCCCATTCCTCCTCGGGGATGAACGGAAACATGTGCTTGATCGGGTCCAGCAACAGCAAGCGAACCCTTTCCTCCTCACGCACGAACAGCTCCGCGAGTTGGATGTAGATCCCGCGGATGTGATCGCGCTCAAGTCCGTCCAGCTGCGGAACCACGTAAAGGCGCAGGGCTTCTGCGAGATGTTGAGCGGTCGGGCCCGCCGGCTCGCCGTTCGCGCGCGTCCCAAGGTAGCGCACCACGTCCTGAGCGATCGCCGGACCCAGCGCCCGCCGGCGCATGAGTGGATTTTGTCCGCCGCCCGCGTCCGGCCGCGCAAATATTCTGAGGAGGGTATCGAGCGTTTCGCTGGGGTCGGCCCGCACCGCCGATCCCCAGTGATCCCGAATCAAGCGTTCGTAGTCCTCATTCCTGGGCAGCGAGACGTCGATGAAGGCGAAGCGCCGCATGAAAGCGTAGGACATCTGGAACAGCGACGCCTTGTCGTAGACGTTCATCGTCCCGATGACGCGCCACGAGGGATCGATGCAATAGTCACGCGTCGCGTGCGATGGCTCTGTCCCAGGAGGGAGGATGCGGACGAAGCGGTCCTTTGACTTGTAGGGAAGCGTCACGGCCTGGCCGGAGAGGACCGTAAAGAGTTCGCCGAACGCCTTGTCGATGTCGGCGCGATTCATCTCGTCAATGACCAGCCAGCGTTGTGAGTCGATCGCCTCTAGGAACAGGCCCGGCCGAAACATTAGTCGACCACTCGCATCAGGCATGTAACCGCCGATGGTGTCGAACGTCGTCCAATCCGCCGTGGCGGTGGCGAGGACATGGCCTACGTTCCAGCATTTGAGCTTGGCATAACGGCACAAATCCTCCGCCAGCGTGGTTTTCCCGGTACCTGGCGGTCCGATGAAAACGAGATGCTTCGTGGCATTGAGTGCCGCTACCGCCTGCTGCAGCACGTCCTCGCCGAGGGATAGCGAGCTCTCGGTTTGGTCGGAACCCAGGGGCTGCGGATCCAGCACCGCGCGGGGCACCCGAGCGTCAGCGACGGGCTCCGTCGACACACTGTCTTCGGCCATCGTGCGCGCTTGGCGTATCGCCTGCGCGATCTTCTCGATCGCCATGCCATCTCGCATGAGTGGGTCCACTTCCGACGCCACGGTCCGAAGCAGGCTCTCGACAAGACGCCGCGGATCAGCCCCGGCCACCTTATCGTAAGGGAGCACCGACGCTTCCGCGTCGAGTTCTGCCTTGGCATCCGCCTTCCCGCTGACGTGAAACAGCCTGCCGTCGGACACCCGCATGAACAGGACCGGCACACCCCACTGGTCACGCGACACGCGATCTTGACCGCGGTCCTGGGGCTCCAAAGGCCGATGCAAATAGAGTTCGTTGCGTGCCGCGTTGACGGCACGATCGACCACCCCGTCGCGGACCAGTTCGGCATATAGCTTGCGCGAAAAATACTGCGCTGCCGTGAAGTCGAGCTTGCCCTGCATGGCGACCACTGCCGGAATGCCCTCGGCCACCAGCCGACGGGCCACGCCTCCCAGCACTGGATCCGTTGTTCCGATCGCCGTGTGGCACGAGGCCAAAACCACGAGCTGGAGGCCCTTGTTCACCGATGCACGCAGGCTCTCGGCGATATGGGTTTCCGGCACCAGCTCGGCCTCATCGCTGTCGGATCGTTGCAGCACCAGATAGGCCTTTCCGTTGCGGATCAGGCCATGGCAAAGCAGATGCAGCACGTGGAACGGACGGCCATTCGGCGCGCCTTCCAGTCGCTCACGCAAGGCCTTCGCGCTAACACGCGCGTCTGGGCTCACGAGCAGGTTCTCGCCCTCAAGAGGCTCGATCCAGTCCCCGAGCTTGGCGATTTGCGCCCGCAGAACCTTGATCTCGGCCACGTCCAAGGGCGCCAAGCCGTTTAGCGCATCCTTCGCGGTGAGACCTTCCGACGGAAGGAGATCGGCGGGGCTCGCCATTGCCGCGAGGATCCGCAGTCGTTTTTTGATGCTGATCCGCGGCGCCTTACCGATGTTTTTGCCGACCTCTAGAACGCGCGCGAACGGCGTGCCCGCATCGCATGCCAAGGGTCCGCCGCCTTGCCCTTCGCTGTCCCAAAGGTATTCCCAATTCACCTTGTGCAAATCGGGGCACGTGTTGCCGATACGGAGCTGCAGGTGCAGCCCTTCTGTATTCTTCGCCGATACCAGCGCGCGCTGAAAACCGGTCTTCAATGTAAATTCCCCTGGCTCGCCTTGCAGAACGTTGTCTCGGTTGCCGGGTTGCTCATCGTGGAACAGCGCCCGGCCGAGCGCGGCGCCGTACACGCGACCGGGAATCTCGCGGTCGAGATCGAGCTTCAGTGGTCCTTGAAATCGGCATGGCGCGCGCGCTGCCTGATCGAACCATGTCAGCACGACCTGGTACTTGCGCCCCTGTCCCGGCGCCGCCTCCCCCACAGCCTCCTTTTCGGCGGTGCTGAAGCTCGGGATGATGTTGACGTCGAGCACGTGAGCGGCGACCGCTTCGTCCGCGCGCTTCACCTCGTCGATAATGCGATGCCAAGCTTGCACGCGGATCTCGAGCCGACCCGGCGAAAGCCCGGTCGTCAGGTCCGGACGCAGCTCTTCTTGCAGCACCGCGGCCCCCGCGTCTGGGGGTGCTACCTTTTCCGGCGGAGGCGGCGCGGTTCGCGGCTCGGGCGACGGGCTCCGGGCCGATGTCACCCCTTCGGAGGGTGCAGTTTGCTTGGCGTCCTTTTCTGCCGCCTTCCACGGCGTCGTCGATCCTTCCTCCTGTAATCGCTCCTCCTGTAATCGCTCCCGCAGCCGGCGCCCGACGTCTTCAAATGTAATTCTTCCTCCGGGTCCGGTTCCGACAATGTCGTCGCGCTTGATCCCTTCCGATTGCGCATAGCTAAGCACCGCGCGCTCGAGGGCGGCGGGAGACGAGCTGCCGCTTGGCTTCCGGGCCCGCCGCAGAGAGTGCCAGTATTCGAGGAAGTCGAGTGATTCCATCGGCTCGAACCGCTGCTGGTAATCGCTTTGACTTAAGCCGGTCGCTAGGCGGAAGAGCTCCGGTTCTTTCTCTGCACGCTGCAGCAGCAACGTCTGGAACTCCTTGGACCATTTTTTGGGGCCACTGACTTTCTTGCGCAATAGATCGTCGATCTTGAGGCCATGCACTGCCCCCAGCAGGCACTCGATCAAATAATCAGCTTGGCGGTTGAGATACGGATCGTCGCGAAAAAATGTGGAGAGGTTCTGCACTAGCGTCGGGTTTGCTTTGCTCACTCCTCCGGTGACCGCCGCAATGGCCACCCCATCCGAGGTTGAATCGGGGCCGTCGGTGACGGCCACAGGCCAGGGCACGTAGCCTTCCTGATTACTGAAGAGCTTGCTGCGGTACTTGGCGACATCGAATCCGACCGAGGCGGCGACCTCCAGCAAGAACCCGCCAAGTGGTCCCCCCTGCGTGTTCGCGTCGCGGGCTTTCATCAGCGCGGAGCCGTAACCGTCGCGCGCGGCAAGCCAGCTGAGCACGCCATCAGAAAAATCGAGTTCCAACAGGATCGCGCCGATTTCGGAATCGCGAAAGTCGAACGGCCTCGTGAGGCGGCGGGCGGTCGTGCGTATCCCCGGCGTGGGCTCCAGGTCCATCGCCAGATGATCTTGGACCGTACGTTTAACCAGCACGCGCGCGCAGTTCGCGAGCGCGAGGGGATATGCCGACGCCACCACTTGCCGTGGAGCTTCGCCTTGTTCTTCTTGGCGAAGCCCAACCAACGACGATACAGCGGAAGATACTGACGACCACGCCGATCCTTCGGGTCGCCGCAGTAGGCCGTGGCCGCTCATGAACGAGCCATAGCCGACGACCAGCAGCTTTTCGGTAGGTCGGTTCGAGGTTACGCGTCCGGAAGCTGCAGATTGCTTGCGGTCCTCTTCGGGCGATTTCTCTGGTGCTGGCGCCACTTTTTTCTCCGGAGGAGGCGCGAGGATTCGCGCGGGCACCAGTCGTTCGACATCCTCGAACGTTACCCTCCCTCCCGGTCCTGTTCCGATAATCTCTTCAGGCTTGATCCCTCGCGATTTCGCATACTCAAGCGCCGCGCGCTCGCCTTTGGCGATCGCGAACGAACTCCCACTCGGCTGCCGAGCCGTCTGCAGAGAGTGCCAGAATTTGAGGAGATCGGCCGATACCCTAGGCTCGAACCGCTCCTCGTAATCGGATTGACCTAACCCGGTCGCCAAGCGGAAGAGTTCTGGTTCTTTCAGTGCACGCAGCAGCAGCGTCGTCTCGATCTCGCTGGGCCAGGCGTTGCGCCCCTCCAACAGATCGTCGATCTTGAGGCCATGCACGGCTCCCAGCAGGCACTCGACGAAATAGTCGGCTTGGGCCTTGTTTACGAGATTTGGAGGGCTGCTTTGTAAGCCGTGGGAATTTTTCCCGCCTCCGGCAACTGCTGAAATGGCCACCTGATCAGGTCCGGAGTCGCTCGAAATGCGTACCGGCCACGGAACGTATCCCTCTGTCTTGTCAAATAGGGTGGTCCGGTACGCTGTGAGATTGAAGCCGACCGACTCTGCCACTTCTAACAAAAAACGGCCAAATGGCTGCTGGTTCTTTCTCTTAGCCTGCACTAGGCTTAGCGTGGAGCCGTAGCCGTCGCGTACGGCAAGCCACTCGAGTGCTCGCTGCGATGTGTCTAGTTCCAGGAGGGTCGCGCCAAATTCGTTGTCACGAAAGTTAAAGGGTTTGGTAAGAACGCGACCGGTCGTGGGTTGCTCCCACGACCCAGGCGTGAGGTCCAGGACTAGGTGACCTTTCATCGACCGTCGGGTGAACCCGCGCGTGCAATTCGCGAGCGCGATCGGGTATACGGAGGCCGCCACCGGTCCTCGCGCGCGCGAAACCGCCGGATCGAGTGCCAGCCATTCGCGCAGCAGACCGTGGCCGCTCATGAACGAGCCGTAGCCGACTACGAGGAGTTTTTCGGTCTGTTCCACGTGGCGAAACTCCTGCCGGGGTGGATCGTTTCTCGCGACCCCGCTCATGGGCCACGCAGCACGTGTCTACCACGTTCTTGACAATATTGCCGGCGGAATGTGAATCGATTTTGTGTCATGTGCGGGTGCGGGCTGCACTGCGGCGCCGCCTCAGTTTTCCTGGGGGGCCTATGCGACGGCAGCCGGTTAGGCCGGTCGTTTTGTTTGGCGCGCTTTTTCACGCGATCGCCGTTTTTGCGGTCCTTGACCCATGGGTCTATTTTAGGAAGTCCCGGTAGCCAGGGGCAGCACGCCTGGACCCCGGGTCTGCACCGCGGCACTTCGCGCCGCGGTGCGCCCGGGGAACGTCGCTAACCTCTTGCCCCGGGCGGCGAAGCCGGCAAGATGGCGCGCCCATGAAGCTTTCCGGGGACATCGTCATTGCGGCGCCGCGCCAGGCGGTGTTCGACGCGTTGCGCGACGCGCGGCTGTTCGCGTCGTGCGTCGACGGCGTGCGCGATCTTCAGGAGATCGACGCCAGCCACTACCGTGCGGTGATGGAGACCAAGGTCGCCTACATCAAATTCAAGTTCGATGTCGCGGTCGAGGTCACCAAGGTCGAGCCGCCGCAGACGATCGAGGCCAAGATCGAGGGCGCGCCGCACGGCATCGTCGGGCGGCTGAGCGCAACTTCTCGCACCACGCTCATTGAAGAAAACGAGGCGACCCGCGTGCAATATGAAATCGAAGCGGCGTTGACCGGAAAACTCGGCAGCTTGGGCCAGCCGGTGGTCCGTTCCAAGGCCAAGGAAATGGAGCGGCATTTCGTCGAGAAACTCGGTGCGGCCTTCGCGGCGCGCGCGGTCGAGGCGGCGCGATGATCCCCTTCGAACTGGCCGAGCCGCGTTCGTTCAAGCAGGCGATTTCGCTGCTCGACGGCGCCGACGAAACCGTACGCCTGATCGCCGGCGGCACCGCGCTCATGCTGATGATGAAGGCCGGCGTGTTTCATCCCACCCGGCTGATCGCGTTGCGGTACGTGGCGGGGGCGGATGCGATCGAGCTTGCGCGGGACGGCAGCCTCCGCCTTGGTGCGCTGGCGACCCTCGGCGCCCTCGAGCGCACCAAGGGCCTACGCGACGCCTTTCCGGTGATCGCGCAGACCTTGCGCACACTTTCGAACGTGCGCGTGCGCAACGTCGCGACCATCGGCGGCAATCTCGCCCATGCCGATCCGCACATGGACCTGCCGCCGGTGCTTGCGGCGCTGGGCGCGCAGGTGACGGTCGCGGGGCCCAGCGGCGAACGTACCGTCGCGGTCGCGAACCTGTTCGCCGGCTATTACGAGACCGTGCTCGCGCGCAACGAGTTGATCGCGAACGTGGCCGTACCGCCGCTCGGCGGCAAGCGCGCGGCCTACGTGAAGGTGACCACCCGCTCGGCCGACGATTGGCCGGCGCTCGGCGTCGCGGTGGCGCTCGACGCCGAGGGACGCAATGTGCGCAGCGCCGATGTTTTCGTCAGCGCCGCGACCGAAAAGCCGATCCGGTTGAAAGCCGCCGAGGCGGTGTTGCGCGGCGCCGAGGCCAGCGAAACAAATCTCAAGCGCGCGGGAGAAGCCGCGGCCGGCGAGGTCGAGACCATGGCGGACGCGCGCGGCTCCGCGTCGTACAAAAAAGAACTGGTGCGGGTGTTCGTCGCGCGCGCGGTGCGCAAGGCGCTCGGGCTGGGCGATGCGCAGGGGAGGGCGGCATGAGCACGGTGACTGCCGGCGCCAGCCAGATCGGCCGTTCGCTGCCACGGCTCGAGGGCCGCGCCAAGGTGACCGGCCGCGCCGAATACGTGCACAACCTGCGCCTGCCCGGCATGCTCTACGGCAAAATCTTCCGCAGCACGATCGCGCACGCACGCATCCGCCGCATCGACACGGAGGCGGCGCGCGCGCTGCCCGGCGTTTATCGCGTCGTCACCGGCGAGGACGTCCGCAAGGTCATCCCCAATCCGTATTACGGGCCGGCCTTTCACGACCAGCCGATCCTCGCGCTCGACAAGGTTTATCACGTCGGCCAGCCGGTGGCGGCAGTGCTCGCCGCCGATCCGCACGTGGCCGAACAGGCGGTCCAGCTGATCGTCGCTGAATACGACGAATTGCCCGCGGTCTATGACGAGGTCGAGGCGGTCACGTCGAAGGCAGTGGTGCACGACGTGCTCAAGCCCGCCGGCGCCTTTGCCGACCTCAAGCATCTCGAAGGCCGCAGGAACACCAACGTGGCGCTCGATTATCACTTGCGCCGGGGCGACGCCGAAAGTGCGCTGGCGCAGGCCGAGCAGGTGTTCGAGCATGAGTTCCGCACCCAGCAGGTGATGCACACGCCGCTCGAGCCGTTCGTCTCGGTGGCGGAGCCGCGCGAGAACGGGATCACCATCCACACCGCCTCGCAGGGGCCCTCGTTCGTGCGGGTCGAGATCGCGCGCCTGCTCGGCTGGCCCGAGAACAAGGTGCGCATCAGGGTGCCGTATCTCGGCGGCGGCTTCGGCGCCAAGCTCTACATCAAGCTCGAGGCGCTGGTGGCGGCGCTCGCGCTGATTGCGCGCCGGCCGGTGAAGATTTCGCTCACCATGGAAGAGCAGTTCTATCAGATCACCAAACACGCGGCGACCTTGCGCATCAAGAGCGGCGTGAATAACCAGGGCCGCATCACCGCGCGCAAATGCGAAGTTTGGTGGAACGGCGGCGCGTTCGCCGACGTAGGTCCCCGCGTGACGCAGAAATCCGGTTTCAGCGCCGCGGGGCCCTACGACATCGACAACGTGCACATCGATTCCTACGCCCTCTACACCAACCTGCCGCCGGCCGGTGCGTTGCGCGGCTTCGGCATTCCGCAGCTGTGCTGGGCCTACGAGAGCCACACCGACATGATGGCGCGCGCGCTCAAGCTCGATCCGATCGAGTTCCGCCGCCGCAACCTCCTGCGCGACGGGCGCCCGCAGGCGACCGGCACGCTCGTGCACGACACGCCGCTCGAGAAAATTCTCGATCGTCTGGCGGTGCGGCTGAACTGGGGCGCGCCGTTCGACCGCGGCAACGGAACGGTGCGTCGTGGCCGCGGCATCGCCATCGGCTTCAAGGCGGTGATCTCGCCGACGACGTCGATGGCGATCGTCAACGTCTCGGCCGACGGCAGCGTCACGGTCTATGTCGGCACCGTCGACATGGGGCAGGGCTCCGACACGGCGATGGCGCAGCTTGCCGGTGAAGTGCTCAACCTGCCGGCGGAAAGCATCACCGTCGTTCACTCCGACACCGACGTGACGCCCTATGACATGGGCACGCTCGGCTCGCGCTCGCTCTATCACATGGGGCACGCGGTCAGGACCGCGGCCGAGGAGGCGGCGGCGAAGCTACGTGCACTCGCGCGCGAGGTCGGCCTGCGGGAAGGCACCAACGTTCCGGTCGCCGAGCTGTTCCGCCGCAAATACGGCATGCAGGCCGGCAACGTGATCGGCACCGGCAGTTTCGTGCCGAGCTATACGCCGCCCGAGCCGGGCACCGGGCTCACCACCAACGTGACGCCGTTCTGGATGGCGGGCGGCGCCGGCTGCGAACTCGAAGTCGACACCGAGACCGGGCACGTGAAGCTGATAAAGCTCGTCAACGTTGCCGACGCCGGCAGGCAAATAAATCCGCGCATCGTCGAGACCCAGCTTTCCGGCGCGTCGATCATGCAACTCGGCTTCACCATGTCGGAGCGCATGGATTTCGAGGCCGGGCAAATGACCAACGCCTCGCTCGCCGATTATAAGATTCCCGGCCTGCACGATCTTCCCCGCATCATCGAGAACGAAGCCGTCGAGTCCTACGAGCCGAGCGGGCCGTTCGGCGCCAAGGGGGTGGGGGAAACCGCGACCTTCGCGGTGTCGCCGGCGATCGCCAACGCGATCGAGGACGCAGTCGGCGTGCGCCTGATGCAGCTGCCGCTCACGCCCGAAGCGGTCTACCGCGCGCTGCGCGCCGCCAACGGCACGCCGCTGGGAGAGGAGTGATGAGAAATTTGGTCAAGGGCGCTCCGCTGCCACCCTCCCCTGGAGGGCAGGGCTATCGCAGATGAGTAAAGAGCTCGAAGAAGAAGCTCTTATTCCATGCAGCGAGCTTCATTTTGCGCCCGACAGATCGATTGTCGGGGTGGGCTCGCAAGATGTCGAGGGCAATGCGG
>Ga0210408_10003356_pt1 | contig 14860 bp, 2 predicted proteins | sample IncBWH4MmetaG_FD_155471 | JGI IMG/M metagenome (GOLD analysis project Ga0210408, IMG submission 155471) | Forest soil microbial communities from Barre Woods Harvard Forest LTER site, Petersham, Massachusetts, United States - Inc-BW-H-4-M | ecosystem: Environmental > Terrestrial > Soil >...
AGACGCTCGCGGAGGTTACCCAGTTGCCGGTGACGCAGATCGATTCAGATCAGCGCTTTGAAGAGTTCGGTGTCGACTCAATCGTGGTCAGCGATTTCAATCTCCGACTGGAAAAGAGCCTGGGGCCTCTCCCAAAGACGCTGCTTTTTGAACACGCGAATTTTCGGCAGCTCGCGCGCCATCTTCTTGTGGCTTTCAAGCCACAGCTCGCTCGCTTTTTTGACGGTGCTTCTTCGCCGGGATCAGCTCGCCGGAACAGCACACGCATTCGACCTGGGTGGAAAGTGCTGAAGCCGCTGCGGCAAATGAATCCCCGCCGCACGGGGTTGCCGACCAGCGAAGACATTGCGATTATCGGGCTCGCCGGCCGATATCCCAAGGCAAACGACCTGCGCGATTTCTGGGAAATCCTCAAATCTGGCGCGGACTGCGTCACGGAGATTCCGAAGGATCGCTGGGACATCGACCGGTATTATGATCCCGACCCGAACAAAGCGGTGGAAGGGAAGATGTATTCGCGATGGGGCGCGTTCGTGGATGATGTCGACAAGTTCGACCCGCTCTTTTTCAACATCGCGCCGGTGGAAGCCGAATTGATGGACCCGCAAGAACGGCTGTTCCTTGAAGCCGCTTGGACCGCGCTCGAAGACGCTGGTTATACGCGCAGCGATCTGGTCCGCTGGGTCCGCAAGGAATACGTCAACAACGTTGGCGTATTCGTCGGTGTGACGACCAACACCTATTCTTTCGTCGCGCGAGACAACAGTGGTGAGCGGGCCATGCCGACGACGCTGCCTTGGTCTCTTGCGAATCGGGTCTCGTATCTTTTCAACTTCAACGGCCCGAGTATTCCGGTGGATACGGCCTGTTCATCCTCACTCACGGCAATTCATCTGGCCTGCGAAGCAATTCGCGACCGTAAATGCCAGCAGGCAATCGCCGGAGGCGTGAACCTCTACCTGCACCCGTCGAAATATGTAAGCCTTTGCGTGACGCGGATGCTCTCGACTGAGGGTAAGTGCCGCGCGTTTGGGGAGGGAGGCGATGGCTTTGTGCCTGGGGAAGGTGTCGGCGCGGTTCTCCTCAAACCGCTTACCCTCGCGCTGGCCGACGGGGACCACGTTTACGGCGTTATCAAAGGGACTGCGGTTAATCACGGCGGTCGCACCAACGGTTACACTGTTCCGAATCCCCAGGCGCAGGCCGATCTGATAATAGAGGCTTTGAAGCAGTCAGGGATCGATCCGGGCACACTAAGTTACCTTGAAGCTCACGGCACGGGAACGGCGCTTGGAGACCCGATCGAGGTGGCCGGACTTGCTAAGGCATTCACAAGCGTCGGCAATACAACAGCGCCAGGAGGGGTCTGTTCGCTGGGGTCGGTGAAGACCAATATCGGTCACCTGGAAGCCGCAGCGGGCATTGCCGGCCTGACAAAGGTGTTGTTGCAGATGAAGCACCAACAGTTGGCGCCATCGCTGCACGCGGATCAGGTCAACTCGAATATTACATTCGAAGGCACGCCATTCCGGGTGCAGCGCACCTTGGAAGAATGGCGTTCGGTGAAGATCGATCCCTGTCCACGCAGAGCGGGAATCAGTTCATTTGGCGCCGGCGGAGCTAACGCATTTATTGTGATCGAAGAGTTCGTACCAAATCAGACGAATGGAAAGCCTTTATCGGACTCCCCTGTGCTGATTGTTCTTTCCGCGCGAAATGGCGATCGATTGAGAAGAGTCGCCGAAAATCTCGCCGAATATCTCGCGCAATCTTCGGACGCCGAGACGCCGCTGCTTTCAATTGCGCATACTCTGCAGATCGGTAGGGAAGCCCTCGAGGAGCGGGTGGCGTTTGTTGCGGCGAGTCGAGTTGATCTCATTTCGAAACTCGGGCGAATCGGCGGCGGAAACTGGGAGGAATTTAATCATGGACGCGTAAAGCGAGAACGGGTCTGGATCGCCGCTGATGGGCTGATGACGGATTCAATCGCGGCGGAAGTAGTGAGTCGTCGCGATCTGGAACGCTTAGGCCGCTTGTGGGTGGATGGAGTGACAATCAACTGGCGGGATCTGTTGAATCGCGATGATGTTGTGCAGCGGGTGAGTCTGCCCGGGTACCCGTTTAGCCGGGAGCGGTACTGGGTCCCATCGCTAGCCAAGTCTGGTGAGGCAAAGGATCTGCCCGCGGCGCGGTTGCACCCGTTACTGCACCGGAACGAGTCGACGCTGAACGTTCAGAAATACGTTAGCCGTTTTTGCGGCGAGGAAATTGTGCTGCGGGATCATCAGTTGAACGGTCAGAAAGTATTGCCTGGAGCTGCTAGTCTGGAATTGGCGCTGGCGGGTGCAAGTCGGGCGCTGGAAAATCCTCATATCGGGCTGCGACAGGTCGTATGGATGCGGCCGCTGCCGGCGGGAACCGACGGCTTGGAGACCGAGCTACTGGTTCGGGTTGAGAGCAATGGGCGAGTAAATTTCGAGGTGAAAAGCCCAAATGGCGACGTGCACGTTCAGGGTAAAGCAGAAGTAGCTGCAGGTCTTAGCGAAGAGCTAGCCGATCTGAACGCAATCCGGGCACGGTGCTCGCAGACGATCTCGCCGGAAATGCTGTATTCTGCTTTTGCTGATCGAGCTCTGGAATACGGAACCGGGTTTCGTGTAGTCCAAGCGATCGACTATAGCAAAGAGGAGGTGCTGAGTGTCGTCGGGGTTCCTCAGGAATGGGGTGACGACAAGTATCGACTGCATCCGGCGCTGGTGGACGGAGCGCTGCAAAGTTTGGCAGTGATCGGGGCTGGGGCGAACGGGGTCGAGCTACCTTTTGCAGTGAACGAGGTGGAGTGCAGCGAAGCTTTGCCGAACCGTTGCTACGCTTATGGACGGGTAGAGAACGAAGGAGATGGCCTGCGCCGCTACGAACTGAAGTTGCTCAACGACCATGGGAAAGTACTGGCGCGATTGCGCGGCCTGAGCGTACGGAGGTTTGAGCGAAGCCCGAGAGAGCTCCTGTATTACAGGCCGAGGTGGAATTTGGAACCGATCAAAACCGAGTCTCCCGTCGATGGTCCGGTCTTATTGTTGGATGAGGGTACAGAGCTGGTGGAGGCGTTAGGACGGCGAGCTGTTGCTGCGGTGCGAGTCTTGCCCGGGAAGGCCTATCAGCGCAACGGAAATGTCATTACCATTCGACGAGAGAACGCGGAGGATTACGAACGGTTGGCGCAAGAGGTTGTTTTCAGTGGTGTGATCCACCGGTGGTCGCAGCGGGGATCGCGGCTGGAAGAAGCATTGGAGCGCGGGCTCTATAGCGTGCATCGATTAGCGCAAGCGTTGCTCAAGAGCGCGAAGGCGGTGCCTTGGGTTTATGCGTATCCGCTGGACGAAGTCGCTTACGAGGCTGTCGCTGGATACGCGAAAAGTCTCCGGCAGGAACAGCCAAGGCTGGGACTAAAGATGGTAGGACTGGATAGTAGGCCTGCTGATCTAATTGCGGAGCTGAACGATGCGCGATTGGAAGTCCGCTACCGGGAAGGCCAACGAGAGGTTCGCGCGCTGGAAGAATTACCAGCACCAACCAGCGGCAGTGATATTCCTTTCAAACGCAATGGAGTGTATCTGGTGAGTGGCGGTGCAGGCGGATTGGGTACGATCTTTGCCGAACACCTGGTGCAGATGTATGACGCACGGCTGCTTTTAATCGGTCGATCCGAACTGAGCGAACCTAAGCGCCAAGAAGTTCAAAGGTTTGGGGGCCATGTACACTATCTCCGGGCCGACGTAAGCCGGTTGGAAGAAGCGACCCAGGCTGTGCGTGATGCGAAGCATCGATTCGGCGGATTGAACGGAGTCATTCACGCCGCGGGTGAACTGCGGGACGGATTGGTCCGGAACAAAAGCGTCGAAGACTTTGAGGCAGTGTTAGCTCCCAAAGTGTGGGGTGTTGAGGCCCTTGATGCGGCTACGCGCGAGGAACCGTTAGATTTCTTTATCCTGTTCTCTTCGACGGCGGGATTGTTGGGAAATGCAGGGCAAAGCGACTACGCTTATGCGAATGCCTATTTGGATAGCTTCGCCCATCGGCGCGAAGAACTGCGCCGCACGGGCAAACGGTCCGGGCGAACACTTTCGTTGAACTGGCCACTCTGGCGGGAAGGTGGAATGCGAGCCGCCGAGGAGGCGGTGCGTTTCCAAGCCCAAGAGCTCGGCCTTCGGCCTCTGGAGACGAAGGAGGGTCTTGTGGCCTTTAGCCAGTCGCTGTGCTCGGGCGAGGTCCAATGTGTGGTTTTCTGTGGTGCGCCTCAGAAGTTGCTTGCTCATCTGAATAAAGGACCGGCCGACCATCGCGAGGTGCGGCCACCGATGTTGCACGCCGACTCGAAAGAGCTGAAGACGGAACTGTTCAGCGACATCAAGAGGCTGGTCGCCAAGGTACTGCGGTTGGATATCGAAGTCATAGAGCCGGAGGCTGACACCAGCGAATACGGCTTCGATTCAATCACATTTACCGCGTTTGCCAACGAGTTGAATGCCGTGTTCGGGTTCGAGCTCACGCCGGCGGTGCTTTTTGAATACAGAACGTTCGAGACGTTTGTTGATTTTCTGTGCCGGGAGCACGGCGACAAACTCGCGGTCCGGTACACCAGAAAAGAGGATTCTTCTGAGCAGCCGAACGGAGCGCACAAAGGGTTCTCCGAACCAGAAGGGCAACGCACCGTCGTCTTCGACGAGAGTGCCAGGTCATCCGCATCGAGCCACGAAATGGCTTTCCAACGTCCAGCGAATACACATTCGTCTGTGTCTGGTGATCTGGAAGCCGACGGTCGTTCTCCCGGAGTCGAAAGAACGCAACCCATCGCGATCGTGGGCATGAGCGGTGTCTTTCCTGGCTCTCCCGATCTTGAGGCGTTTTGGCGGAATCTTGATGAGGGCAAAGATCTCATTAGCAGAGCGCCAGACGAACGCTGGTCGTTTTCAGCGGAGTCTCCAAAACCAGGAACGACGGAGGCGCAGATTGAAGCGCCGTGGGGCGGCTTCATTCCTGACCCAGACAAGTTCGATCCGTTGTTCTTCGACATTTCTCCGCGAGAGGCGGAACTCATGGATCCGCAGCAACGCCTGTTTCTCCAGACCGTGTGGCATACGCTGGAGGATGCCGGCTATAAAAAATCCGACTTTGCAGGGACAAAGACCGGACTATTTGCGGGCGTGGCAGCGAACGACTACGCGAATCTGCTGGCCATGCATGGTGTCGCCGTGGAGGCCTACAGCTCGACTGGCAATGCGCATTCGGTACTCGCCAACCGCGTCTCCTATTTTTTCGATCTTCATGGGCCGAGCGAGGCGATCGACACTGCATGCTCGAGTTCGCTGGTGGCGATTCACCGGGCAATCGAGTCCATCGCATCGGGCAGTTCGGAAATGGCCATTGTCGGGGGTGTGAACGTGCTGCTTAGCCCGGGCGCATTTCTTGCCTTCGGCAAGGCGGGTATGCTCTGCGAAGATGGCCGCTGCAAGACGTTTGACGCGCGCGCGAATGGTTATGTGCGCGGAGAGGGTGTTGGCGCGATTCTGCTCAAGCCCCTGCGTCGTGCGCGGCAGGACGGCGATCACATTTACGCAGTAATCCTCGGAAGCGCCGAAAATCACGGTGGCCATGTCCAGTCCCTGACCGTGCCCAATCCAAACGCGCAGGCGCAGTTGCTCCAGGACGTTTACGCGCGCGCCGGGATTGATCCTTTCACGATCAGTTACATCGAGGCGCACGGCACTGGTACCTCGCTGGGAGATCCGATCGAGATCAACGGCCTGAAGAAAGCTTTTGGGCAGAACCTCGGTGAGGTGCCGGAACCGCGTTGTGCCGTCGGGTCAGTAAAGACGAATATCGGCCATCTTGAAACGGCAGCCGGCATGGCGGGGGTCATCAAAGCGTTGCTGGCGATGGATCATCGGCGGATTCCCGGGAACGTTCATCTCCAGCAGATCAATCCTTACATTCAGGTCGACGGAACTCCATTCCGTTTCCCGCAGCGGTCCGAGCCATGGGAACCGCTGCGCGATCGCAAACACCAAACGGTGCCGCGTCGTGCCGGAGTCAGTTCTTTCGGATTCGGAGGTGCGAACGCGCATGTGTTGTTGGAGGAATATTCCGAACCAGGCGATTTTTCGGAGAAGCAAAATCAGATCGATCGGCCAGAGTTGTTTGTCTTTTCAGCGCGCGATTCGGCTCGCTTGAAGGAGGTCGTCGAAAATTTCCTCGCCTATCTCAGGCGCCTTATCGGGGGGGCGGCAGAACAGCGATCGCTGGATATGTGCCGGATGGCCTACACTTTGCAGGTCGGGCGCGAACCAATGGAGGAGCGCCTCGCCGTAATCGCCTCAACGGTTGCCGAGTTGTCCGGAGAGCTCACGAAGTTTTTGCAGGATCATCGAAGCAATTTGTTTTGCGGCAACGTTGTTGATAACAAGGCTGCTCTTCAACTGCTGCGCCAAGTGCATGAGGATAATCATTTCCTCGAACCATTGATAGAGGGACGCCAATTGGCGAAACTGGCTCGTCTGTGGGTGAACGGGGTGGAAGTGAACTGGGGTAAACTATGGACTGGGCGCAAGATGCAGCGCGCAAGTCTGCCTGGCTACCCTTTTGACCGGCAACGTTACTGGGTTCCGGCAGTCAAGAAACAGGATGAGGCGCAAGCTGTGGCCGAGGTCCGCCTGCACCCGCTGTTGCACCGGAATGAGTCGACTTTGAAGGTCCAACGGTACGGAAGCCAGTTCGGTGTGGGTGAAATGGTGTTGCGGGATCATTGCGTGGGTGGTCAGAAAGTGTTTCCAGGAGCGGCAGGTCTTGAGCTGGCGCTGGCCGGGGTGAGCCAGGCTCTGGAAAACTCAAATGTACGGCTGCGCAACGTGGTGTGGACGCGACCGGCAGTCGCCGGCGAAGATGGTTTAGTACTAAAGCTTGAGCTGCGTCCGGAGACCGATGGCCGGGTGAGTTTTGAGCTGCAGAGTCCGAGCGGTGAAGCCTATCTCCACGGTAAGGCGGAAGCGACTGCAGGCTCTTTAGGAGAGCCTCTGGATCTGAGCGCGATTCGGGCGCGATGTCAACAGAGGGTATCATCGGCAGAGCTCTATACCGGTTTTGCTGATCACGGTCTGGAATATGGAGCTGGGTTCCGGGCAATCGTGGAAATGGGTTACGCCGGCGGCGAAGTGCTCAGTGTGATTGAAGTTCCTTCGGGATGGGGAGAGGAGAAGTTTCGGTTGCACCCAGCGCTTGTCGACGGAGCACTGCAGAGCCTGGCAATGATTGGAGTGGGCAGGAGCGAAGGTTTAGAACTTCCGTTTGCCGTAAGCGAGGTCGAGTGCGGAGAAGCTTTACCGAAGCGATGCTATGCGTATGGCCGGATAGAGAGCGACAAGGGTGGTGTGCGCCGGTACGAAGCTAAGTTGTTAGGCGAGCATGGAGAAGTGCTGGCCCATCTCGGAGGTTTGGCAATGCGGCGCTTTGAGCGCAGCGCCACGGACGTGCTCTATTATCGCCCGCTCTGGATATCCGACACGCTCCCGAACGGCAACTCGACACCGATTGGCGGTACCGTCCTGTTGCTCGATGAAACGCCGGAGTTGGAGGAAACGTTGATGGCGCGTGGCGTCGCTACAATGCGGGTGATGCCTGGGACAGTCTACGAACGGAACGGGAACATCATCAGAATTCGTCGTGAGTGCGCGGAAGATTATGCACGGCTGGTCCGGGAGATCGGCTTTGCCGGAGTCATTCATCGGTGGTCCCGCCAAGGAGTTACGCTGGACGAAGCTTTGGAACGGGGGCTGTACAGCGTGCACGGACTGGTCCAGGCGCTGCTTAAGTGCGGAAAAGCAATACCGTTAGTCTACGCGTACCCGGCGCGTGAAATAGCATACCAGGCTGTAGCCGGCTATGCCAAGAGCCTGCGCCAGGAACAACCGAACTTCCGGCTGAAGACGGTTGGAGTGGAGAACACAATTCCCGATCTTCTGAACGAACTGAGTAATGAGCGGTTAGAAGTCTGTTACCGAGCCGGCCGCCGGGAGGTTCGGACGCTCGAAGAGTTGGCGGGTTCAATGACGACTGATAATCCGTTAAAACAGGGCGGAGTATATGTCATGAGCGGAGGTGCCGGTGGATTGGGCAGGATCTTTGCCGAGCACCTGGTTCGGAAATATGACGCGCGGCTAGTGTTAGCAGGGCGCTCGGAACTGACTGAAGCCAAACGCCAAGAGCTGGCACTGCTCGGTGATCACGCCGCCTATGTGCGCGCAGATATAAGCACGACTGATGGAGCGGACTATGTGATCCGTCAGGCGAAGCAACACTACGGCGCACTCAATGGAGTCATCCATGCTGCTGGCGAGTTGCGGGACGGACTTATCTGGAACAAGGTTCGCGAAGATTTTGAGGCTGTGTTGGCTGCGAAAGTGAGGGGTGTCGAGGCGCTGGATGTCGCGACCAGCCAGGAACCCTTAGATTGTTTTGTTTTGTTCTCCTCAATCGCGGGCCTGTTCGGCAACGCGGGCCAGAGCGATTACGCTTACGGGAACGCGTATCTGGATGCCTTCGCGCATCGGCGTGAAGAACTGCGTCGAGCAGGTCAGCGCTCCGGTCGAACTCTTTCCTTGAACTGGCCCCTCTGGCGCGAGGGAGGCCTGCGAGGCAAGTCGGGGAACGGACGGAGCGAAGCGTTGGGCCTCAAGCCGTTGGAGCGAGATACAGGTTTGCAGATTTTCCAAACGGCCTTGAGCAGCGGTGAGGCGCAGGTCTGGGGAATCGTCGGGAGCCGTGATAAAATCCGCGCACTATTGCTCGAGCGTCCACCTCAAATGACGGAGAAGCAAAGTGCTTTACCTGCGCCGCCTTCCGACGCTCGCGCTAAAGCCGAAACGCAGAACATCGAACTGACTAACTACCTGATCCGGCAGTTCGCCGCGTTGACGAAAATGGAACCGCGACAGATCAGGTCCTCAGAACCACTGGATAAGTATGGCTTCGACTCAATCATGGCCGTTGAGTTCAGCCAACAGCTGGAGCACGATTTCGGCGAACTGTCGAAGACGCTGTTATTCGAGTATTCCAGCCTGGACACGCTCGCCGGTTATTTCCTGGAGAATCACAGCGCGCGGTTGGCGGAGCTGTGGCAGCGAGATTCCACGGAGAATCGCCCCGCCCTTGCACCGCAATCTGACCAGGATGTTAGAAGATCCGACGCGAAAAGCTCGGCTCGCTTCCTCCCGCAATTCGAACCGCGCAGCGCGAACGAAGATGTTGCGATCATCGGTGTCTTCGGTCGCTACCCGCAGGCCAACAACCTCGACGAGTTCTGGACCAACCTTGTCGAAGGCAGGGACTGCATTGAGGAGATTCCTTTCGAGCGATGGGATTACCGGTTATATTTTGACCCCGAACCAGGCACGCCAGGGCGCAGCTATAATAAATGGGGCGGCTTTCTGCGGGATGTTGATAAGTTTGATCCGCTCTTCTTCAATATTTCGCCTCGCGAGGCTGAGATAATTGATCCACAGGAGCGGCTTTTCCTTGAGACGGTTTGGAACACGGTTGAAGACGCCGGCTACAGCCGCCGTGCATTGAGCGGCCGAAAGATCGGCGTGTTCGTCGGCGTGATGTATGGTCAGTATCAACTTTTTGGCGTTGAGGAATCGTTACGTCGCGGTGAAGTAACGACGCTGAGTTCGTCTTACGCATCGATTGCGAATCGAGTCTCCTACTTCTTCGATTGGAGGGGGCCAAGTGCGGCAGTAGACACGATGTGTTCATCGGCGTTGATGTCGATCCACCTGGCTTGTGAAAGCCTCAAACGTGGCGAAAGCCAAATGGCTATTGCAGGCGGCGTGAATGTAATTCTACATCCACACAAAGATGTCGGACTATCACAGGCGGGTTTCCTGAACCAAGGAGGCCGGTGCCGTAGTTTCGGTAAGACGGAAGGACGCGGGTATGTGGCTGGCGAAGGCGTTGGATCTGTGTTGCTGAAGCCGCTTTCTGCCGCGATCCAGGAACGGAACCATATCTACGGGGTCATAAAGGCCACGGCTGTCAACCACAGCGGGAAGACTAATGGCTACGCTATGCCCAATCCCAATGCACAGGCAGAGCTGATCGCGGAGGGATTCAGAAAGGCAGGAATCGATCCGCGCACCATCAGCTATGTCGAGGCGGCAGCTACCGGTTCAGCATTGGGCGATCCGATTGAGATCCGCGGCCTGACAAAGGCGTTTCAACAAGCGACCAAGGATCGGCAGTTTTGTGCGATTGGTTCGGTGAAGTCAAACAGCGGCCATCTCGAGTCTGCTTCTGGAATCGCAGGACTCACCAAGGTGTTGTTGCAGTTGAGCCATCGAAAACTCGTTCCATCCGTCCACACCGAGGAACTCAATCCGGAGATCCACTGGGAAGAGACGCCATTTTTTGTGCAACGCCAACTTGTAGATTGGCTACCAACGGTAATCGACGGCTCTACTCATTTGCGGCGAGCAGGCGTGAATGCATTTGGAGCAGGCGGCAGCAATGCTCATCTTATCGTCGAGGAATATCCAGAGGCAGGCGGCGAGCCGAACAACCCACAATCGATTTATACTCCGATGCTGATCGTGTTGTCGGCCAAGGATAGTAACCGCCTGATTGATCGCGCTTCCGATTTGGTTGACTACCTCAACGCCGCGGTCACCGGAGAGGCGCCCCGGCCACGATTGCTGGACGTCGCTTATACGTTACAGCTGGGACGAGAACCGATGGAGGAACGTCTCGCGTTTTTGGCGGACAGCCTGGAGTTCGTCATCGAAAAGCTTAGACTCTTCGCCGAGGAAACCTCGGATATTGCCGAACTGTATCATAGCTCCGCAGACATAGAGGCCGACCCGGCCCGCCGCGCCAAAGACAGGCTCGAAGTGACCCCGGCGGAAATGATCCAGACGGGTGACTTGAACAAGCTTGCTGCGTGGTGGGTTGCGGGAGGTGAACCCGATTGGGAGGGCCTCTACGAGGGCCTCGAACCCCGGCGGATCTCTTTACCCACGTATCGCTTTGCTCGTGAACGGTGTTGGTTCCGCGACGCCGCAATTGATACAAACGCAAACGCCGTTTTAAATGACAAAAAAGAGCTACAGCAGGGTTTCGAGATTGCCAGCGAGAGTGTGCCGAATAATCGAATTCTGACCGAAATCCGCCAGTTGCTCGGTGCAGTGCTGAAACTTTCCCCCGGTAGGATAGGCCTCCGGCAACGCCTGGTGGAATGCGGCCTGGACTCGGTCACGACCGTGGCATTCCTGAAAGAGCTGGAACGAAGATATTATATCCAAGTCAGCGCCGGTAGCCTGATCGCGCATCCGACGTTGGAGAGTTTCGTCGGCTTCCTGTTGGAGAACCACCTCGGGGCGCTGCAATCTGCAGAACATGCGCATGACGCTTCAGTTGACCAAGTCGATGCTGCCCCGATTTCGAAACTGGCTACTTCTGCAAGGAACAGTACAAACGGCAGCTCTAGCGATCAGGAGAAGCTGGCCGCAGGTCCGGTGCGTGGGAATACGGGGCTCAGGATGATGGCTTTGGCTCCACTCGATTATCTTTTTGTCGGGCCGCGCCGGTTTGCGATCCAAGTCCTATACTACTTCGAATCTCACCTGGATTTTGCCCAGCTCCAGTTGGGACTGCGCAGAGTTGCTGAGGTTTTCTATCCGATCAATTCGCATCTGATTCGCAAGCAAGAGGAGTATTTCATTTATCAGTGCGCCGATGAACCTGATTTTGCCGAGGTATTTTGCGACGAACAGGCAACGCCACCCGAACAGGATCGTCCAGAGACGTTTGCTCCGTTCCAGGTACCATTCGATCCGCTGCTGCCAGAGGAGAAGCTGGCAAAGTTCCGGTTATTCCAATTGGCCAGGGGCAGCCTGCTAAGCGTTAACGTCTCTCATGCAATCGCCGACGGCTACAGCTTTTATTACTTCCTATCTTCCTGGGCCGCGGCTTGTCGCGGTCAACCTTTCCAACCGCCTGATCACTCACAGAGCCTTCTGAATCGTCTGGTCCGGCATTCGCGTATGGATCGTACCAAAGGTAACTCAAGTGATTTAAGCGAACTCGAATTTTCCTTTCCTTTTCTAGAGGTTGGCACTGACCCGACAACGCGCCGGGTCGAGACTTTGCGATTCGATGGAGCGGCTTTGCTTGCTGAAGCGCGAGACGCTGCCGACGAAATTACTCGCAACAAAATCACGGAAAACAGCGTACTCACCGCTTTGGTTTGGCAGACGTACGCCCGAGCTCTCGCTGCTGAAGGCGGGGAGTTGGTGCTAGCTTGTCCGATCGATTTTCGACGCATCAGCTCGGAACTATCGCCGTCCTTCTTTGGGAACGCATCGGCGCCGGCTCTACTTCGTCTCGAGCGCGAGCAAGTTTTAGCTGAGTCAGTCACCCGTTTGGCGGCGTTGATTTCTGACGCGATCCGGCGTTGCGATGAACTTACACTCGCTCGTTACAGTGTCGCTATCGATGATCTTCGCCGCACGCGAGGACTCGATGCAACTGACCGTGTGGTGCTGGTCGATCCGCGAAACGGCTTGATCGTCACAAATGTCGCGCGATTCCCGCTTCCACCGATCGATTTTGGAAGCGGGCCATTCAAGCAGGAGTTCACGCCAATCAATTATGCGGGTACTGCGGTGATAGTCAGTGGTGAAGGCTCGACCGTGAAGGTTCGGCTCTCTTTTCCGGAACGAGAGACTCACTGAAATACCATAAGGGGGGATTTCGGTCAAGACCAGTGACGCCCCATGAAGACCGTTGCTCGAAGGCCGGTTTTCCAATATCATGAACCCATGGAAGTGCAATTGACCTTTGAGCAAGAGGCTAAACTGACGCGCATGGCGACGGAGCAAGGCCGCGAGGCGGAAACGCTTGTGCAAGAGGCGGTCGAACGCTTCCTGAATTATGACGAGTGGTTTTCGCGCGAAGTCGATAAGGGCTTGGCGGCGGCAGACCGGGGCGAATTTGTCGAACACGACGATATCCGCAAAATGATCGACAGACGGTATCCGGCTTAATGCTCGTTCGCTGGACGCAGCCCGCTGCGGATGATCTTCTGCATATCTGCGATTACACTGCAGAACGTTTCGGCGCGGCGCAGGCCCGCCGTGTGGCAGACGCGCTCTATGAAACCGCCGCCTCGCTGCAACACATGCCGAGAAAAACCTAGAGCAAATTAAATAAAACTGTAGCCGGACGAGGCAAACCAATTGATGGCGTCTCGTGGTGCTCGCGGAGACCTACTCGACTCTAGGTTCTCAATTACTGCTTCGTCATCGGCCAGAAAATGGCGCACCCCCGCGAGGCCCAACTCCGACTCGTCAGAGAGGAGAATCGACAGCCGGATAGCCAATTCGTAGTGCCACACCGCGCGCTTCCGGCTGCGCAGGACCACAGGAATGTGCCTGCAGCAGGTGTAGAGCAGAGTGCATTCCTCCAGAATCCGCGCAGACAGTACGGGGCCAAGAAGATCGAGATTACCCTCGGCGAAACGCCGCAAGCGCTCCTGCAGGTGTTGTTTGTTCGCAACGGGTGGCACAATCAGCACAACCTTGTCCCAGCCACGCCGGGCAACAACAGTGCGCAGCTCCCAGAACAGGTTTTCGGTGTCGCCAATTATGACGACGATCAAAGCGGCCTCTTCAATCAGTCGGGTCACCGCTTCCCGCCACTCCCAGGTTGCAAGATATTCGCGCGACGCGCCAAGACGGGCAAGACGCTCGCCTGGAGCGCCGACGATAACGGCTGGCCCTACGGGATCAAACTCCTCCGCCAGCAACTCCTCGAATGACGGGGCGCGGAACCAAGTGGCCGGATTGACACAGAGCTTTTCGAAGTCCCGGCCCGGTGCGGTGATCCCGTCATCGCGGAAGGCCCGCAAGATCAGTACCGGAGGTCGCACGTCCAGGGCCCGCAACGCGGACGCCCGTGGCTGTACATGCCGCAGCCCGCGGACAAGACAGGCGGAGCCAAGCCCAATGGGTAGCAAAACGGGAAGATGATCGAGTGGTCTCCAGTGCACCAAGCGAAGTCCCGTCATCGCAAGGCAGATCGCGCATATCGCAAACCATGGCAAAGCTCGGGAGGTCCAGCGTCCGGCGTTTCCACGGCTTGGGCGCGCAGGCCGGCTGCCGAAGAGCCAAGGCCCCACGAGCTCGTCTCCCGAGTACCGCCGGAACTTCGCCCGAATCGTCCGTAAAGACCAGAGGCCCCTGGCAGCGGGGTACGCTAAAACCGCGCATAGTGATAGAAAGTAAGACGGCAGCGTGGCAACTTCTTGACCGTCCGGCTGGTCCCTGTACGCCCAGCCCTCCCGGATCGCAACGGAAGCGGCAACAAAGAACAGAAGCGCAAACGCGACGAAGGCACCGGCCCGCCATTGGTCTCGGCAGATCCGCTCAAGGCCCGGCCGAATCATTGCAACCTGCGCGCCGATCAGCAGTAGGCCAATACCTGCTGTCGCTAGTCTGCGGACATTAACGGCCGCATCGGGGAATACGCCCAGAGTCAATATCGTTTCAACCAGAAAAAGCACAACGACGGGGAAGATGAGGCGATCGATCGCAACCCGTGCCTCCGCCACCGCCGTAAGGTCGAAAACGATGGGTGGATTCCGTTCATCAGCCATTGTTGCAAGTATTAATGCCCTCGAAGCCGATGTCCATGGTCTCTCCAACATATTCTGCCTATTAATCACAGGCAGCTCCCAAAACCGACGCCGACATTTCGAGATAACACCGCGCGATGGTAAAACCCCCGCCGGTCCTCGGAAACGCCTGATTATGTC
>Ga0210408_10003357_pt1 | contig 14856 bp, 12 predicted proteins | sample IncBWH4MmetaG_FD_155471 | JGI IMG/M metagenome (GOLD analysis project Ga0210408, IMG submission 155471) | Forest soil microbial communities from Barre Woods Harvard Forest LTER site, Petersham, Massachusetts, United States - Inc-BW-H-4-M | ecosystem: Environmental > Terrestrial > Soil >...
CCGCGCGAGCTGTTCATGCCGCAACGGAAGAATTCGCGCGGCATCGAGTTCGGCGAGCGCACGGCGTTGCGCGCACTGATCTCGGCGATTGCGGCGGAAGCCGTGCCTGCATCAAACGGCGCCGCCGGCGCGACGGCTGAACAGGTAAATGCGGCGGTCGCTGCCGCGCGCCAGGGATTTATGGCCTGGAGCGCGACGCCGGCCGAGGCGCGGGCAAGCGCGCTTGAGAAGGCTGCCAACCTCCTGGAGAACCGAAAAGCGCATTTCATCGCGTTCCTGCAACGCGAGGGTGGCAAGACGCTGGACGATGCGCTCTCCGAAGTGCGCGAGGCCGCCGATTTTTGCCGCTATTACGCGGCCCAAGGCCGCAAGCTTTTTGACGCTGGCGAAGCGTTGCCGGGACCGACCGGCGAGAGCAATGTCTTACGCTTGCGCGGCCGCGGCGTGTTCGTTGCGATCTCGCCGTGGAATTTTCCGCTTGCGATCTTTCTGGGCCAAGTGACGGCGGCGCTGATGGCCGGTAACAGCGTCGTCGCCAAGCCTGCCGAACAAACTCCCTTGATCGCGGCGGAAGCCGTGCGCCTGCTGCACGAGGCCGGCATTCCGGAGGCGGCGCTGCATCTCGTTCAGGGCGACAGCCGGATCGGCGCCGCGTTGGTGGCGCACCCGGATATCGCCGGCGTGGTGTTCACCGGGTCGACCGAGGTCGCGCGCTCGATCAACCGTACGCTTGCGGCGAAAGACGGTCCGATCGTGCCGCTGATCGCGGAGACCGGCGGCATCAACGCGATGATCGCGGATGCGACCGCGCTGCCCGAACAGGTCGCCGACGACGTCGTGACGTCGGCGTTTCGTTCGGCCGGTCAGCGCTGTTCGGCGCTGCGGCTGTTATTCGTGCAGGACGACGTCGCTGATCGGATGATCGAGATGATCGCGGGCGCGGCGCGTGAACTCAGGATCGGAGACCCCGTTGATCCCGCAACGCATGTCGGCCCGGTGATCGATGCCGAGGCGAAGCAAAAGCTGGACGCCCATATCGCGCGCATGAAAACACGTGCCCGCGTGCATTTCGCGGGCGTCGCGCCTGACGGCAACTACGTGGCGCCGCACATCTTCGAACTGTCCGATGCCAGCGCACTGACCGAGGAAGTGTTCGGACCGATCCTGCATGTGGTGCGCTATGGCGCCGAGCGGCTCGATCGCGTGCTGCAAGCAATCGAGGCCACCGGTTACGGGCTGACGCTCGGCGTCCATTCGCGGATCGACGATAATGTTGAAGCGATCGTCGATGCCGTTCAGGTCGGCAACGTCTATGTCAACCGAAACATGATCGGCGCCGTGGTCGGCGTACAGCCGTTCGGCGGCCATGGCCTGTCGGGCACCGGGCCGAAGGCCGGCGGTCCGCATTATCTCCCGCGATTTGCGACGGAGCAGACGGTGACCATCAACACGGCGGCCGCCGGCGGCAATGCCGCGCTGATGTCGGGCGAGGAGTAGCCGTCACAGGCAATTCCCGTCGTTGGGGCTCCGTGCAGAACTGCCGCAGGGTATCCGCTTCGACAGCTGCTGAATTTTCTGTTTCGACTCGGCCTGCGCGGCAACGTCGAACACGCTGGTGGCCGCCAGCTGAGTGGCGCGGCGAAAATCACTCGTCGCCTTGTCAAAATTGTTCTGCGCCTCGTAGATTTTCGCCCGCGCAAAATAACTTTCGACCGTTTCGTGCTGGGCGATGGCCTTGGTGAGATCGTCGAGCGCCTTGTCATATTCGCGCATCGCCGACCAAGCAATACCGCGCAGTCTGAGGGCCTCGGCATCGTTCGGGCGCGTGCCAAGCACGAGGTTGAGGTCGGCCATGGCGCCGGCGGTATCCTTTCGCGCGAGATAGGCCCTGGCGCGAAGCAGACGAGCGAGGGTGTCGAAGGCGGCTGTCTTGCCGATCAGCTGATCGAGCGCCACGATGGCGCGGTCGTATTGGCCGGAAACCAGCATCGCCAGTCCCTGGCCGACCTGCGCGAGTTGATTATTGGGATTGCGATCCAGCGCATTCTTGATGTCAACCAGCCCTTCTGCGTTGCTGCCCTTCATCAGCAAAGCGAGTCCGCGCGCCGCGCGCGCCAGATCGTTCGTTTGGTTGAGGGCAAGCGCCTGGTCGAAATCCACCAAGGCCTTGTCAAGCTGATTGAGCGACATGTAGGCCTGACCGCGCTCGGCGTAAGTCGCGTTTTCCTTCGGATTGAGCGCGATCGAACGGTCAAGATCGGCGACAGCGTCCTGGTATTTTCCAGTCGCTCTGTTGACCATGCCGCGGCCGAGATAGGCTACCGCACTGTTCGGGTTCAAGGCGAGCGCGCGGTTGACATCGGTTGTCGCCGCATCCAGCTGCCGCATGGCGATCGACGCCATGGCACGGAGCGCCAATATCTCCGCGTCATCCGGCTTCAGCTTGAGCACCTCATCGATGTCGGCGCGGCTTTCGGGAAAGCGGCTCGACGCCAACAGCGAAACCGCACGAAGCCGAAGCGCGGCTTCGTTGTGCGGATCGGCCGTCAGGACCAGGTTGAGGCGCGCAGCCGCATCGCTGTACTTGCGCAGACCGATAAACTGCTTGGCCTGCTCGATCAATTGAGCGGAGGACGGCGGGGCCGCCGATGGCGGTGGCGCCGCGACGGCCAGCTTGGGAGTTGTCGCCGGTGTCGGCTGCCCATCCCGAACCTTGGCCAACTCCGACTGCATCGCGACCGCAGCCTGGCGCTGCTGCTGGGCCGACTTGTCCTCGGGTGTGATGGACAGCACCTTGTCGAAATCGGCGATGGCCCGGGCGTAGTCGCCCTTGGCGCTGAAAACCTGACCCCGCGCAAAGTAAGACGCGCGGTCGGATTGCGGATTCTGCACAATCGCACGCGAGAAATCATCGATCGCGCGGTCCATATCGCCCTTTCGGCGATAGACCTGGCCGCGCCAGAAGAACGCATTTTGCGTGTTCGAATTGATCGAGATCGCCGTATTGAGATCGCTCAGCGCCTGGTCGAGTTGTGCGGTCTCGACATAGGCGCGCGCTCGCACAACATAGGCCAGGGCAAAATCCTGGCGCAGCGCAATCGCCTGATTCAAATCGGCCAGCGCCTCGGCCCAGGCCTTTTGGTCGTTCTTCAGGTTCCCGCGCGCGGCGAAGGCGAAGGGACTTTTTGGATCAAGCTCGACCGCCCGATTCATATCGGCCAGCGCCGCATCGAAATTGCCGATCCGCTGCCGCGCATATCCGCGCGCCAGCAACGCCGGAACAGACTGAGGATCGAGTTGAAGCGCCGCCTCCGCATCCGCCGCCGCGGCATCGAGCTTGGAACGGCTCGCCATGAGACGAGACCTGGTTACATAGGCCTTCAGCCGATCGTCCGACGATCGCGACGCATCGTTGATGATTGCCGCGCAGGCAGGCTCGATCTTTTCGATGGCTGGACCGGTGCAGTCTTCGAGATCGCCGGCCCAGGCTGGACTCTGCGTCCAGCACAGCGCGACGAACAGTAACGACGCCAACAGCCGAAAACAAAAGGACGACATTGTTGTCTCACGCTTCGAAACTGAGGAGAATTGGGGCAGGCAGAGATCGCGCGGCTTGCCCGGCGCTGATCGGCGGCGGCGACAAATCTTTACAACCAATGCGCGCGCTTTGCCACATTCCCACGGCGCAGCGCTGATGCGAGCGAAACGATGACCAAGCGGTTTCGAGGCGGGCGGGGATGGTTGCATCGGCGGCCAACATCGGTCAAATGGGATTTAATCTCGACCGTCCGCAGCGAAACGGCGCGGGAACAACTCGAACCTACCTCACGGGAGCGGCGCCATTATGGAAAAGGGCATCTTCGAAGGGCTGAAAGTTCTCGATTGCGCGAGCTTTATCGCGGCGCCCGCGGCTGCGACGGTGCTGTCGGATTTCGGCGCCGACGTGATCAAGATCGAGCCGCCCGGATCTGGCGATCCCTATCGCAACCTGCCCAACCTGCCCGGCTATCCGGTGAGCGAGCACAATTTCGCCTGGCTCCTGGAGGCGCGCAACAAGAAGAGCCTCGCGCTCGACCTTTCCAAGCCCGAGGGACAGGCGGTGCTGCATCACCTCGCCGCGCAAGCCGACGTCTTCATCACCAACTTTCCGCCGGCGGTACGCGCGAAGCTCGGGATCACCTACGACCACCTCGCCCCCAAAAATGACCGGCTGATCTACGCGTCCTTTACCGGCTACGGCGAGAAAGGTGCGGAAGCCAACAAGCCCGGTTTCGACAGCAATGCCTATTGGGCGCGCTCGGGGCTGATGGATATGGTACGCGCCGACACCAGCACCACGCCGGCGCGTTCGGTCGCCGGGATGGGCGATCATCCCTGCGCGATGGCGTTCTATGGCGCCATCGTCACCGCGCTCTACAAGCGCGAGCGCACCGGCAAGGGCTCGCATGTCAGCACGAACCTGATGGCGAACGGCGTCTGGGCTTCGGGCGTGCTGGCGCAGGCCAAACTGTGCGGCGCGAAATTCGGCGAGCGGCGTCCGCGCGAGCATGCGCTGAACGCGGTGACCAACCATTACAAATGCAAGGACGGGCGCTGGATCATCCTGTCGCTGCTCAACGAGGAACGGCAATGGCCGACCTTGGCCCGCTGCATGGGGCGGGAAGAATTGATCAATGACATCAGGTTCGCCACCAAGCCCGACCGGCACGCGCGCTCGGTCGAGCTGATCAAGATTTTTGACGAGATTTTCGCCACCAAGGATCTGGCCGAATGGCGCAAGATCCTCGACGGCAACGGGCTGGTGTTCGGCGTGGTCGGCATCCTCGACGATATCCCGCACGATCAACAGATGCTGGACAACGAGGTGCTGGTGCCGTTTGAGAACGACACCATGCTGACGATCAACAGCCCGATCTGGGTCGACGGCGCCAAGAAAGTCCAGCCGCGCCGGCCGCCCGGCATCGGCGAGCACAGCGACGAAATCCTGCACAAAGCGGGCTACGACGAGGCCTCGATCGGGAAATTACGCGCCTCCGGCGCGGTGGCGTGAGAACAAGCCATGCCCAACTACCGGCTGCATTATTTTCCGGAATCGGGAAACAGCTACAAGCTCGCGCTAATGCTCACGCTATGCGGCGAAAAGTTTGAGCCGATCTGGACCGACTTCGCGGGCGGGGTGACGCGGACGGCTGAGTGGCGCAAGGCCGTCAACCCGTTGGGCGAAATTCCGGTGCTCGAAGAAGATGGCGTACGCCTCACCCAGACCGCGCCGATCCTTTTGAAGCTCGCTGAACGATACGGCCGGTTCGGCGGTGAAACGCCGGAGGAGAAATTCGAGCTGTTACGCTGGCTGTTCTGGGACAATCACAAACTAACCGGCTACATGGCAACCTATCGATACCATCGGACGTTCACGCCATCCCCCGATCCGCATGTGCTGAGTCATTTCCGCAAGCGCCTCGACGATTTTCTGTCCATCCTCGATCGGCATTTGGAGCGGAATGCGTTCGCGATCGGCGAGCGGCCGAGCATCGCCGACTTTTCGATGATGGCCTATCTGCACTATCCCACCGACGAGACTGGCTACGATTTCGCCGAGAGCCATCCGGCCATCAGCGCCTGGCTTGGCCGCATCGCCAAGCTGCCAGGCTGGCAATCGGCCTACGATCTGTTGCCGGGCAAGCGCATGACGCACTACGCCCGGGAAGTCGGCCCATCTAGCGGTTGAGCCAGGCCCAGACAATCGCAAAAACGATGACGCCGGCAATCACGGCGAACGCAATCGTCCAGGCGCTGACGCGGATGTCGCCGGTAGTCTGACGCTCGGCTTCGTTCTTCGCGATCTCGCGATTGCGCTCTTTGTCGGCATCGTCCATCGGCTGCCCCGCTTTGGCTTCCTAGCCCCCGGCTGTCGGCGCTGCCTCAAGCTTAGCATCAAAAGATGTCGATTGCCCGACGGTGCTTTCGGCGCCGAGGCCGGCAAGCCGGCTCAACCAAAATGCCGCCAGCGCCGCGCATAGCGCCGCCGTCGCGGCCGTCAGGAACACCGCCCCCGCGCTCCATTTCGCGGCCAGCAGCGCGCCGCCGACCAAGGGACCGATGATCGAGCCGACCCGGCCGATCCCGAGCGCCCAGCCGACACCGGTAGCCCTAATCGAGGTCGGATAGAACCCCGCCGCGAGCGCATTGGCGGCGATCTGGCCGCCGACCATGCAAAACCCGGCGACAAAGATCGCGATCGCAACCAGAGCCGTGGCATGGCCGAGTTGGCCGATCGCGCCGACCGCGAAGATGGCGATGAAATACACCAGCGCCAGCGCGCGGAACGAGAAGCGGTCGATGACGCTGCCGAGCGCGAAGGCGCCGACCACGCCGCCGACCTGCAGCATCGATCCGATCAGCGCCGCTTCCGACACCGAGGCGCCGAGGTCATTGAGCACGGTCGGCAGCCAGTTCGACAGGAAATAGAGGTCGAGCAGGCTCATGAAGAACACCACCCACAACAATAGCGTGACCAGGGTTCGCCCGTCCCGGAACAGCTGGAGCACTGGCATTCCGGCCAGCCCCGGCTCGTGCACCACGAACCGCGCCGCCGCGGGGAACTCCGCCTTCGGATTGATCAAGCCGAGCAACTCGGCGACGCAGGCGTTGGCGCGGCCGGTGAGTGCCAGGAACCGCACTGACTCGGGCAGCTTCAGCGCCAGGATCGGGACCAGCAAGAGCGGCGCGACGCCGCCGACGACAAATACCGCGCGCCAGCCGAAGGGCGCCATGAGCGCCGCGGCGAGGAAGCCGCCCAGCGCCGCGCCCAGCGAGAAGCCGCAGAACATGATCATGACCATGGTGGCGCGGCGTCGCTTCGGATTGAACTCGGAGGTCATCGCAATGGTGTTCGGCATCGCGCCGCCAAGACCAAGACCGGTTGCGAAGCGGATCGCCAGCAGCGTATTGACGTCCTGGACGAACGCGGTGGCGAGCGCGCCGAGGCCGAAGGCGAGCGTGGAGAAGATGATGATTTTCTTGCGGCCGATGCGGTCGGCGAGCGGGCCCAGTACCAGCGCGCCGATCATCAGGCCGAACAGCCCTGCCGAGAATACCGGGCCCAGCGCACCCTTGGTCAGGCCCCATTCCTTGGCGAGCGCGGGTGCCACATAGCCGATCGCGGTGGTGTCGAAGCCGTCGAGAACCAAGACGGCCGCGCAGGTCAAGAGCAGCTTGATCTGGAAGGCGCCGACCGGCTGCCGGTCGATGAAATCGGCGACATCGATCGCCGGCGCGCCGCTGCCTTCAGAAATCGCCATCGCCGTCCCTCCCCTTTTTGAATTTGTTGATATCGCGGTTCTTGCCGACCGCTGTTCTCCACGCGACAGCCTACCTTGCGCGGCTAGCGGCGCAAGGCATCCTTTGAATAACCGGCGATCCGCTTATAGCCTTCGGACAGCGCGACGAGTTCGTCGCGGCTGATGACATCGTCGATCGTCTTGAACGGCTGGTCGTGCGTGCGCTCGAACACTTCGCGCAGGATCGCATCCGGCGGATTGGTGCGGTTGGTGAGCACGATGCGCGTGGTCGCCTCAAGCCGCTGCTTCTCGTAAGACGAAAGCGCCGGGACCGGATCGGCATTTTGCAACAGCGCTGTCGTCAGCGCCCGCGCATCGAGGATCGCCTGGCCCGCGCCATTGGAGCCGCGCGGCACCATCGGGTGCGCGGCGTCGCCGAGCAGCGTGATCCGGCCAAAGCTCCAGCGCGGCAGCGGGTCCTGATCGACCATCGGAAATTCCAGCACGCTGTCGGCGGCGCGGATGAACGCGGGGACGTCGAGCCAGTCGAAATGCCAGTCGGCGAACGGGCCGATGAAATCGGCCAGCGCGCCTTCGCGATTCCAGTCGCGCTTGCGATAGTTCGGCGTCTCGATCTCGGCGACCCAGTTGATGAGCTGCAATCCGTCGTGGCCTGCAGCGCGGATCGGATAGATCACCATCTTGCCATGCGACAGCCATCCGGCCCGCACCATGCTCGCGCCCGACAGCATCGGCTTCCACCGCGTGACGCCGCGCCACATGTTGACGCCGGAATAGCGCGGCTCGCCTTCGTCCGGAAACAACTGCTTGCGGATCGCCGAATTGATGCCGTCGCAGGCGATCACGGCGCAGCCGCGCACGGTCGAGCGCGACGAGCCGGTCGGCCCATCGGAGAATGTCGCGCCGACACCGGCCTCATCCTGCTCGACACCGAGGCAGTGATGGTTGGTGACGATCCGGTCGTGCCCCGCGCGAGCGCGGAAGGCATCGAGCAGCACCATCTGCAGATCGCCGCGATGGATCGAGAATTGCGGCTGATCGTAGCCGGCGGCGCGTCCCAGCGGCTCCTGATAGATCAACTGGCCAAAGCGATTGAAGAAGGTCGCGTCCTTGGTTTCGATCGCGACCCGCGCCAGCGCGCCTTCAAGCCCGAGCGCGGCAAGCTCCTTGGTGGCGTGCGGCAGCAGATTGATGCCGACGCCGACCGCCTTGATCGCGGGCGCCGACTCGAAGATCCGGCACGGAATCTTTGCTTCGTGCAGCGTCAGGGCGAGCGTCAATCCGCCGATGCCGCCGCCGACGATAATGACGTCGTCCATGTTTCCGTCCCGACACCTTTTGGGCGATGAAACACGATTAGTAAGCCTACTGTCAAATCCGTGGCTCTAGCGTGCCTTGACAAAACACATCCCCATCCGCGTCGACTGGTTTGCGACCTGACATGCAAGGCCCTCGGCGCAGGTCCAGGAACGGAAGCTCTTGTCGTTGTCGGCGGCTTTGGTGGCCTGCAGGTAGCAATGCGCGCCCCAGCCGTCCTCATATTCGGTGCCGGCAAGCTCGGTAGAGCCGCGCGGCTGCGGGCGGCTGGAGAAGCCGCGCGAATAGTCCGGGCGTTTTCCGTCACGCAACGAAGTTAGGATATCGCGGCGCCGGACCTGATCGCCGAAGAAATGCGGCGAGGCCGGTACCACGGTCGAGTTGGAAGGTTTCGCAGCCATCCAATCGACGCCGGGGAAATGGAAGCCGCCGATGCCGCGGGTCTGGTGACAGCCCGAACAGGTCATGTCGTTCAGCCGCCTCTCGAAGCCTGCAACCGAGCGGATGTTTTGCAACGCCGTGCCATCCTCGGCCACCTTCCTCAGCGCCGCGACGACATCGTTCTCGGAAAATATCGGATGAGCGCCCTCGCCCTCAACAAGGCCGAACGCCGGCTGCAAATCGGATGGCGAAAAGCCGACCGGGGTCACCGCGACCGCACCCCTGGCCAGGAATTTTTCCGGGATCAGGATGGTGCCGCGATCGAGCTCGCGAAAATTCTTGGGGTCGAGCAGCCAAGCCTTGAAGTCGGCTTTGAGGTTTTCGTCGGCAAGCAGCCGTCCGCGATCGATCTGGTTCTCGAGCGTCGCTTCCTCGAACTTGCCGGACTGCACGTTGTAGTCGAACACCTTCATCAGATAGTCGGTGCGGAAATCCCGCACCGCCGATTTCGGCGCGTGTGCGATTTGTAGATTGGTTTCGATGCGTTCGATATTTTCAGGCACGATCAGATCCAGCGGGCCGTCCTTTGCAGTCAGTTTCGCGGCAAGCTCGGCGCCGGTGAGCGATAGGTCGGCGACAGCTAACCAGCGGCGCGCAACGGTGGCGCAAGTGATCGTCGCGCCGCTGGCATCGACGGCGTGATCACCTTTGGCCTTCAGCACGACGTTAAACGTCATCGGCAGCCGCGGCGATGCCGCTTCCGCAGTCTCGGGCGCGGCCGTTCGGGTCAGGCGGTAGAGCAGCCTGATCTCGCCGCAATGGCCTTCGTCGAGATAAGCGCGATCCATGCGGTTGACGATCCCCGACAGAACAAAGCGCGTATCAGGTGAATAAAGCGCCGCGCGGTCGAACAATTGAAAATCAAACGACGTCCCGACGCCGATGCTTTCGTTCGGAAGACTAGCCTTGTGGTTTGCGATGTAGCGGTCGAATTCGCCGTCGAGCGCGTTTCGGACCGCAGCCATCGACGGCAGCCCGAACAATTGCGCGTTGGTCAGCAGCACATTGGCAGATCGCGCCGGCATCATGATGCGGGTCAGGCCAAAGCGGCCATGATCAAGTTCGCGCAAAGCCAAGGGATCGATGATCGCCGTGCCGCGCTCCAGCGCGGGTGCTTCCGCCGCGCGCGCCGGCAAGGCGCTGCAAAGCAGGACCAGTATGGTTCCAACACATCGGCATGTGGGGCTCATGCAGCCACTAACACCGCGCCGACGTGCCTATTCAAGCGAAATGGCGCTTCACATCGCGGTGAAGCGCCATCGTGTTGTCGCTTTGGACTAGCGCCTGGTAATCAAGCCCTTGCCGGTCACGACCACCCAGTGGCCGTCCTGACGACGGATCGCGTCGATCCGGCCGAGACCGGGAACGGTGTCGCCGGCATAGACTTCATACGATCCGCGGCGGCTCTCGATCAACGCGCCGCCATAGCCGACATCGGTCAACACCCAGCCTTCGACCGTCGGCAGCCTGCCGACCTCGGTCTTCGGCGCAGCTGCGGCGGGCGCGGGAGCTGGTGCCGCGGCCACCTGGGGCGGCGCGACCGAGCCGGTGACTTCCTTGGGCGCGGCGGGCGCGGCAACGGCCACTGGCGCGGCGCGGAGCTTGTCCACGGCCTCGCTCAATTTGGCGAGTTTCGCACCGGGTTCAGCCTGTGCCTTCTCGAGCCTGTCGAGGCGGTCGCTGGTCTTGTTGATCTGGCTGATGCCCGTTTTGGAATTGTGCTCGACATCGGCCTTGAGCGCGAGGAGATCGGCGTCGATCCGCGCGATCGAGGCTTCGATCGTGCTATTCGCGGGCGAGGTCGGCTCCGCCGCAACAATGAGCTGTCCGATGCCTGTGGCCGCCAGCGCGCCGCCGAGCGCGCCCGCCACGATTGCCAGCGCCACCATGGCCGCGACAGCGACGAACCGGCGCTTGCCGGGCTTGCCGGGCGCGGGCGAAACCTGCTCGGCCTTCGGCCCGGAAGCGTGTTCGTTGCCAAAACTCCGCTCGCCGGGCGCCATGATCATGAGCTTGCCGAGACGTGGGACCTCCGGCTTGTTCATTTCGACCTTGGGCGCTTCGACCTTGGGAGCTTCAACTTTCGGCGCATCAGCCACGGGCGCCTCGTGGTCGGGCGCGATCGGGGGCGACGCGACGACGCTGATTTCGGGCGCGGCAGCCGCAACCGGCTCGCTCGGCGTGAGGGAAGATTGGGAATCCGACGGCCCGACACTGAGGGAACCGGATTCGCTGCTGGTTTGCTCGGCCTGTTGTTCGCTCACCTTCGAAATCTCCAGAATTGCAAAGTCTCCAGAATAGATTGACCATTTGGTAACTTTTACTCCTTGCCAAACCGTTACCGAGGCCCGGTTCCAGGCCGTGTTACCGAAATTTTAGGGAATTTTTCGATCCGGTTTCCGGTCTGTTGTCCTGCGGCAAGCCCCCGGCGGCTCCGTTGCGCCGTCGCATTTCCCGACTAACATGGCGGGCGACAAGCCAGCCAGAACGGCAGAAACATGGCCATCGAGAAATGCATCAACGAATTCGGTGTCGGTGACGTCATTTTTGAGGAAGGCTCGACCGGGCGCGAGTTGTTCGTCGTGCTCGACGGCCAGGTCGAGATCGCCAAGGTCAACGGCTCAAGCAAGGCCGTGATCGTCACGCTCGGCAAGGGCGAATTCTTCGGCGAAATGGCCGTGATCGACGGCTCCTCCCGCTCGGCCACCGCGATATCCGCCGCGCCAGACACCCGCGTGATGCGGATCAATCACGCCCGCTTCGTCTATTTGGTCAGCCAGCAGCCGGCGTTTGCGCTGATGGTCATGGACGCGCTGAGCAAGCGCTTGCGGGCCTCCAACGCCGTCACCTTCAGAAACGCTGCGAACTCATGAGCGAGCGCAGGCCGAGCCCGTTCAAGACGCTGTTCGATAGCGACATCGCCACCCTGATTCAGGCGGCGCCCGACGTCTACCAGATCCGCTTCAAGAACCGCGCCGCCAACGTCTATCTCGTGGTCGGCAGCAGGCGGACCATCCTGATCGACGTCGGGCTGTCGACCAACTACCCGCATCTTTTGACCTGCCTCAACCAAGTCGGCATCACGCCGGAAAAGATCGACATGGTCGTGCTCAGCCACGAGCATCTCGATCATATCGGCGCCGTCCATCATTTCGGCGGCCGCACCATCATCGCCGCGCATCGGCTGGCCGCCAACAAGATCATGCTGCGCGACGATTTTTCGATGCTGCGCAAGATGTTCAACGAGCCGAACGTGCCGATCAACATCGATATCTGGCTCGAGGAAGGTAACCTGATCGACCTCGGCAATTTCCGCCTCAGCGTGATGTACACGCCGGGCCATACCTCGGCCTGCATCAGCCTGTTCGATCACGACAAGGGGCTGTTGTTTGCCGCCGACACCTTGATGCCCGGAGGCGTGATGGGCGGGGTGTTCGGCTCGGGCTCGATCAGCGATTACATCCAGTCGCTGGAACGGCTGAAAGGCCTCAATTCGAAGATCCTTTTGTCCGGTCACGGCCGCCTGTCCGACGCGCCGCAGGACGACGTCAGGATCGCGCTCCAGCGCTCGCATGGCCTGCTGGAGGATACCGCGCAACTGTTCGATGCGCTCGACGCGCGCCAGAATTTCGAGCCGATCATGCAATCGGTGCGCGACCTCAACAAGCTCGACGACAATTGACGCCGGCCGGCGACGCTTGAGACCGGCTCAATGGCGCAGCAGGCGCACTGCCCGCGTTTGACAAACGGCTTTGCGGCCTGTTCAAAGGCAGTAACAAGCCTGCTCGAACGAAAAATGGGGAGAAACGAACCATGAAGCTTTACGACTCGATCGGGCCCAACCCGCGCATCGTCCGCATGTTCATGGCTGAGAAGGGCATCGAAATGCCGAAGCAGACCGTCGATCTGCGCGGCGGCGAAAACCGGCAAGAGGCGCATCTCAAACGCAACCCGCACGGCCAGATGCCGACGCTCGAGCTCGATGACGGCAGCTATCTCTCGGAGATTGTCCCGATCTGCGAATATCTCGAAGAGAAGAAGCCAAGCCCGGCGATGATCGGCGCGACGCCGGAACAGCGCGCCGAATGCCGGATGTGGACCCGCCGGGTCGATCTCAACATCGCCGAACCGCTCGCCAACGGCTATCGCTTCGGCGAGGCGCTGAAATTCTTCGAAAAGCGGATTCCTTGCGCGCCCGAGGCATCGCCCGGGTTGAAAAAGATCGCGGCCAACCGCCTGCAATGGCTGAACGGCCAGATGGCCGGCAAGGACTATCTCTGCGGCAAGCGCTTTACGCTCGCCGACATCCTGCTCTATTGCTGGCTCGATTTCGGCGGCCAGGTCGGCCAGCCGCTCGATCCCGCCAACACCAACATCGCCGCCTGGTTTGCAAAGGTCGGCGAACGGCCGAGCGTGAAGGCGTAGTCTATTTCTTGTCGTCCGGCGAAGGCCGGGACCCATGACCGCCGATGTGCGTTGATTGGCTCGCTGCATCTAGCAAACGATCGTCAAACCCGGCGCATGCGGGTATCCAGTACGCCGCGGCTTCTCGGCCCTATCGCCGACGACAGTGATTACAGGATCGCCCGGTCATAGGCGAGCGGAAGCGACGCCGTCCTTCGGACGGCTATGCCGGGCGACGACGGCGTGGGGGTCTAGCCGCTGGCGAAGGATGCGACGAGTGCGTCGACTTCCTTCTGATCCGGACCCTTGCAGCGGGCGTTGACGCGCGGACCGGTGGCGTAACCGATCCACAGTATAATCTCGTGCGGCCGCGGCGCGTCGTGGATCAGCACCGGGGTCGAATCAAAGGCATCGAGATCCCAACCCTCGTCGAGGGGCCCATAGATCAGATCGACGGTCGTGCCTGGCGGACCCACCTTGGCGTGGCCCGGAATGATAACGCGACCGCGTTTGATCGCGCGGCGCATCGCCATGCCGAGTCTCGGATGTATCATCGCAGCGCCATGCTCGAGGTCGCCTCCGATGCCGACCAGCGCCGCCTTGGTGTAGGCGCGCAGCTGCGCCGGGCTCGCGCCAAGCGTCGCCAGCGCCGTCTTGGTGAGCGAAGCCCCGAGCTCGAGCGAATATTCGATCAAAGGCTTAAGGTCGGCGCCGGCCGCCTTGCCGGCGAGCGGGTTCTCGAACACCGCGGCAATCGCGACGCGTCGCAGTGGGGGGCTGGCGGGGGCGCCGTACTCGCTATTGATCTCTTCGACGAGAGTGACGGTCTTGCGGATGGTCATGATGTGCTCCCTCTTTCTGGCGTCTATCAGTCCCCAGCAGATACTATCGGTTCAAGTCAGTTGGACGAAGGGGCGGAGCCATTAATGTCCGGGACGGGTCAAAAGCTCCGATGGTGGAACATCCGGTTCCGGCGCGAAGCGGACATTCGCCGATAGCGTTGCCTGCCACGACGGCGCGCCGTGCGTAGATCGTCGGCAATCGCATCGGCTAGGCAGGCGGAAATTTGTCCGCGGGTAACGCGGCGCAATGGTCGTAGATGGCCGACGGCCGGGTGAACCACACCTTTTCCTTCTCCGGATGGCTGACGATGTGCTGCAACGCCTCGCGGAGCATGCGGAGCCTGTAGGGCTGACCTACGATCATCGTGTGCAATGCGATGCCGCATACGAGCGGCTGTTTTGCCGACTGGCGCAGCAGTTCCTCGAATTGACCAATGATGAAGTCACGGAATTCTTCCGGCGAGTGATGCCTCACCAGAATCTGCGGGCTGTCGTTGATCTCGATCGGGTACGGGACGCTCATGATTGGACCGGCGCGCGTCTTCATCCAG
>Ga0210408_10003358_pt1 | contig 14853 bp, 13 predicted proteins | sample IncBWH4MmetaG_FD_155471 | JGI IMG/M metagenome (GOLD analysis project Ga0210408, IMG submission 155471) | Forest soil microbial communities from Barre Woods Harvard Forest LTER site, Petersham, Massachusetts, United States - Inc-BW-H-4-M | ecosystem: Environmental > Terrestrial > Soil >...
GAGAGTCAAGCCCAGCCCGACGCCGACGGCCGCAGCAAGACACGCGTTGATTACCATGTGCTCACCGTGGACCGGTAATGCGACGCGCCTTGAGACCGCGCCATATGCCAGTGTGAAGTTTGCGCCCTTGTCAGTGTGCTCGATATTTCGCGCCTGGAGATCCCCGAGCTTAAGACCGGCGCGGATCACACGTGCCTTACAGCGGGCCGCCATCCAGTCCGTAAATTCGTCGTTCGCGTTTAGAACGACAATCCCTTCGGCCGGAATTGCTTCAGCGACGACGGCTTTCTCCTTCGCGATCGCTTCTCGAGTCCCAAGGTGACCGATATGGGCAATGCCCACGTTGGTGATCACTGCAACGTCGGGGCGCGCAATTTCGCAAAGCGGCGCAAGCTCGCCGGCATGGTTCATACCCATTTCGAATACGCCCGCTTCGTCCGCGCAGCTCGCCCCAAGAACGGACAGAGGCAGCCCTATATGGTTGTTGTAGTTCCCCACTGTTTTGGCGACCGAAAATCTTTCTCGGAGTACCGAGGTGATCATCTCTTTGGTGCTGGTTTTGCCACTACTTCCGGTAACCCCAATCGCCTTGAGACGAAGCTCGTTTCGGTATCCCTTGGCCAGACGTTGCAGTGCTGACAAGGTGTCCGGCACCTCTATCTGCGGTAGCCCGCTCAGGCGGAGATTAACCTCGCTCACCAAAGCGCCGCCTGCCTCCGCCTCCCAGACTGCCGGTAAGAAAGCATGGCCATCAAAGTGCTCGCCGCGCAGGGCGACAAAAAATTCCCCCTTGCGAATTGCACGGGAATCCGTGACGACTCTGGTCACCGTTGCGGTGCCCATTCCGTGAACTTGGCCGTCAACCCACTTTGCGATTTGTTCCAGTGTTCTAGGATCCATGCCTCGACAACTCCACTGGATGTTCTTCCAAGGCGCGCGCCGCCACTTCAACGTCATCAAAGGGAATTGTGTGATCGCCGAATTCCTGGTACTTTTCGTGACCCTTGCCTGCGATTAAGACGATGTCCTTCGGTTGAGCGAGCGCGATAGCTCGAGAAATTGCTTCTCTCCGATCGACGATCTTCTCGTAGTTCTTGCGCTTGAACCCTGCTTCGATATCTCGAACGATCGCCTCCGGGTCCTCCTTTCGCGGGTTGTCTGATGTGAGAATCGCGTAATCAGCGTATTGATCAGCCACGGCTCCCATCAGAACACGCTTTGTCCCGTCCCTGTTTCCACCACATCCAAAAACGAGAATCAGCCGATTTGGATGCAGATCGCGGCAGGTTCTGAGGACGTTCAACAATGCATCGTCGGTGTGCGCATAATCGACAAACACATGGAACTGCCGCTTGGCCGGTATCGCCTCGAGGCGTCCCGGGATCTGGGGCGCATTGGCGAGGGCCAACACCGATGTCCGAACGTCGGCACCGATCGCGTGCGCCACCGCCAGCGCAGCCAAAGAATTGTATACATTGAATCTTCCTATCAATGGAAGTCGAACCAGGTAACTTTTCTCTTTCGCATTTAATTGGTAGGAAGTTCCGTTCATTTCCACCTTGAAGTTACTCGCTCGGAATTGCGCTCGAGCACCCATTCCGTAAGAGATCATCGGAAGATCTCTGCCGAATCGGGCAACAAGCTGTTGTCCGTACGGATCGTCAATGTTGATTACTGCGGCCCTCTCCTTTTTTTGGTTGTCCCGCACGCTATCGAACAAGCGCGCTTTTGCTTCGAAGTAGTCTTTCATCCCGTGATGAAAGTCCAGATGGTCCTGCGTCAGATTAGTAAAGGCGCCAACATCAAAGGCAATTTCGCTGGCCCGCCCTTGACTTAACGCGTGGGAGGAAACCTCCAGGACAACGTTCCGACAACCCGCCTCGACGCACTGGCTCAAAAGTTCTTGTAAATCAAGCGACTCCGGCGTGGTTCGCTGGGCCGGCAGCACACGTTCGCCAATCTCGTATCGGACTGTGCCAATCAGGCCTGTGGATTGGTTTGCGCGTTCAAGCAGGTGCTTAACAAGGAAAGTCGTGGTGCTCTTGCCGTTCGTGCCGGTTACTCCGATCACCTTCAGCCTGCGGGACGGGTCGCCGTAATAAGTCGCCGCCAGCCGGGCCAGTGCCTCACGTGAATTTGGCACCACGATCATTGTCGCCCGCTTTGAAAGACCGGGCTTCTCTCCAACTATCGCAACGGCTCCTTTGTCGACTGCTTGTTCGATAAATGAATGACCATCAAAACACGAGCCTCCCACCGCAACAAAAAGATTCCCGGGCCCTACCCGGCGCGAATCGTAGCGGAGGCCGGTTATCTCTCGATCAACCGGACCATCTATTGATATCGCTCTTAACCGCTGAATTAGGTCTGCCAGTTGCATGATGCTTGCACTAATCGCGATTCCGCTCAGATAAAGCCACTTTTTTCGACCCGTTCGTGAGCTGTGGGGGAGGAACCTCTTCGGTGGGCCGGAGATCAAGGTAACGCGCCGCTTTCTCGGCGATTCTCGCAAAAACCGGACCTGCAACGGTACCACCGAATGCTGCTCCCTCCTTCATCGTCGGATCGTCCAGGAGCACCAGCAAAGCGAATTTCGGATCGTCTGCCGGCATGAACCCGACGAAGGAGGTAACATAACGGCCAACCATATAACCGCCTCGGGGATCGACCTTTTGTGCAGTTCCCGTCTTTCCAGCAACACGAAATCCTGGTACTTCCGCCCTTTGGGCTGTGCCTTGTTTGCTAACAACGTCCTTTAAAGCTGACACGATCTTGACAGCGGTCTCGGCGGAAATGACGTCACGGACCATCTCCGGAGTAAAACTGGCCACTAAGCGCCCGGTCTGGTCTCTTATTTCAGAAACAATCATTGGCTTCATTAGTTTACCTCCGTTAGCGATACTCGACATCGCTGTAACCATTTGCAACGGAGTGACCGCCACCGATTGGCCCATCGGAATCCGGGTGATATCAAGCTTGCTCCACCGGTGAGGCGGATTGACCAGGCCACTAATCTCTCCGCTCAACGCGATCCCGGTCCTCTCTCCAAAACCGTAACGCCGAATATACTCGTACAACTTCGTCTCGCCAAGCTGCAGCGCCAGTTTGGCCACGCCGATATTGCTGGACTTCATCAACACTTGATGAACCGTCAAAACCCCCATCGGGTGCGCATCACGCAGCACTCGCCCCGCATACTGAAAGTGTCCGTTCTCGCAAAACACCGTCGTATCGGGTGTCACAAGTTTCTCTTCGAGCACAGCAGAAGTAGTAACGATCTTGAACGTCGAGCCGGGTTCGACCATGTCCACAATCGAACGATTTTTCTCCTGATCCGGTGCTGCTTCACCGGGTTTGTTCGGATCAAACGTTGGACGGCTCGCCATCGCCAGGATTTCTCCGGTCTGAGGGCGCATCATGATGGCGGAAGCATCCTTGGGCTTAAACTCCGCGCATGCCGCGTCCAATTCGGCTTCGAGAATATTCTGTAGGCTGAGGTCAATGGTGAGCTTCACGTCACAGCCGTCTCTGGCCGCCCTTTCCTGTCCACGATAGGGCACCAATTCTTTGCCCGTCCTATCCGTCTCGATGTAACGAAAACCGTCGGTGCCCTGCAGAAAATCCTGCATCGTGCGCTCGATCCCCATCGTTCCGCTGTGATCGTGGTCGACAAACCCGATCACCTGCGAAAGCATCTGCCCATTCGGGTACACCCGAACAAAGTCCTGATCAAAATAGATTCCGCGCAAGTTCGCGACGCGGAGAGATTCCTTGATCTTTTCGGCCGTCTCCTCCGGAATCTCCGGCTTCAGAACAATGTGTTTGCTGCCTTTGCCGCTCTGGCTCAGCTTAGATGCGATGTCGCGCGGATCCATTTCAAGCTGATCCGCGATTGCCGCTGCCACAGCCACCGGATCCCGAATATGCGACGCGTCTGCAACGACGGTCTTGACCGGGATGTTTTCTGCAAGAGGCTCGTTATGACAGTCTCGGATGATACCACGCCTGGCATAGATTATCTGTTTATGGTTATGTTTTTCCGCAGCAAGCGTCGTGAACTTCTCGTGCTGTACAATCTGTAGATCGATCAGGCGAAACGAGTAGACACTGAATAGGCCGACCAATCCAAAACAGACCGTGACGGCGCGCGCTTGTGCATTCCGCATCATTGGTTAAAGCCGCGATTGGAGACGACCCTCAACTCATCTCCGATGCCATCGTGACGCTGGTTAAGGCGAACGATTTGATCACTCGCAATCGGCACCAGGCCGAGCGAATTCTTGGCCAACTTCTTTTCGAGAATACCTCGCGAACTGAGTTGGGTAATTTGCACACGGACAGCCTCGTTGGCAGTTCGGATTTCAGTGAGCTCGTGCTCCAATCGACGTTGAATCTCTCCATACTGCTGGAGCTGATTCTTCAAATAGACATAGGACAACCCGGCGGTCGCCAGGATTGCCGTGCTGACAACTACCTTTAAGATAGAAGCAACCTTGATAGAATATGTGATATTGCTGCGGTTACGATTCATTACCGATCCCTTCAATGACCCGCAGCTTCGCACTGCGAGCACGTGAGTTTTGTCGTACTTCTTCCTCGCTCGGCTCAATCGGCCGAGACGTTATCAACCGAAAGGCGTGCGCAGGATTTCTCCGCGGCGCCGGCCACTCAGGCCTGTCGACCCATTCCTGACTAACTTCTCTAAAATAACGTTTTACGATACGATCCTCCAAAGAGTGAAAGGTAATGACGGCCATTCGCCCCCCGGGCTTTACCGTATCGCTTAACTCGTGCAGTGCGCGCTCCAGAACGCTTAACTCCGCGTTTACCGCGATGCGGAGCGCCTGGAAAACTTTCGTGGCGGGATTCTTCGGTCCTCGTTTGGGGATGATCGACTCCACCGCCCTCACTAAATCTTGCGTTGTCTGAATCGGAACCCTCGTACGCACCTTCACCAGATGCGCCGCCAGACGCCGCGCTGCCGGCTCCTCTCCGAATTCATAAAAAATCTGAGCCAGCTCTGCCTGCGAACCATGGTTCACGATATCTGCTGCTGTCCGCTGGACATGCGGCCCCATGCGCATGTCCAGCGGCCCATCCCCCAAAAAACTAAAACCGCGGGAAGGAGTATCAAGCTGATGCGACGAAATCCCGAGATCGAGAAGAATACCGTCAAATTCAGTCACGCCGAAACTCTGCAGCCGATCAGTTAGGTCAGCGAAATTCGACTCGACAAACCGAACCCGGCCTGCAAAGACGGCAAGCCGCCTTGCGGCTTCTGCCAAAGCCTCAGGATCCTGATCGCAAGCGATCACCGACGCGCCCGCTTCCAAAAATGCCAGAGAGTGGCCGCCACCTCCAACTGTCCCATCTAAAAAGATCTTCCCCGCCGCCGGTTGAAGCGCCGAGACAGTCTCACGCAAAAGAACCGGCACGTGAAAACTGCGTCCGGCATTCTGTCCTTCTCCAGGCATGTATTTCTCGTCAATTAACGTGATCATCTCGCCCTTTCAGTCCAGTTGCCTCTTCCAAAAAGCCTGTAAATCGTCTTCATCGATTAGATCCCAACCCGTCCCAGCAAGTAGCTGAACGTCGGGGCGTCCTCCTCCGTCGTCTTTTGCCAAACCTCCGGACTCCAGATCTCGAATCTGGAGTAATTCCCGACCAGCACCACTTCGCTCCGCAAATTCAGCAGTTTGCACTGCTCGTCTGGCAGCACGATTCGTCCCTGCTTATCACTGGTGACATGTTGCGCGCGGGAAGAAAATTGACGGATAAATCTGCGCCTCTCAGCTGGTGCCAAACTCTCGTCATGCTCTACTTTTTCTGCTAAGCGCTTAAACTCCCCCGGGGGCATTACCATCAAAAACCCTCCCTCCAGGTTGGGGATAGAAAAGAACTCGTCTATCTCGCCCCGACGCCAGCGCGACGGGATGGTAACGCGATTCTTCGCGTCCATCGCGTGCCGGAATTCTCCGGTAAATAACGGCTGCTCAATCTGAGGCGAATCCATCGGCAAATCATGGTCCAGTGAACCACTTTACTCCATAACGCCCCACTTTTACCCGCCAGACGCCATTCGGGTCAATCAAATTCGACACAGAACAAATAATTTACTTGCCGAATCGCGAAATTTTTGTTTCCGACGTGGACTCGCGCTGGTCCGGTGGATTAGTTGTCAACTGCGAATTGGCATGAAAATGACCACTGCAGCCGGTCGCAACGCGCTCAGCGCGATCCGGCGTTGCACGTGCCGAAACTTCCTTTTGCTGATAACGCACCCGCCCTTATCCTTAGTTCCCTTTTTGTGCGCTGTTCGCGTTCTATGGACAGGCGACGCCGGACGCGCGGGAGCGCATCCCTACCGCACCTGCACGCGCAGGGCTCCCTCTCACCTCTCACCTCTCACCTCTCACCCCCGCCCCCTCACCCTCGCACCTGACCCGTACCCTCTACGAGATACTTGTAGCTCGTCAGCTCTTCTAAACCCATCGGACCACGCGCATGAAGCCGATCTGTGCTGATTCCGATTTCCGCCCCAAAGCCAAACTCGCCACCATCGTTGAACCTGGTCGAGGCGTTCCAGAACACCGCCGCAGAGTCGACTTGATGCAAAAATTTTCGAGCAGCTGCATCATCCTCGGTAACTATCGCATCGCTGTGATGCGAACCATATTTTCCGATATGCTCGATCGCGTCTTCGAGGTTGCGGACCGTTCTTATCGCAAGGATCAGATCCAGGTATTCGGTGCTCCAATCTTCCTCCGCTGCTGGTCGCACCTTGGACCCCAGAATCTCTTGGGTCATAGCATCACCCCGAAGCTCAACGCCCCGCTCCCAGAGCGCACCCGCGCATTGTGGCAGGAATTGGCGGGCGATCTCATCGTGAACCAGCAACGTCTCGATAGCATTGCAGACGGCTGTTCGCTGGCATTTGGCGTTGACCACAATCTGTTCCGCCATGCGAAAATCTGCCGCTCGGTCCACGTATACCGCACAAATCCCATCGAAGTGCTTAATTACTGGCATACGCGCCGCAGATGTGACCGCCTCAATCAAGGAACGACCTCCCCTCGGAATGATCAAATGGATATAGCGATCAAGCTGCGCCATTAGGGTGACAGCCGCCCTGTCGGTGCTGGGCACAAGCTGGACTGAGTGTTCGGGCAAGCCGGCATCCTGACATCCACGGCTAACCGCCTCCGCTAAGGCCATGTTCGATCGAATCGATTCAGAACCACCCCGCAAAATCACGGCATTGCCAGCCTTGAGGCAAAGCGAAGCTGCGTCACTCGTGACGTTTGGGCGAGATTCGTAGATGATCCCAATGACTCCAATCGGAACGCGTATCTTCGAGATTTTGAGGCCGTTGGGGCGCGACCACTGCTTTAGCACTTCCCCCGCCGGGTCTGTGAGATTAACGAGCTCCCGCACGCTGTTGGCAATCGTCTGAATTCTTTTGGGGTCCAACCGGGTCCGATCCAGCATCGCTGAACTCAAGCCGCGTTCAGAACCTGCTCTTAAATCGCCCTCGTTCGCGGCGAGAATTGCCTCTGTTTCTTCGTCGATTCGACGGGCTATCGCCAGCAAAGCCTCATTTTTTGTCTCGGTCGTCGCTTGAGCGAGAATCCGACTCGCTGATTGCGCTCGCTGTCCAATCTGCTCAAGAGTTAGTGATAGGTTTAATGTCATTTGCTTGCCGGAAATTGGGTGCCGGCTGGCTTGCCGGCCACTGCAGCAGCAAGGACTCCTGCCTCGAGCCCGCTTGCGATCACACTGGGAATTCCGGATTGGAAGGCCATTCTTGCCGCCTGAAGCTTGGTAATCATTCCGCCCGTCGAATGAATCCCGGTCTCGTTACTCGCCAGATGAACCACCGCGTCGATATCCGTCACTTTTGAAATCAGCTTTCTCTGCTTGTCCAGCAAACCCTCCACGCTGGTCAAGATCACAAGTAAATCCGCTTCAGCAAGGATAGCAACCTCCGCAGAAAGACGGTCATTGTCCCCAAACTTGAGTTCTTCGACGGCCACAGAATCGTTTTCGTTGATGACTGGGACGACGTTCCCGAAGCGAAGCAGGCGCTCCAAGGTGTTCCTGGCGTTCTGGTACCGGGTGCGACTGTCTATATCCTGATGGCTCAATAGTAACTGAGCCACATGAAGCCCGTGTCGCTGAAAGCATGTTTCATAAAGTCGCATCAGGCGAGATTGACCAATCGCCGCACAGGCCTGGATAGAGGGTAGGTCTTTCGGGCGTTGAGGCAGCTCCATCAACATCAATCCCGCGCCTACCGCTCCGCTGCTCACCAAGAGGCATTGATGACCAGCACGTATCAATTCCGCAACTTCCGTAGTAAGCCGTCGAAGTTGCTTGGGATTCAATGAACTCCCGGTTGATTTCGTAAGAATTCCGGTCCCGAACTTAATCACAATCCGCTTACGCTTATCCGACATACAAGGCCCCTATATATCGCCACGGGTTGACCAAAACGCTAGTACCAGCTGATAGATAAGCGAAGGAAACCACGTGCATATTCTCACCCTCATTCGCAGACAGGCCGAAATACGGCCCGACCACTTGGCCTTCTCAAGTCTTGACGGAGGTGATCGCGTGACTTACCGGCAACTTATCGGGCGCGTCGACGAGGTGGCTCAGTCGCTGACTGAACGCGGATGTCGCAGAGGAGAAAGATGCGGCCTGATGTTGGCGGACGGAGCAGATTTCCTTCAATCAGCTTTAGGTGTGCTCAAAGCAGGCCTCTGCCTTGTCCCAATCGCGACGTTTTTGCCCGAGCAAGAGAAGGATTTCCTAATCAAGGCGGCCGGGGTGGATTGGCTGCTCCAGGAGGACTGTCGTTTGTATCGGTTGCCATTTGCGAAGCCCGTTGACGATCGGAACGACGAGGAATTTCGCGCGTGCGACCCGGCGTATATTCGTTTCACCTCCGGCACTACGGGGCTTCGCAAGGGGATTCTACTAGGGCACAAAACGATTCTGGATCGTTTAGACGCCGCGAATGCCATATTGCAGATCAAATCTGACGACAGGATCTGGTTTGCGTTGCCGATGGCTGACCACTTTATTGCCTCTCTACTGCTTTATCTTTCCCGCGGTGCAACCGTGCTCACTGCTTCGACCAGCGCAAACCGGCGGCAGATTGCTCACGGTTACCGCCCGACAATCACTTACGGTTCGCCGGACTTTTACCAGGATCTCACCGAATCCGATATCGGAGCGCTCGATTCCGTGCGCCTTGCCATCTCCACTACTGCGCCTCTCCCGGCGCAGGTAGCCGAGAGTTTTGCAAGACGCTTCAGCAAGAATCTTAATCCCGCCCTGGGTATCATAGAAGTTGGTCTTCTGACCCTTAATACCAGAGCCGATAAAGTGGGCTCAGTTGGCCTCGCGATGCCCGCCTACTCTGTCACTTTGGTCGGCAAAGACGGTAAGCCAATCGAAACAGAAGAGATCGGGGAACTGCACATCAATGGTCCGGGACTTCTCGATGCCTACCTTGCCCCCTGGCGCCCGGTCCGGCTGCTTCTGAAGCAGTACGGGTATCCAACCGGCGATTTTGCGCGGATTGACAAGGACGGTTACATCTTTCTCGCCGGACGCGGAAAAAATCGGCTGCAGATAAACGGGATTCAGTTTTTTTGCGAAGAGGTAGAGACAATTCTCAACACCTTGCCTGGAATTGAGGAAAGTCGAGTCTTCTTCGATTCGACATCGCAGACACTGTCTGCGGAGGTCGTGGGTTCGCCTGGCGCGACCGAACGACTTTCAGAACTGCTTCTTCAGAAGATCGACCCACGGAAGGTTCCGAGACGCTTTCACGTCGTAGAAAACCTTCCGCGCACTCCAAGCGGAAAACTGCGCCGAACCTAGAAGGCAGAAGATAGTTTTGAGTTTTGGGTTTTGCGTTTTGAGTTTTGCGTGGCCCATGATGCGCGCTAGCAAGTGTTGGCCCAACTCAAAACCCAAAACCCAAAACCCAAAACTCCAAACTCAAAACTCAAAACTCTTCTCCCCCATGTCCATCGTCGTTCAGAAGTATGGCGGCAGCAGTGTCGCGGACGCCCAAAAGCTAAAAAAAGTCGCCGAGCGCGTCATGCAGACAAGTGCTTCCGGCCATGCGGTGGTGGTGGTCGTTTCAGCAATGGGAGACACCACCGACGATTTACTCGCGCTGGCGAAAACGATTTCGCCAAATCCCGACCGGCGCGAACTTGACATGTTGCTTTCGGCTGGCGAACGCATTTCGATGGCACTCCTGTCCATGGCGATCCGAGAACTTGGCGGGGACGCAATCAGTTTTACCGGAAGCCAATCGGGGATCATAACGAACGACCGCCATGTGGACGCGCGGATCATTGAAGTCCGCCCGTTCCGTGTGCAGGACGAGTTAGCTCGGGGGAAGATTGTGGTCGTCGCCGGTTATCAAGGTGTCTCGTACCGCAAAGAGATCACTACACTCGGCCGTGGTGGGAGTGACACGACGGCTGTGGCCATGGCTGCGGCACTAGGAGCAGAGTGGTGCGAGATCTGTTCTGATGTCGACGGCGTTTACACGGCTGATCCGCGAGTTGTTTCGGAAGCTAGAAGGATTCCCGTTCTTTCCTATGAGGAGAGCCAAGAACTCGCTGAATCAGGCGCAAAGGTTCTCAATGCACAAGCTGTCGAATTCGCCAAAGAAAAAGGAATTTCGATATACGCCAGGGCTACAACGGGTCCATTGCCGGCAGAGGATCCTTCCGCAGACGGCACCGTGGTTCGCAAGTATGGCCCGCGCCTGCCAGGTTCTGTCGTAGGGATAGCGAGCGAAAAGGAGGTTTTGCTAGTTCAAAGCCGCGATGTGGATCGGTTACTGATCGTAATGGACGATTTAGGCGTCTCCGGGAAGCAACTCCACGTGACCACCGCGGGGACCGAACAGGATGGTCTTACGATGGTGGTGTCCAAAGAGAATCTTCATCAGGCGGCCAAGCTGGAGGTCGCCATCAAGACCCTTCCGGTGCGCTGGAATGATTCCGCGGCAGCGGTCAGCATTATCGGCGCCGGAATTACGGCATCGCATAACAAGGTCCTTCAAGGCTCGCAAGCCCTGAGCGAGCTAAACGTGCGTTGTTTCGGGATCTCCACCTCGTCGTTCCGGGTGACTTGGCTGGTGGATCGAAAACGGGTGGAAGAAGTGGTTCGACTGTTTCATCACTGCTTCGTCGAGAGTCCAAGATCAAAGGTTCCCTAACCCGCAAAAAATCACACACTTTTGAGAATCGACGAGCTCATTGCGGGTTAGAAAGCAGCAGAATTTTTCGGCGTAGCCAGAGATTCTGCTGCGACAGCCTGGATCGCAAAAAAATAAACCAGCTCGATCAGAGGGGGAACACGTTCTGGGGGCCAATCGAGCTGGTAGAAAAAACGATATTCGGCGGTTGACTGTTCATCAACTGATTTTTTCGCCATTTTCAAACATAAATGCATCGGCTAAGGCATTTGACTGAAAGGGTCATAATCTCCAGAACCTTTGGAGATCGCTCGACATTGCAACTTTTGTGTTGCTCTCTTTCCGCCGCCGATGAACCGTGATCAGCATCTAAGAAGATGTTCCATCCCCAGAGCTATCTAGCCACCAAGGAACTCACCGACCGGATTTTCCAAGAAGCTTTCGGCGATGCCGAACCCGGTCCTGCCAAAGATTTGATCCCATTTTCCTTCGACCTTTTCCATGGACGCAACCCGCGATTTCAGGCATGCGATACGGCATTTCATGATTTTGACCATACCATGCAGGCTACCGCCGCCGTCGCCGAATTGCTGGCTTCGCACCGGCGCAATCCTGCTATTTCGCCTCTGACACAGCGGGATTGGAACCTGGCCATCGCAGCCGTTATTCTCCATGACACAGGTTACCTGAAACTTCGTGATGATCTCGACGGCTCCGGCGCAAAGTATTCCGCGATCCACGTCGGACGCAGCTGTTTCTTTGCTTGGGATCTGTTGCCGGCCTTCGGTTTCAATCGCGACGAGCTACGCCGGATCCAGAACGCCATCAGCGCCACTGCGATATCCGAACGCATGGAGGACATCCCGTTTCGCGACTCTCGCGAGTGGTTGATCGGAGCGATCGTTGCAACCGGGGACATGCTCGGACAGATGGCCGCGGAGGACTATCCGGAACGGCTGGCTGGATTGTATCTGGAATTCCGCGAAGCAACACATTTCTCCCGATTTCAAAAGACGAGCTTTGCCGCGCACAAAAATCTTCTTGATCTGCTGGAAGGCACCGAAAAATTTTTTAACGGTTACGCCATGCGGATGCTCGAACAGGAGTGGAATGGAATTTACCGCGTTCTTGACGATCCGAGAGGCGAGAACTGTTACATCGAACGTATTCGTGCCAACATTTCTCGAGTAAATCGCATGGCCCGTTCCTTAGCTGCCAGCCACCGTGAACCGGTCACCCGAAGATTTTAGCCCCTGCTCTTTTCTACGGTTGCACGGCCCAGACTTCTACCAACCGGTTCTTTTCAAGATTGGATTGGTCAGCAAGATCCTGGCTCCCCATTGCGACCGCATGCATGATGTTCACCAGATCTGTCTTGTCTCTCAGTGCCTTCACCACGTTCTCCGCCCGGCTTCGGGAGATTTCCAAATTCTTGGCCTCCTCACCCTGCTTATCGGCATATCCGACCATGATGAGAATAACGGTTGGATCCGCAAGAAGTTTCCGCAGTTCAGGCTCATTCAGGTTTGTGACTAACCCCGCCGTCTCAGCCGCTGCGGGCATTGTCCCGCTTTGCGTGAAACGGATCGTTCCGATTCTTGTGAAACCTCGAGCTCGCTCGACTTGCACATACAGTTTGTCCTTGTCCGCATTGGAGAGACCTCTCATGAGATCAACTCGCTCTAGTACTTCTTGGCGCACCTGATCTTGCTCAACTCGATCGACCGCGGCCGCCGGGGGCGAACCGCCTTCTTCGATCAGCGGTTTCGGATGTCCTACCCCGGCTTCCAAGCTCGACGCATGGGCCACGGCCGGCGTTACCCTAGCTCTCTCGCTGCCGACCTCGTCCGCCGCTGGAGGCGGCGTTCTTCCGGAGATCGCTTTCCAGGCAAAAAATGCACCAATCCCCAATCCTCCGATCACAAAAAATAGTGCCATCCCAACGATCACCCAAACCCCGGCTCGGCTTTTGCCCGCAATGTCTATCCTGCGCACTGAACGTGTTAGACGAGTACCTTTCCGTTAAGGTTTGCCATCAGCCAGCGATTTCAGCCAATTTGGTCCAACATTGCAAACAGTTGTGATCGGTATCGATGCCGCTTCAAGAGATCCTCTCGAGCAGAAACGACTTAATTTCAGCAAGCGCGATCCTTTCCTGCTTCATCGAGTCTCTTTCCCGCATTGTGACCGTATCGTTGTTTACTGGTCCGTTCTCGCCAATCGTATCGAAATCGACGGTTACGCCAAAGGGAGTACCGGCTTCATCCTGGCGCCGATAACGCCTCCCGATGGCGCCTGATTCGTCATAGAAAACCATCATATGGGGTCGTAGGAGATCCACGATCTCGCGAGCCTGGCCGACTAACCGTTCGTTGTTCTTGAGCAAAGGAAAAACCCCGCATTTGATTGGCGCAATCCGTGGATGGAACCTGAGCACGGTGCGGGTTTCCGTTTTACCTTTTTCGTCGGTCACATGTTCCTCGTCAAACGCCGCGCAGAGCAAAGCCAGAACGGTTCGATCCACGCCGGCGCTGGGCTCGACAACGTGCGGAACAAAATGTTGTTTTGTCTCTTCGTCAAAATACTCCAGAGGTTTGCCACTGGCCTTTTGGTGTTGCGTGAGATCGTAGTCTGTTCTATAGGCCACGCCTTCGAGCTCTTGCACCCCGAACGGAAACTCAAACTCGATGTCGTAGGTCCCCTTGGAATAATGTGCGCATTCTTCGGGCGGAATCTTATGCACATGCAAAAGGTCCGACGAAATACCGATATCCGAATAGAATCTCAAACGCTCTTTCAACCAGTACTCGAGTAGTTCGAGTCCTTGGTCCGGCCGGCAAAAATATTCCAACTCCATCTGTTCAAATTCCCTGGAGCGGAAGGTAAAATTGCGCGGATTTATTTCGTTTCGGAATGCTTTCCCCACTTGCGCAATTCCAAAAGGGAGCTTCTTTCGCGACACCTCCAGAATATTTTTGAACTGAACAAAAATTGCCTGTGCGGTCTCGGGGCGGAGATAGGTGACGGCTGACTCATCTTCCGTCGCCCCGACATAGGTCTTAAACATGAGATTAAACGCGCGAGGTTCAGTCAAATCGTCGCTCCCACAAACCGTGCACTGTTTCCGCCCGTTCTTCTCCGGTAACTGGTCCGCTCGGAACCGGGATCTACAGTTACGGCAGTCGACCATTGGGTCGGTGAAAGTTGCCTCGTGACCGCTCGCCACCCAGACCTGCCGATTCATCAGTATCGAACCATCCATCCCCACCACATCATCGCGCTCGCGTACCATCCGGCGCCACCAAAAATCTTTCAGATTCCGTTTCAATTCCGTCCCAAGCGGTCCGTAGTCCCAGCATCCGTTTAATCCGCCATAAATCTCACTCGACTGAAAAATGAACCCGCGCCGTTTACACAGGCTGACAATTTTCTCCATTCGTTCAAAAGCGGATTTATCGTGGGCCATAGGCAGGTAGCGAACGTCAACGAATGACAGCGAACGTCAACGAAAAAGTCAGTGTAAGCGAAAGCTCCAGCTTTTGCTCTTTCCCCTGCTCCAGCTTTAGCTCTTGCTCCAACCTTTGGCATCGGCGTCGCCACAAGGAGCAAAGGCCTAGCCTGCA
>Ga0210408_10003359_pt1 | contig 14848 bp, 13 predicted proteins | sample IncBWH4MmetaG_FD_155471 | JGI IMG/M metagenome (GOLD analysis project Ga0210408, IMG submission 155471) | Forest soil microbial communities from Barre Woods Harvard Forest LTER site, Petersham, Massachusetts, United States - Inc-BW-H-4-M | ecosystem: Environmental > Terrestrial > Soil >...
GCGGAAACCACCACCGCCACGAACTGGTGCGCTCGATGTCCCCCGCCTGCGAACCGGGCTCCTCCGCCGCGGGCCGCCGACGGTCTGAAGTTGCCGCCTCTGGATGCTCCGCGGTGCGCCGCGCGACCACCGGACCTTGCGTTCCTGACCGCCGTCGAGCGGTTGCGCACTTGTCGATTGCCAGCCGTTCTGCCAGCGCCTGCCTGCCTGCTTGTCGCCCGGCCGCGGTCGGTGCGCTGAGCGCGGTCGCCCACATTCGGACGATTGGTACCGGTACCCAATCCTTGCCGGTTTCCCCGGTTTCCACTTGGCCGTTGATTGGCGTTGCCAAATCTCTGTTGCAGGTTCGAATTGTTGTAGCGCGCCCCCTGCCGATGCCTCGCGTCATGCTGCCAGTGCTCGACGCGAGCGCCGCGATTGATGTCGATAGCTCCGCCGCCCCAGTTGACCCGGCTGCCGCCCCACCATCCGCCGCTGCCCCAAGGACCGCCGGTGGCCCATCGTCCCAGGGCGTAGGCAGCGCCGAAGGCCACGCCGGCCGCGATGATGCCGGTGCCGATGTAGCCGGGATAGCCCCAGTAGTAGGGATAAGCAGGATAATCGGAGTAAGGCCAATCGCCAAAGACCACCTGCGGCTCGTAGTAGGGAACGTAAATACTGTCGGCCGATGCCGGTTCAATGGAGATAAACTGGCGGTTCTGCTCCTGATTTACCGTGACCTTCTGTTCTTTCGTTGTGACCAGCTTCTTCCTGTCATACGCTTTTGAACGCAACCGCTGTACAGCGTCCATCACGTCTTGCTGCTGTGCCAAAAAGCGCCTCGCCGAGTTTTTGCGTCCATTCGAGGTGCTCGTTCATCATTTGGAGAACAGACGGCGTCGCGACCAGCGCCTTAACGCTTGCGTCCCAGTCTTGTTTCTCAGCGGCGGACTTGAGGGCGTCGCCCTTGAGATCCTTGTTCTGGTTTATCCAGCGATCCGCGCGCACCACCTCCAGCGGATAGGTTGATGCCATCAGCACGTTCGACAACAATGTATCCGGATACAACGCAATCGGAGCGACGAGCGCATCGAGTTCGGCCGGCTTGAGCGCCGGCGGCTCTGGAACCGGCGACGGTGCACTGCTCGGTGTTTGGGGCGTCTGATCGCCCGTTTGGGCTTGTGAAGGGAGGCTGGTACAGATCAATCCAAGCAGCGCACCTATCCAGCACATTGTTCTAATGATCCGCATGTTGCGCGTCTCCAAGTACACGCCGTACAGCCGAAGTTGATTGGCGAACTTCCGATTTGACATAGATCAATGGGACGGGGCGTTTCGAACAAAGGAAGACTGTCGCAAGCCCGGCGTGAGACGACTGCCACGATGCTCTTGCGTCGCTCTTCGGGGTTGAACGGACCTGGTCTCTTCCAAACGTCGCGAGTAGTTCCCCCTGGCTGCACGCCGGCAGCGTTCTTGGCCGTTCGAATTTCGTCATCCCGCGTGCTTGTAATATTGCGTCGTCAGCGTTTCGAACGCTTCCTCTTCTCGACCCTATTCGTCTTCAGCTTCGAACTCGACGACTCTCGTAATCCACGCGCGGCCAGGACGGTCCCGAAGGCCATCCCTTTCTTCTGTCCTCGCTCAGAGGCAAGAGGGGATGCCATTATGAGAATTGCTCTCGTTGCAATGGCTATCTTCTCGATCAACATCGCAAGCTACTGGATCCTGCGTGTTGCCGCCGAACGAAGTCGGCAATCGAGGCCACGGGCGCGCTTTGATCCAAGTCAAGAAGACGTTCACGCGTTGGTGAGTTTTGCTGGCTGTCGCGCAGCTCTTCCGCAATGTTCCGCCTTCGTGTGGGGAATGAGTTGCCTGCACTCGTGCCGCGCCGCTCTTCGATCTAAGAGATAGCTTCCCCGGCGGTTTGTCCGCCGACGACCACGAGTTCAGCAATGATGGACAATCCGAAGAATCCGGTCCCTCCGCCACCGCCCCGACCACGGGTAAGCCTTGCGACATTATTGAATCTTCGACCTGACCGAGGTCGATTGGTGTCGGCGGCGCGAGCGTCGATGGCCTCCGGCCTGTGTCTGTTTGCCGGTTGGTAGGCAATCTGGGGGCCGGTTTGACAGCCAATCTTGGCGCTTTTGCTGCGCTCTACGGTAGCGGGCGGCCCTACCGCAACCGCGCAAGATTGCTGGGGCTCGTTGTTTGCAGCCTTGTATTGAGCGTCGTCGCAGGTGTGGAGGCCGCCACAGTGCCAAGCCCTTTCAGCGTCGCGGTGGCGGCGCTGATTGCAACCATCGCAAGCTTTTTTTGCACCGCGCTGAACGTCGGACCGCCAGGAGCCTACATTTTCATGCTCGCTTGCGCAGCCGGCACCTCAATGTACGGGCAAGGACCGCATCTCGCCCAGATCGCAATCCTTGTCGTGGCGGGAGGCTTTGTCTCCCGGACATTGCATATGCTCGGGGCCATCTGGCGGCCGCGCGGGCCGGAGTCCCAAGCCGTCGCCAGTGCGGCTCTCGCGGTTGCCGATTTCATCGATAGCGCGACGCACGGTCAGTCGGATCTGCTGCGCCATAAGGCCGCGACAAGCCTGCACGATGCCTGGAGAGCGCTCATCGCCTGGCAACCGGTCCGATGTGAAACTGGCTCATTTGCGGGCACTCAGCCGCGAGCTGCATGGGCTATTTGCCGCAGCGGTCCGCGAAGGCAGTGCGGGCCGCCCGCTCGATCCGACCGCGAGGGCCGCAGCCCGAAATATCAAATCGCGTGTAGCAGCGCTGCCGAGCGAGGACGCCCCTGCCGGAGCGAACGAACGGCGCTCCTTCTTCGAGCCTCGTGAGATGATCGCTACCTCATTCGCTTGGGCGGTACAGCCGCCGCGCATTGCCCTGCGCGTCGGGGCGGCTGCTTTGATCGCGGGGTCTATCGGAGTGTTCACAGGTCTCGAACGCTCCTATTGGGCCGCAGCAGCCGCCGTGTTGATACTGCACCAGGGTTTCAATTGGGTGCGCGCCATGCAACGCGGCCTCGAGCGAACCTTTGGTACGATCCTCGGCCTGATCGTAGCTGCTACTGTCTCGTGGCTTCATACCCGTGGCGCTGCTCTGATCGGATGCATTGCCGCGCTGCAATTGGCTGGTCAATTGTTCGCGGTGTCAAACTATGCACTCTCCGTGTTCTTTTTCACCCCAATGGCTTTACTGATGGCCACGGCCGGCGGTCTGTCTTCTGAGGTCAGCCAATTGCTCGTGGCACGTGGCCTCGATACCCTGATTGGTTGCGGAGTTGGACTTGCGGTCCTGGTTGTTACCTATCGAACAGACCCGGCGACGGTGAAGAATGCGCTCTCGGAGACCCTCGTGGCTGCGAAGTCCGTTTTGCCGTTTCTGTCACGCGGTGGGATAAAATCGACCTCCGCGCGCATCGCGCGGCGACGATTGCGATCCAATGCTTTCGATTTGATCCTGCTCTACGAGGAGCAGGCGGGCGGAACGGGACGAGCACGCGAAGAGGCGGACCGCATTTGGCCGGCGATAGTGGCCGCGCAGCGGTTGGCACTCCGCATTCTCGCCGCATGCTGGGAAATTGAGGCCGCCGGCGACGCTAGGAAAGCTTACGGGCCTCCGCTTTTCGGCGCTGATGGGGAGGAGGCGATTGTTCGAGCCTTCAATTCGTTACAGGCCGGCCACGCAGCCGCGATCCCTCACTCAGTATCGAACTTCCTCGTACCGGAAATCATCGCACTGAACGAGAGTTTGCCCCCTCAGGTCGATTGCGTGCAGTAGTCCACGATCCCCATAGGAAGGCCAGGAGGACAAGCTTGTTTCGAGGCGATCCTACTGAGATCTTGCCCACAATTGGCAATTCGCGTGTAGCATCGAAACCAAGCACGTAACGCGGAGTAATTGCTGCATCATCGTCGACGACGCCCGCAGCCTTGATCCCAGCTTTGGCGGCCAGCGCCGCGGCATCGTCAATAGAGGCAGCCGCAAGCTTTGTGATAGCCGCCACATCGTCAAGAAGAGCGATCAGTCCACTCCTCAAAGATTCCCTGCCCTCTCTTCAGAACACTGTCTGGCGCGAACGGAAGCGACACTCGAAAGCAAGCGTCGTGCGTTTATTGCTCGAACGCGTCGCCCCGGTCGCAGCACACCGACGATCCGAAGTAGGGGCTCGATGGCCGAACATCTAGCTGCAGGAGAGACATCCGCGCTCGCTGAGTCTGAACCGGCGTTAGTCGACAACATGATAGCCGCCATCAATGTAAATGGTATCACCGGTAATAAGCCGGGCGGCATCATGAGCCAGGAATGCCGTTGCGGCGCCGACGTCTTCGATGGTCACGAGGCTCCGCGCGGGAGCCTTGGCCTTGGCCTTTTCCAGCAATTTGTCAAACTCGGGTATGCCAGAAGCGGCTCGTGTCGCAAGCGGTCCTGGCGAGATGGCGTGTACGCGAATGCCTTTTGGACCGAGCTCGGCAGAGACGTATTTGACCGCACTTTCCAGGGCGGCCTTCGCTACGCCCATAATGTTGTAGTTCTTCACCACCGTTTGGCTTCCATAATAAGTCATGGTGAATAGGGTGCCACCCTTCTTCATTAGAGGCTCAGCAAGTTTGGCCATCCGAAGGAATGTCCAACATGAGACCTGCATGGTGGTCGAAAAGCCTTCCAAAGACACGTCGACAACTCGACCATGCAGCGCATCCTGTGGAGCGAATGCAATTGAATGCACGACGAAGTCCAGCTTGCCCCACTCCTTTGAAATCTTATCGAATACGGCCTCCATTTGCCCGGGAACACGGACATCAAGCGGCATCACGATCGAGGACTCCAGCACTTGAGCCAAGGGGGCTACATGCTTCCTGGCTTTGTCGTTCAGATAGGTCACCGCCAGATCGGCGCCGAAAGCGCGGAAAGCGGCCGCACATCCCCAGGCTATCGATTGCTCGTTGGCGATGCCGACAACTAGACCCTTCTTGCCCTCCAACAGTTTCGCCTTGACCGCCGGTATGAGGCGGGCCTTGCCGTTTGTCGAGCCGCCCATCGGCTCGCCGCGCGCGTAGCGTTCCGCGGCATCTTTCAAGAGAGCGAACGCCTGACGGCGGTCTTTCGCTTCCGCCGTCCTGGCGACCTCCCGATCATTCACCTTCAACTGGCCTTCGCCCCAGGGAGCCACGCTGATCTCGAAGCGGTCTTTCCCGAGTGTCGTGAAGAACTGCTGGATCGTGGCGCCCTTCCCGACGGGCATGTCCTTGTTGGGCTCCCAATTGACTTTCGCGAGCGGCATGACGATCGTCCTGTGCGGGTTGTTAAATCCTTTGGGAATTACTTTTCGTCCGGATACGGCGCGCCGAACGTTGCCCGATAGATCGTCCAGTAGAACGCGCCGACAAAGCCGGCCCCGCCGACGATATTGCCGAGCGTGACCGGCACGAGATTGTGGATGATTCCGGACAGGGTGATCAGCGACGCGTCGAAATTTCCGGGGGCGCGGCCGGTCTGGACCAGCAACCATGCCAACGGCAGGAAATACATGTTGGCGACACAGTGCTCGAACCCGGCCGCGATGAAGGCCGAGACCGGCAATATGACCGCGACCATCTTGTCAGTGACCGACCGGCCCGCATAGGCAAGCCAGACCGCCGCGCACACAAGCACGTTGCACAGAATGCCCTTGAAGAACAGCGTCACCATGTCCGGACGGATCTTGCCGGCGGCCGTATTCAACACGGACAATCCGATGCGGCCATCGTTCAGGTCGAGATGATGGGAGAAAAGAACCAGCACAATGAGTCCGAGCGCCCCGAGCAAGTTGCCGAACCACACGATTGTCCAGTTGCGCAGCATTGTCCGCGTCGAAACCTTGCCGCTGGCCCAGGCCATCACGATCAGATTGTTACCCGTGAACAGCTCGGCGCCTCCCACAAGAACGAGCGCCAATCCGACCGTGAACACGAGGCCGCCAACGACACGTACCGTGGCGAAACTCCATGTCGGATCGCTTGCAACGATCGTGTAGTAGAGCGCGCCGAAGCCGACGCCGCCACCAGCCACGATCGCCAGCATGAATGACGTCAAGAACGGGAAATTGGCCTTCTTCACTCCGACCTTTTCGACGGCCTCCTTGATCTCGGCAGGACTGTAAGCTTGCAGATTGAAGATAGGCGGTTGTGGCGCGGGTGCCGGTTCAGCCATTCCTGTTGCCCTCGCTCACGGTCAGTCCGATGTCCTTACCCGCCTGCGCCGCCCGTGACCAGAAGTCCGACGATCTGCGCGGCTATCACCTTCACCAGCGTCATCGACGGGAAGATCATGGCGTAGCCGATATCGGGGCGCTCGGTCGGCGCCATCTTGGTCGAATAGACCAGGATAGCGGGATTTCCGGTGGCGCCGGACGCGACGCCGACCAGGTCGTCATAAGGAATTTTCATCACGTAGTGGCCGACCAGCAGGACGATGAACACGGTCGTCAGCAGCACGGCCACGCCGATGAACAGCATCGTGAAGCCCGATTCAGCTACGGTGCGGACGAAGGGTTGCCCCGCGTTGACGCCGACGGTGGCGAGAAACATCGCGAGACCGAAGTTTCTGAGAACGATGTTGGCCGGCAACGGCATGGTCCAAAGCAGAGGACCCGTACGGCGAAGCTTGCCGAAAATGAGTGCGACGATCAGCGGCCCTCCCCCGATGCCGAGAGTGACGATTCCTATGCCCGGGATTGGAATCGGAATAAGCCCGAGCAGGACGCCCAGCACCATCCCCAGCCCGAGCGACACATAGCTGAACTCAGCTGCCGCCTTCACCGTGTCGCCGAAGTGACGCCGAATCTCCTCCTTTCGGTCAGGCGGCATCAACACGCCGACCCTATCTCCAAACTCCAGCATGAGGTCGGGTGATGGCACCAGGTCGGCATCGTAGCGGCGAACGTGCAGCAGGTGTGTCGGATAGCCGGATGGCATCGGAAGACTGGCAAGCGGCACGCCGACCACGCTGGCCTTTCCGACAAAGACGCGGATGTAGTCGAGATCGGCGCGGTCGCTCGCGAGTCTGCCCGGCTGCAGCGTCCCGAGTTGCGCGGCCGCCTTGGCGATCGCCTCCTCGCGCTCCGCCACGACCAGCACCGCGTCACCTGCGGACAAGACCGTGTCGGGCGTCGGAACGAAGTTGCGTGCGCCTTTCCGGATCATCGTGACCTGGACGTCACTCAGGATATCGGCTGCGAGGTCGTCGAGCTTCTTGCCGGCAAAGTTTGGTCCAATCGAAATCTCGCCCATATGAAATTGTTGCACCTTGGCTGGGAATTTCGGCCTCACGATCTGCGTCATGAGATAGATGCACAGGATCGGGCCGAGAACCCCAAACGGGTAGGCGATGGAATAGCCGATCGACGGATCCTTGTTCTTCATGACTTCAAGCGCCGCCTGCAGCGACGCAGTGCTCGTCATCGATCCCGCGTAGAGACCGAGCGTGTGGCCGATCTTGATGCCGAAGACATGTCCCAGTCCGAGTGCAACCAGCAGGCCGGCGAGACAGGCGACCAGTGCCAGCAGATTGTATTTCTGCCCGCTGCCAAGGATGCCCTCGAAAAATTGACGGCCATATAGGATGCCGATGCCGTACAGGAACATGATCAGCCCGGTCAGGCCGATGGGCCCGATGATCTGGGCCTTTGGCGCGAATGCGCCGATCGCAAGGGCGACGAACAGTACCGCGCCGACCCCGAGCGAAAAGCCGGCTACGCTGATCTGGCCGACCAGGTAGCCCAGCCCGATCGCGAGAAACGCCGTCAGGATCGGCTGGCTGCCGATGATGTCGCGTGCAAAATCCAACATGTGTCTAGACTCCTCGGATTGGCCGGACATCTGTTTAACTCAGCGTGCCTGGCACCCTGCGGCACGGAATTGTTCGATCACCCGGTTCACCAGATCGCGGCTCGGTGGCTGGGTGTTTTCGAGCTTGTATTCAAGGCCCATGGCCTTCCACTTGAACGAACCCATCTGGTGGAATGGCTGCACCTCCACCCATTGGACGTTCTTCATGGGTGCGACAAATCGCGCAATGCCGTCGACATTTGCGGGGTCGTCGGTCTCGCCGGGCACCAGCGTGAAGCGAACCCAGACCGGCTTCGACAACGACGCCAGACGCTCGGCGAAGCGAAGCGTGGGCGCGATATCGCGTTCGGTGGTCCGCCGATATGTTTCCGGATCCGAGCTTTTGATATCGAGCAGGACGAGGTCGACCTCGGACAAGAAGCTTTCGTCGGCGCGGTCACCCAGGAATCCGGACGTTTGTATCGCCGTGTGCAGGCCTATGCGCCTGGCGCCGGCGAGGATCCGCTTGGTGAAAGCAAGCTGCACCATGGGCTCGCCGCCCGAGATCGTCAGGCCGCCGCCGAGCGCCTGGATGGACGGCGCGAAATCGGCAATGCGCCGAAGCACCTGGTCGACCGAGACATGGGTGCCGTCCTTGAGGTGCCAGGTGTCCGGATTGTGGCAATAGCTACAGCGCAGCAGGCAACCCGAGAGAAACAGCACCAGGCGCAGACCGGGACCGTCGTAGCGCGATGACGTTTCGTAGGAATGGCAATAACCGAACGAACCGACTTCGTCCTTGATCGTGGCCTCGTCGGGCGCGTCGGGCGAAATCCCGACCCGGAGGTCGTAACGACTTCCGGGCTCCAGTGCCTGCACCGTCGACATTGCGGACCTCGATCAAATCTGGCCGTGGAAGGTACGGCTGATCACGTCTCGCTGCTGCTCCGGCGTCAGCCGGACGAAGTTCACCGCGTAACCCGAGACCCGGATCGTGAGTTGCGGGTATTTGTCCGGGTTCTTGATCGCGTCCTCGAGCGTCTCCTTATCGATCACGTTCAGGTTCATGTGGAAGCCGCCGCGATCGAAATAGACGTCGAAGGCCTTGACCGCCTCTTCCAGCAACTGGCTCTCCGAGAGGTGCGCTTTTTGCGGCGCGACGGAGACGGTGTAGCTGATGCCATCCAGTGAATCCTTGTACGGAAGCTTCGCGACCGAAAGGCAGGAGGCCAGCCAGCCATGGCTGTCGCGGCCATGCATCGGGTTGGCGCCGGGACCGAACGGCTCGCCCTTGCGCCGTCCGTCCGGAGTATTTCCGGTGGCCTTGCCGTAGACGACATTGGACGTGATCGTCAGCACGCTCTGTGTGTGCGTCGCGTTCCGATAGGTCGGATGCTTGCGGATCTTGTCCATGAAGGTCGTAACCAGGCCGGCGGCGATCTGATCCACCCGATCGTCGTTGTTGCCAAACTGCGGCGTCGATTGGTTGCCTTCGTTCTGATAGTCGACAACCAGGCCGGTGGTGTCGCGCACGACGCGCATCTTCCCGTATTTGATCGCGCTCAGACTGTCAGCAACCACTGAAAGGCCCGCAATCCCGAACGCCATCGTTCGCAGGATGTCGCGGTCGTGCAGCGCCATTTCGAGTCGCTCGTAGAAGTACTTGTCGTGCATGTAGTGGATGCAGTTCATGGCATGCACATAGGTCTTGGCCAGCCATTCCATGATGGTGTCGAATTTGGCCATGACGTCGTCATAGTCGAGGAAGTCGCCGACGACAGGCATTGTTCGCGGCGCGACCTGATCGCCGGAGACCTCGTCACGGCCGCCGTTGATGGCGTAAAGCAGCGCCTTCGCGAAATTGACGCGAGCGCCGAAGAACTGCATCTGCTTGCCCAGCCGCATCGCCGAAACGCAGCAGGCGATACCGTAGTCGTCGCCCCAGAAAGGCCGCATCAGATCGTCGTTCTCGTATTGCAGCGAGGACGTATCGCGGCTGACCTTGACGCAGTAGCGCTTGAACGGCGCGGGCATATGCTTGGACCATAAAATCGTGATATTCGGCTCCGGCGCCGGCCCCAGATTGTAGAGCGTATGCAGCATCCGGTAGCTGCTCTTCGTCACGAGAGGGCGTCCGTCAAGATCCATGCCGCCGACACACTCGGTCGCCCAGTAGGGATCGCCGCTGAACAGCGCGTCGTAGTCCGGCGTCCGAAGGAAGCGCACGATGCGCAGCTTTTGCACCAGTTGGTCCCACAGTTCCTGGGCGCGCGCTTCGTCCAGAGCACCGGCCTTCAGGTCACGCTCGATGTAAATGTCGAGGAAGCTCGAAATGCGGCCGATCGACATCGCCGCGCCGTTGGCTTCCTTGATGGCGCCTAGATAGGCGAAATAGGTCCACTGGAATGCCTCCTGGGCGTTCGTGGCGGGCTTGGAAATGTCGTGCTCGTAGTGCTTCGCCATTGACGCCAGATCCTTGAGCGCGCGAATCTGCTCGGACAGCTCTTCGCGCATCCGAATGATCTCGTCAGTCGGCCACATGTCGTCGATCTGCGCTCGTTCGGCGTGCTTCACTTCGACGAGGCGATCGACTCCATAGAGGGCCACGCGGCGATAGTCGCCGATGATGCGACCGCGGCCATAGGCGTCAGGAAGTCCGGTAATGATGCCGGACCGGCGGCAGTTCATGATCTCTGGAGTATAGGCGTCGAAGACGCCGTCATTGTGCGACCTGCGGTACTTTGTGAAGGTCTCATGCACCGCCGGATCCGGTTCGAAGCCGGCGGCCTTGATGCCGGCCTCGACCATTCTCAAGCCGCCGAATGGAAAGATGGCACGCTTGAACGGCTGGTCGGTCTGAAGTCCTACGACGATCTCATTGTCACGGTCGATGTAACCGGCCTTGTGGGCCAGCAAGGTGGAAGGCGTCTTGGTATCGATCGCCAGAACACCCTTTTTCCTTTCGTCCGTGAAGTATGGCTGTAATTTCGCCCAAACGGCCTTTGTGCGCTGCGATACGCCGGCCAGGAAGTCCTCGTTGCCCGTGTAAGGCGTCGCATTCCGGACGATGAAATCGCGAACGTTAATTGAATTGGTCCAATCGCCTGGCCGAAAACCTCTCCAGCAATCTCCGGCATCCCCTTCTTTCCTGACCGCCGCGCTCGCTTTCATGGACGCCTCCATCGCAATTATTATTTTGACTTGCTTGGCTTTACGGCCGGACGCCAGGAAGACGCTGCATCCACAGCACGCTGAGTGGACTGTTGGGAGGCGGCACGCCGGTTCTATTGATCTAGATCAAGCCGAAGTGACTTGACCTGCCAGAACTTGCATTCCTGGCAAGCAACCGAGGCGAGTTAAGCGGCGAAGAGTCCGTCGATTTGCCGATCGCATCGATCGTCACATTGCCCGCAGACGTGAACCTAACATCCGCCGGTGGCCTCGGAGGCAGCTTGTTCCGCGTCACCAACAAGCTCGAATGGCCCGACTGGAGGACTTCAAGCACGAACACGCAGGAGGCGGACGCATTGCTTGCTGCAGCGGGCCGTCCCGGCAGTCTGCTTGGTGCACGCGCGCTGTTGCTGGACAAACCCGGGCTGCTCATCCATGGGACAAACTCGCCAAGAACCATCGATCATCTCGTCGCTTCCGGATGCATCCGGCTGGTAAACGACGATGTCGAGGACTTGTACCGGCGCGTCCCCCTGGAAACGAGGGTCGTGTTCGTCAGCTAGGCGGCAGACGGTGAACGCGGGATCATTCCCTTGCGCAGGAATTGGCCGATTGACCGCAATGCGAATGAAATCCAGCAATCGTACAACAGGTCAAAACGGACATCGCCGAGGTGCTTGTCGAACGCCTGGGGGCGCCTTCGCCAGTTGGAGGACCTTGACCTCTTTGGGCACAGCTGCCCCGAAGTCTATTGAGCGATCCGTCAAACTTGAGTGACAGTTGACAACGTAGACGGCTGTGCAGAGGCCGAGGGCCGATACCTCCCCAAGCGTTAGAATCGTTGCCGCATGTACGCAACGCGCCGTGGGCGGCTACCATGTCAGCCGCGACCCGAAACTCTATCCGGCACGCATCGACGTGATCGTGGTGCGACGAGACCGTGAAACGAAAGCAAATGCTATCGCCGCGTTATGAAATTGGAGGTGGTTTCAGGCTTGGTAGTCTGTCGCCGTGACAATCAGATACGACGCCGCGGCAGGTGCTATTCCTTGGCAGCTGCCGCTAGCGCATTTGGTCGTAGGCATCTTTGAGGAAATGATCGAAAGCCTCAATGCGAATGAGACCGGGCCGTGGATATTCCATATCGGTCACCACGTAGAGTGCGACGGTGAGAGTTCCCGCAAAGAGCACCAAGTGTATCCAGCTATGCCCTGCGCTCGCTGTCATACCGAACCCGGCGAGCAGTGAGCAGCCCAGACCAAGCCCAAACAGCATAAAGTAGATGATCTGTGGCGGATGCTTTTCGGCGGCACCTGCACGCTGACGTGCAACTTCGGAGAGGCTATTCAGCGCTGGGAGCGACAAAGCGCATGCAGGACGGTAGTTCGGTTGCAGACAAGCCGCCACCGCCGCGTCCCATAACTGGTTCTTGAGTTCGAGCCCTTTGCTTCCTGCTGGTCCGAAAAATCTTACCGCCCGCTGGAGCAGAAGGAAATCATGCGCCATTCGATATAGATCGACCCGAGCGCCTCCTGAATGACCAACTGCCGGCGATCGTCGAAGCGTTGCATGGATCCGTCGTCTCCGCCGAAAAGCGCTAGGCGGTCATACGCCGTGGTGGCCGCAGTCGCGCACCAGCGATGGTGAATGCCAGCAGCAGACCCATCAAGCCAAATATCGCACCCTCGACAGTTGCCAACCCCCCGGTGCCCTCGGTACCGTTTCCGCTTGCGATAGCGCAGTCCGAGATGCTGGCCCAAACGTAGCAAGATGAGTGAACCGACAAAAAATAGGGCGGCAATGGCTACGGCAAACAACATGAAGATCATGCTTCGCGATCCCTCGCGCGATTAGAAGGATGGTCAGTTCCTACGCACCGGACGATCCAACGCTCGACGAAACCGCCGGTGCCGCAGGGAATTAAGCAAACGCCGCCGAACTTGGCGACCGCGTTCGGCCGAGCCGATCCTATTTCGGAAGGCATTCCACATTATACGCAATGATGATCTGGGAGGGATCAGCCTTACCTATGCTCTTCAAGTCTTCTAGACCGCTTCTTAGCTTGGCTCCCGCATCTCTTAAGCTGCCCTCCAGCGCCGACTTGGCTGCCTTGCATCGCTCCTCATTTGAGAACTCTTGAAACACCACGGTGGGGAGAAGCCGCCACTCCGCCCTCTCATTCGTAGCGGCCGGGCTGACTGAGTAGGAGAAGACGTACATCAGAATCCACATACGGTGCGCTCCACTTGTTGCGGCGGCGGTAAAGGCCGCCACTATGCGGAACCAAGACGTTCATCCGGTGCGTTGATCTATCTCAAAGCTGGCTATGTCTGCTCTTATGGCGGTCGCGGCCTCGGCGGCCACCTGAATCCGTTGCAAGCAGAAGCCGGTGCAGGATTGTCTTGTGATCAGGTACGGCTCGAGACAGCAGCCGCATGATTTCAACATTGCGCCTGGCCTCGGCGTTCGAAACCACCGGCTCGACTACACCCGGTTCAGATGGCCGCAAATGTCAGGCTTGACGAGGAGGCATGGTACGATGGCCGACCAGTCGCCGCCTCTTTTGTTCCAAGACCGGCGCGGGGTCATTTCTTAGCAATCAATTTCGAGAAGCCCGGCGCAGCCGGCAGAGCGCGAATGCTCTGCGGGATATTTTCCGCAATCGGCCTCCGGAGCTCGCTGTCGCTGGCGCGCGCCCGTCTAACGGGGCGTGGCGGGAGCAGCCGCAGGTTGCTGCGTCGCAGGTGGCGCCGCAGCAGGGGCGGCAGCAGGTCGCACGCGTGGTTCACAGCGACCGTTCACCATGCGCATTTTTCGAGCGCTGCACTTGCGGACCGCGGCACGCAGCTTGGCGTTCGATACGCAGATGCCATCGACCAGTTGACGGCCAAGACCACATCCTTGGCGAACGGGAACGACCGAGTTGTCCGGCTGCTGAAGTGGGGCGTACGGCATACTCTGCGCTGAGGACACAACGCACAGCGCGAACGCAACGACGGCGGGTCTGATCATTGCTTCCTCTCCAGTGTCACTGAAACTTATGTCGATGACTTCACCATTGGCTTCCAGCACCCACAGGCCAGCGGCGTCGCGCCGGTCAGTAGTTCGGGCAAACCCAGTTGCCATAGGCGTTGTAGCCGCAGCCGCCACGGTAGTAGGACCCCGCCGCAGCGGCGCCGACCGCAGCCGCGCCCACTGCCGCCGCACCGACACCGTAGCGATAGCCGCGATAGGCGCCACCGCGATAGCCGTAGCTCCCGCCCCGCACCGCGACAGCACCGCCTCGGTATCCCCGAGCTGCGACCGCGCCGCCGCGGTAGCCGCCGGCGCGCACGGCACCGCCGCCATGGAAACCTCCAGCGCGCCCGCCCCCGCCGCGGCGGGCGAATGCGTCATCGGGAGTGAAGGTGAGTAACAGCATGGCTGCGGCTGCCATAGCGACGATAGGTCGACGCAACATGAGCGTATTCCTTCTTCGAGAAAGGCCGCGGACACCGGCACATCGCGCCGAACCGCAGGTTTATCCGAAGCCTCGGACGCGGGAGCTTCGCGCACTTGACGTAGATCAAACCTCGCGGTTCCATCCAGATGAACGAACTGTTCCATCGCGCGCTCCAACGCGGGATGCTTCCGGCTCTTGATCCAGTCGGAGTGTCCTACCCGTTACGCTCAGATCCAGTTGCTCCGTGGTGCTCGCCACGAACTTCATCGTCGGGCGCTGCACGGCTTCGGCAATCGCTTCGGCATCCCTGAAGTCTTCTTCTGCCCATTGCTATAGGTCCGGACATTTGGCCGGCATCAATCTGCATCGTGACCAAGCGATGCGAGTTTGCGGCTCAGGTGATGTGCGTCGACGCAGGCTTCCATGCCGATTAG
>Ga0210408_10003366_pt1 | contig 14822 bp, 17 predicted proteins | sample IncBWH4MmetaG_FD_155471 | JGI IMG/M metagenome (GOLD analysis project Ga0210408, IMG submission 155471) | Forest soil microbial communities from Barre Woods Harvard Forest LTER site, Petersham, Massachusetts, United States - Inc-BW-H-4-M | ecosystem: Environmental > Terrestrial > Soil >...
GCGCCACTCTCGATCTGTTCCCACTCAGCCTCCGATTTGGGCGACAGATCGTGCTCTCCCTTTTCGTCGATCACTACGGCGTTGACCCTCCAGATCACTGCCGCCGCCGGTGTGAGCACATGCTCCATGAAGGTCTTCATGTCGACATAGGCTTGGAAGGGCGGCAGCGGACCAGCGTCTTCGCCCAGCGATGGCGGTGCCCCCGCGCTGGCGATGACCGCGGCAAAAACAAGGATCATGAGACGGCGCAAAGTCATTTACCCATCCGGCATGGTAAAGCCGATCCAGCGTCCGCACGCGACCACCGCGATCCACAAGCAAATCGATAATCCTCCGGCCAGCCTTGCGGACAGCGGCAGCCGCGCCTGCTCATCCCATTTCGGCAGATCTCTGGCGCTGACGGCGTGAAAGACCAGCATGTTCAGCCCGGCGGCACCGATCAGAAGAAGCTTTGCGATAAAGAAGCCGTTGGCCAAATATTTCGTGGCGTTGGAAATGAACAGGAGGCCGCCGGAGCCAACAGCGACGACAAACGCGCCCCAGGTGAGAGGCAAAATTCCGCTGGTAACGCTGCTCACCGGCCTTCGAATTGAGGCCACTCCGAGCAGCCGCAGATCGACGGCAAGGATCGACCCGACCACGAGGCAGATGGCGAGCACGTGCACCGATTCAATCAGCGGAAACAACACGTCATTCTCGCGAATGCTGTCTGCGAGCGAGCTGCCTTCGAGATATGCGACCACGTCCTGCGGCTGCAGCATCAACCGACCTGCGTATAGGCGATCCAGCGTCCGGCGAAGAGGACGCCGCACCAGACAAGGATGGAGACGGTCGCGGCAAACATTCCCGCGACACGGCGGCCGCGATTCTTGTCCCAAAATTCCGGGACCGACGACAGCGACCACTGCAGCCCGCCGGTGAGGACAAGTGCGACCGCGAGAAACGTCATCTTGAAGTAGAATGTGGTGTTGAGCAGCGAACGCCGCGGCTCGGCAACGATCAACAAGCTGCCGGTGAGCAGAAGAATCAGCACCACCGGCCAGATCACCGGCAGGAATCGCCGCGCGACATCAGGCAAGGGCACGTCACGCTGGAGCAGCCGCCAGAACCGCAGGTCAACGATGACCGCGGAAGAAAAAAGCGCGGCGACCGCGAGAATGTGGATGGTCTGCAGCGCCGGAATGATCCAGCCCGCGGTCTGGATCGTGTGGCTTACCGGCGTGGCGGCCAGCCACTTGCAGAAATCTCGAAGGACCGCATCGATCATGACGTCATTGATCGGCGGGTGTCAGACTGAAACTCAGCTCCTGGCCGTTCGGCAGCGTGACTTTCAGCAAAAAGCCGCCGGGATTGCCGTCGCGCAGCGGGGCATAGAAGAACACCGCATGATCGCCGGGTTGGAGCGAGCGTTTGGTCCAGCCCGAGCGGGTCAGGACACCAGGGCTTGAGACTTCGAAGACCCAGGTGGCGGCGGGTTGACCATCCTTGGCGTCGGCCTCGACGACAAAGGTGATATGCGGGTTGGTCCAGTTGACCGTCTTGACCGTGCCCTCCATGGTCCGCGGATGTTCCATGTCGTAGGCGGCGCCCGAATGGTGCGCCGCGGCCATGCCGCCGAGGCCAAGCGTCAAAGCGGCAGCGACGAGTGCGATTTTGAGCGACACCTTCTGCATCCCTATTTCGTGGTCCGGACCGACCCGTCCGGGTTTTGCGGATGGGGAACGAATATGTCGTTGCCGAACTGATCCTTGCCCGCAACAAGGTCCTCCTGCACGCATTCACCTTCGGTGATCTCATAGTGGCGGTCGGGATAGCGGATGAAGAAGCGCGTCGTCCGCCAAGGCGCGGTCAGGACCTTGGGCGCCGTGATTTCCAGCTCGTCGCGGAGGACGTTCGGCTTGGCCAGAGAAAGCCGCTCGACGATATGCATATCGCCGTTGTTCGGAACACCGACCGCTTCGGTGGTCGCGATATAAGCCTGGGGCGCGACGGCGGTCGTATCGACGACCAGCACGTCGCCATCCCAGTGGCCGATCGAATGGCCATGCATCGTCAGATCGGGGTCTTCGGGATGCGACCGGCCGTCCGTATAGATTCGCCGCATGCGGTTGCTGTCGACCTCGCCGAGCATGGTGACGCGGCCGGGAGTGGTCAGCCATTCGAACGCATTGTGCGTGATCAGCATCCACGACGGCATGCCGTGCGGCAGGCAATGGCTGAAGACCAGGAAAGGCCGGCCCGCCTTTTCCTCGTCAACCAGGCGCTGAATCTGCGGCCCGATCTCCGGTTTCCAGGGCGGAACGTTTTGGGTTTCCTGGCGCTTCTGATCCTTGACGTCGGGAAGCCACACCCCGTCGAAATCCGACGGCGCGGCAACAGCGCGAGAAGCGACGAACATTCCGATCAGCGCCACGGCAATTGCAAATGTCGCGGGTCGTTTCTCCGCAGTGGTGCGCACTCTTGCCAATCCGTCATTCCTGCAAAGCGAAATTGTAGTCTGATCCGTATTACGTGTGAAGCCGCTGTCGGCGGCGGTCGCGGGGCCATCCGCGGACTGTCACTTTTTCGTCTTGCCCGGCGCTTCAGCCAGCAGAACCTTCTCCGCCGACTTGAGCTCCTTGAGCTTTTCGCCCGATACCCGCGGAAGCTTGAGACCGAGTGCGTCAAGCGCTTCGGCGATTGCCGCGGCGACGACAAGCCAGGAGACATGCTTGTGGTCGGCGGGCACGACGAACCACGGCGCGAACGGCGTCGAGGTGGCGCGAATCGTGTCCTCATAGGCGGCCATGTAATCGTCCCAACGCTCGCGCTCCCGCGCGTCGTTGATCGAGAACTTCCAGCGCTTGGCCGGCTCCTCGATGCGCGCGAGGAAGCGTTGGCGCTGCTCCTCCCTGGAAATCCTCAGGTGGAATTTCAAGATTAAAGTGCCGTTGCGCACGAGATGATGCTCGAACGCCCGGATCGCCTTGTAGCGATGCTTCCAGATGTCCTTGCCGATGAGGCGCGGCGGCAATTTCTCCTGCGCCAGCAGGTGCGGATGCACGCGCACGATCAGCACTTCCTCATAGTAGGAGCGATTGAAGATGCCGATGCGGCCTCGCCGCGGCAGCGGCAAGGCGGCGCGGCGCAGGAAATCATATTCCAGCTCCTCTTCGCTCGGCGCCTTGAACGCGTGCACCTCGCAGCCTTGCGGATTGACGCCGGACATCACGTGCTTGATGACGCTGTCCTTGCCCGCGGCATCCATGCCTTGCAGCACGACCAGCACCGCCCACTGGCTCTGGGCGTACAGCACCACTTGCCGCTCGGTCAGCCTCGCGAGGCCCTCGGAGAGCATCGCCTTCACGCTGTCCTTGTCGATGGCAAGGCCGAAATTCTCAGCCGGATCGTGATCGGCGAGCCGGAAGCGTTCCGGCTTGGTGATCCGGCAACGCTCGACGATTTTTGGCAGCTTCATCTCCGCCTTCGCATGGGCCCCGCCCGTCCGTACCGCTTTGCCGCCATGGCTGCGCTTTTCCGGGCGACCCGCGCCTTTCAGTCACTCCGCGAACTTAATGGAACGTGAAGGAGGCGGATACCCGGCACCACGCCTGGACAGCGCAAAAGCAAGGAGCGGCACCCCTTTGGGTGCCGCTCCCTGGCGTTTTGGAGCTAGACGCTGAGCGCGTCCGCTTATGTCTTCATCGCCGCCTTGACGGCTTCCGCCGTGATCGGCAGCGAGCGCACGCGCGCGCCGACCGCGTTGAAGACGGCGTTGCCGATCGCCGGCGCAATCACCGTGACCGCCGGCTCGCCGCAACCCACCGCCGGCTCGCCATTGGAGATGATGCTGACGTCGATTTCCGGTATCTGGCTCATCCGCATCGGCGTGTAGCTGTCGAAGTTCCGCTGCTCGATGCCGCCGTCCTTCATCGACGCCTTCTCGAACATCGCCAGCGAGGCGCCCCAGAAAATGGACCCCTCGATCTGGGCGCGCACGCCGTCAGGGTTGACGACCGTGCCGACGTCCATGGCGACGGTGACCTTCTTCAGCTTTACCTCGCCGGTCTTGGGGTCGACCTTCACGTGGACGACGCAGGCCGTCCAAGTCGGGCTCGAGCGTTCCTGCGAGCTGACGCAGGCGACGCCCATGCCCTCGTTCGGACCGAGCTTGGTCACCCCGTAGCCGGAGCGGCCCACCGCGGCGCGCAGCGCATTGGCGAGACGCTTGGCGCCGCCGATGTTCTGCGGCTTGTCGCCGCCGGCATTGGCGCCGGCGCCGTCGAGCAACCGCAGCCGCATCTCCACCGGATCCTCACCGCTGGCGTGGGCGATCTCGTCCATGGTGCTTTCCACCGCCCAGAAGGTCCAGGCCGGCGCCACCGAGCGCAGCTGGCCGGAGGGCGTCGCGCCCTGCGCCAGCTTGTTCTCGTAGTTGCGCACCGTGTGGTTGGGGATCGAGTACCAGTAGTCGGCGCCGTTGACAGTGAAACTGTCGTGCAGGTTTTCGACGGTGTCGCCGACCCGCTGCTTGTCCACCGCCGGAGTGAGGAAGGCCGGGATGCCCCATTTCGCGGTCGGCCAGGCGCCGATCACGTCGTGTTCCATGGCAACCGGCTTGCCGTTGCCGTCCAGCCCGACCTTGACCTTCTGGTAGGTCAGGGGCCGGGTGAAGTCCATCTGCATGTCGTCTTCGCGGGTAAAGATCAACTTTACCGGCTTGCCGACAGCCTTGGACGCCGCGATCGCCGGGACGACCATGTCCGACTCCAGGCGGCGCCCGAAGCCGCCGCCCAGGAAGTGCTGGTGCATCGCGACCTACGCCGAGGCTCCGGCTCGCCGTCAAGCATGCTGAGGTCGTCCGTGGGCGATTTCGGCCAAAAGGACAGGCCAGAGTCCCACTGTCGTTCAGTTCCGGCTGCGATCGACCAGCGCGCGCTGCTTGATCCACGGCATCATGGCGCGCAGCTTGGCGCCGACCTGCTCGATCGGGTGGTCGGCACATTTGGCGCGCATCGCCTTGAATGAGGTCTGGTTGACCTTGTTCTCCAGCATCCAATCCTTGACGAACTTGCCCGACTGGATGTCGGCGAGAATGTGCTTCATCTCCGCGCGCGTCTTCTCGTCGACCACGCGCGGGCCGGAGACGTATTCGCCATATTCGGCGGTGTTGGAGACCGAGTAGTTCATGGTGGCAATGCCGCCCTCGTAGATGAGGTCGACGATCAGCTTCACCTCGTGCACGCACTCGAAATAGGCCATCTCCGGCGCGTAGCCGGCTTCGACCAGCGTCTCGTAGCCGGCCTTCATCAGCTCGACGAGGCCGCCGCACAGCACCGACTGTTCGCCGAACAGGTCGGTCTCGCACTCCTCGCGGAACGATGTCTCGATGATGCCGGCGCGGCCGCCGCCAATGGCGGCGCCATAGGACAGGCAGAGGTCGTGGGCGTTGCCGGAGGCGTCGCGGTGGATCGCCAGCAGGCACGGCACGCCGGCGCCGCGCTGATATTCGGAGCGTACGGTGTGGCCCGGACCCTTCGGAGCGATCATCATCACGTCGAGGTCGGCGCGCGGCTCGATCAGGTTGAAATGGATGTTGAGGCCGTGGGCGAACATCAGCGCCGCGCCGTCCTTCATGTGCGGATGCAGTTGATTGGTGTAGATCTCGGCCTGCAGCTCGTCGGGCGTCAGCATCATCATCACGTCGGCCCATTTGGCGGCCTCGGCCACTTCCATGACCTTGAGCTTCTCGGCCTCGGCCTTCTTGACGCCCTGCGAATTCTTGCGCAGCGCCACGGCCACGTCCTTGACGCCGGAATCGCGCAGGTTGAGCGCGTGCGCGTGCCCCTGGCTGCCATAGCCGATGATGGCGATCTTTTTCCCCTTGATGAGATTGAGGTCCGCGTCACGGTCGTAATAAACACGCATCGGTTTCACCCCTGGTGAGGCCACGCCTGCCGGAAAGACTTGGCCGCTTGTTTGCGCTGCTGCTTCTAGGTTCTGCGGGCGGCTTGGACAAGATCGGTCTGCATCGCCCGGTGGCCAGGCGCGGACTTCGGGTGAGACTTGGGCGGAGATTTGGGCGGAGACTTGCCGCTCGCCGCGCAATTCTCGTCGAACCGCTCGCGGGCGCGGGCGATCTTCGGCTGATTGCGGATCGCCCAGGCGCCGAGCGCCGAGACCGGGTTCAAGAGGTCGCGCCCGAGCGGCGTCAACGCATAGTCGACGCGCGGGGGAATGGTCGGAAACACGGTACGCGTGATCAGGCCGTCGCGCTCGAGCCCGCGCAGCGTGAGCGTCAGCATGCGCTGCGAAATGCCGCCGATCGAGCGCCGCAACTCGCTGAAGCGCAGCGGCCCGTCGCCGAGCCGGGAGACGACGAGCACCGACCATTTGTCGCCGATCCGCGCCAGCACGTCGCTGACGGCGCGGCAATCCGCGGGCAAATGCATGTGGCCTGGTTTCATCGGTGTGCCTTCTTGCGTGCCGCCTGCGCAGGCACCTATTTAGCGTCGGTTATCAATTTTAACCAGAGGATCGGCGCCATGGCCAAGTCCAATCTCGCCGTCATCGTCGGCAGCAACCGCCGCGATTCGATCAACCGCAAGCTCGCCCATGCGCTCGCCAAGCTCGGCGCCGGCAGCTTCGACGCGAATTTCCCGCGCATCGACGATCTGCCGATGTTCAACCAGGACCTCGAAGGCAACCTGCCCGCTGAGGTCGTGCGCTACAAGAACGAGCTCGCCCGCGCCGACGCCGTCCTGATCGTCACCCCGGAGCACGACCGCTCGATCCCGGCGTTGCTGAAGAACGCCGTCGATTGGGGCGCCCGCCCCTATGGCAAGAACTCGTGGGTCGGCAAGCCCGCCTTCATCACCGGCACCTCGCCCGGAGCGATCGGCAGCGCGCTGGCGCAGCATCATCTGCGCTCGATCATGGTCGGGCTTGGTGCAACACTCCTTGGCGGCGAAGCCTACGTCACTTTCAAACCGGACCTAGTCGACGAGGCGGGCAACATCGCCGACGAAGGCACGCGGCAGTTTCTGCAAGGTTTTATCGATCGGTTCGCGACCCTGGTGCGACGCCTGACATCACCGGAGTCCGCACGCTCGGCGGCGTAGCAGCCGGCGAACTCACATCCCCTCCGCCCCGCGGCTGATGGCGACAACGCCGGTGCGCGAGACCTCGACCAGGCCGAGCGGCAGCATCAGGCTGATGAAGCTTTCGATCTTGTCGGAAGCTCCGGTGATCTCGAATACGAAGCTTTCGTTGGTGGCGTCGATGACCCGGGCGCGGAAGGCATCGGCGAGGCGCAACGCCTCCATGCGCTGCTCGCCCTTGCCGCGCACCTTGACCATGGCGAGTTCGCGCTGCAGCGCCGGCCCGGCCGTGGTCAGGTCGATGACGCGGTGCACCGGCACCAGCCGCTCGAGCTGATTCTTGATCTGCTCGATCACCATGGGCGTGCCGCGGGTGACGATGGTGATGCGCGAAAGATGCTTCTCGTGCTCGGTCTCGGAGACCGTGAGCGAGTCGATGTTGTAGCCGCGGCCGGAAAAAAGCCCGATGACGCGGGCGAGCACGCCGGGCTCGTTGTCGACGAGGACGCAAAGCGTGCGGCTCTCGACCGCCTGGCTGACCGCGGCTGCTGGATAGTGAGTGGTCGCAGTGGGGGCATTCATGGCGGGCTCCCTTCAGCGCCTGACGATCGCAAACGCAAAGTCGCGGCCGAGCCCGCGGTTGAGTGCAAGCTCGATCCACAGCATGGCGTGGGCTTCGAGCAGGCGGGCGTTGCGCAACGGACCGGCATCGATCACCTCGAAGCCGAGCACGGTGAGGAGCGCGATCACCTTCGGCTTGGCGGCCGCATCGTCACCGGCGACGAACATCACCGACTTCACGCCGCGAAACACCGGGTCGGCCATGTTGCCGTAGCCGGTGGTGTTGAGGGTCTTGAACACCACGGCGCCCCTGGCCCAGCCCTGCACCTTCTCGCCGGCGGAGGTGTCGTGCCCGATCTCGAGGCCGAGGCCGTCCGGTCCCATCGCCAGCGGGTTGGTGGCGTCGAGGATGATCTTGCCATTGAGGTTACCCATGGAGCGGATGGCCGCTTCGGCGCCGTTCCACGGCGTCGCCAAGACGATCATATCGCCGAAGGCCGCGGCTTCCGCCGGCGTGCCGGCCTGCGCCTTGCCGCCGAGCGTGCGCAGCAGTGCTCGAACTTTGTCGGACTTGGGATCGCGCACGCCGAAGAAAATCTCGTGGCCGGCTTTCTGCGCCCAGGCGGTGCCGAGCGTCCCGCCGACACTGCCGGCACCGATGATGGCGAGTTTCATTCGACTAGTCCTCTCACTTGCTGGTTCTTGTCATTGCGAGGAGCGCAAGCGACGAAGCAATCCAAAGCGTGCGACGAAAGTCTAGATTGCTTCGCTTTGCTCGCAATGACGCGGGCCGCGATTCTCCTACACCATCACCTTGCCCTCCTCGGTGATCGCGTCCTCGATGCGCACGGCGGCATCGCCGAGCAGCATCTCGTTGTGGGCGCGGCCGGAGGGAATCATCGGGAAGCAGTTTTCCGCCGGGTCGACCACGCAGTCGAACAGCACCGGCTTCTTCACCTCGATCATTTCGCGGATCTTCTCGTCCAGATCGCCCGGATGCGTGCAGCGGATGCCGTGCGCATGGTAGGCCTCGGCGAGCTTGACGAAATCGGGCAGCGCCTCGGTGTAGGAATGGGCGTAGCGCTTGCCGTGCAGCAGCTCCTGCCACTGCCGCACCATGCCCATGTATTGATTGTTGATGATGAATATCTTGATCGGCAGGTCGTACTGCACCGCCGTCGACATCTCCTGCATGGTCATCAGCACCGACGCCTCGCCGGCGATGTCGATGACCAGCGAACCCGGATGCGCGAGCTGCACGCCGACCGCGGCCGGCAGCCCGTAGCCCATGGTGCCGAGCCCGCCCGAGGTCATCCAGCGGTTCGGCTCCTGGAACTGATAGAACTGCGCCGCCCACATCTGGTGCTGGCCCACCTCGGTGGTGATGTAGACGTCGCGATCCTTGGTCAGCTCGTAGAGGCGCTGGATCGCGTATTGCGGCTTGATGATCTCATTGGAATTGCGGAACGCGAGCGAGTTCTTCGCCCGCCATTTGTCGATCTGCGCCCACCACGCCTCGATCGCCTTCTTGTCGGGAACGACGGCGCTGGCGCGCCACAGCCGCACCATGTCCTCGAGCACGTGCGCGCAGTCGCCGACGATCGCCAGGTCGACCTTCACGTTCTTGTTGATCGAGGACGGATCGATGTCGATGTGGATCTTCTTCGAACCGGGCGAGAAGGCATCGAGCCGGCCGGTGATGCGGTCGTCGAAGCGCGCCCCCACCGCGATCATCACGTCGCAATCGTGCATCGCCCAGTTGGCCTCCCAGGTGCCGTGCATGCCGAGCATGCCGAGCCACTGCCGATCGGCCGCCGGAAAGGCGCCGAGCCCCATCAAGGTCGAGGTGATGGGAAAGCCAGTGAGCTTGAGGAGTTCGCGCAAGAGGTCGCTGGCGGCACGGCCGGAATTGATCAGGCCGCCGCCGGTATAGAACAGCGGCCGCTTAGCGGACGCCATCATGTCGATGGCCTGCTTGATCTTGTCGAGGTCGCCCTTGACCTTCGGCCGGTAGCCGCGGTGCTGGAATTCCCGTGGCCGAAAATATTCGCCCTTGGCGAACTGAATGTCCTTGGGAATATCGACCACGACCGGGCCGGGCCGGCCGCTGGCGGCAATATGGAACGCCTCGTGCAGCGCGCGCGGCAAGTCAGCGATGTTCTTGACCAGGTAGTTGTATTTCGTGCACGGCCGGGTGATGCCGACCGTGTCGCATTCCTGGAACGCATCGTTGCCGATGAGATGGGTCGGCACCTGCCCGGTGATGACGACGAGCGGGATCGAATCGCACAAGGCGTCGGTGAGCCCGGTCACCGCGTTGGTGGCGCCCGGCCCCGAGGTGACGACCACCGCGCCGACCCGGCCGGTCGAGCGCGCATAGCCTTCGGCGGCATGCACGGCGCCCTGCTCGTGCCGCACCAGGATGTGCTGCACCTTGTTTTGGTGGAAGAGCGCGTCATAGATCGGCAACACCGCGCCACCTGGATAGCCGAAAAGATGCTCGACCCCCTGATCCGCTAGCGCCGTTATCACCATTTCTGCGCCGGTCATCTCCGTCATGGCTTGCTCCGCTTTCTTTCTTGCTCCGACCAGTCCTTCGCAACCCGGCCGGAGGAAGGAATTCCGGAAATAAAAAAGGGGCTTAAGAGCCCCTGATCCGCGCACCGCCTCGTCTCGTGGGTGGGTCATCCACCCCCGGCGGTGCGCCTCGATACGAGAATCAGCGATGCAACAACAAAAGTCCGCACGGGGCGCGCCTTTCTATGCCTAGTGTGCCGTTTTTGCTGATTTGAAACTTATATGCGCTGCGGCATGACGTCAAGCCGGATGCCCGCAAACGATGGCCGTTAACTGATGAGGCCGGGAAGGAACCCGCCCCGCCAGGATCGCCACATCTCAGCCCCGATTTCGCGCCGGAGGGGCCTGCAAATCGCCCGCGCGGCCTGTTCAGCTCCGTTCTGCTTCCAAGCGGCACGCGCGTGATGTCTCGCGCCGCCGGCTTTCTCCGCTGGAGGGAGACATGGTTGCAGAAGGCTTGTTTTGCCGGTCTTGGCCCAGCGCCGCCGCCGCTGCATTCGCTATCCTTGCGCTGACGGTTGTCCTCGCTGCGCCCGCCGGCGCCACGCCGCGGCCCGTCCCGACGCTCACTTCGACCGACGCCATGCTCAAATGGATCAACGCCTATCGCGGCAGGCCGGAGCCGGACGGGCTGCCGGTGTTGGTGCGCGCGCTCAGCGATCTGCAGGCATTCAAGGACGCCGAGAGCTCGGGCGCCTACGTCGGCTTCATCGCCGGGGTCCTCAGCGCCAATCCCGACCATGCCGAAGTGCTTGTCGCCCGGATGCTGCCGATTGCGCCAGCCGATCACTGGGTGCTGGTGCGCGCCATCGCCTATTCCGGCCTGCCGAACTGGCGCGAGGTACTCGCGACCTTCGTCGACCGCATGCCGACGCGGCGGGCGATGATCGACAAATATCTCGACGGCAAGCTGCCGACGCTCGACCAGATCATTTATCGGCCGGCCAAGCCCGGCATGCTCGACAAGATCGGGGAGGTGCTGAGGATCAACAACAACGGCAAGAAGGAGGTGGCGATCGATCCGAGCCCGCAGCTCATCGACGTGCTGTGGGGCTTCTACCTGGCGACCGGCGCGTACAAGCCGATCGAACGCATCGTCAAGCTGTTGCCGCTCGCCAACGACAAGGACAGCGTCGACAACCTCACCACCGGCAGCGCCGCCAAATTCACACTCGCCAGCAATGCCGTGCGCGACCTGCACCTGCTCGCCCTGCTCAAATTCGCGGTCAAGAGGCAGCCCGCGGAGGACGCTGCCGTGCTCAATGACGTGATCGAAACGGCCGAAACGGTCGACACCACGCGCATGCGCAAAGAGTCGCTCGCCGCCATCGATGAGCTCAAGCAGAAGGGGCCGAACTCTAAGCGCGAACTCACCGGCTGGGGCCAGATCGGCCAGGGCGCGCTGTCCATGGGCTGCGTTGTCGCCGCCGCGACCGGGCAGATCGAGCTCGGCATCCCTTGCGTCATCGGCGGCGCCGCCTATTCGGCCGGGCTGCAGTATATCGCGCACTAGGAACGCGCGCTTTTGCCGTCATTCCGGGGCGACGCACGGCGGCGATCCCGGAATCCATATCCGCCGAATCCGGGACCATGGATTCCGCGCGCGCTCGCTTCGCTCGGCCCCGGAATGACGGCGGCGGTCACTTCGCCAACGCGCGCAACTGCGCCTCGACCGTGGCTAGCGCGTTCTGCGGCTCGACCCAGGCAAACTCCGGAAGCTGGTTGCGGAACCAGGTCGCCTGCCGCTTGGTGTATTGGCGCGTGTCGCGCTTCGCCTCTACCGCTGCCTGCGTCAGTGTCATTTCCCCCTTGAGGTGGCGGATGAGCCACGGCACGCCATGCGCTTTCATGGCCGGCAATTCGGGATCAAGACGGCGCGCAGCGAGTGCGCGCACCTCTTCGAGGGCGCCCGCCGCGATCATGGCGTCGAAGCGCGCATCGATGCGGCGCAAAAGCTCCTCACGGTCCGGCATGAGGAAGATCTTTGCCGCACGGGAGATGTCGAGGATCGCCGGCGCCTCGTCGTCCTGCCAATCCTTGAGCGGACGGCCCGTCGCCAGCACCACTTCCAGCGCGCGCGTGACGCGCGTGCGGTCGCCGGGCGTCAGCCGCGCCGCCGCCGCGGGATCGCGCCGGCTAAGCTCCGCGTGAAGCGCGGGGGCGCCGTCGCGAGCGAGCCGCTCGCGTACCTCCGCGCGGACTGTCGCCGGTATCGCCGGCACGGCGGCTAGCCCGCGGGTGAGCGCACTGAAGTAGAGGCCGGTGCCGCCGACGATGATGGCGTGGCTCGCGTCACGTCGCGCCGCCGCGAGCGCCGCGGCGGCCTCCCGGCACCAGCGGCCGACGGAAAAGTTTTCCCCCGCGTCGACATGGCCGTAGAGCCGGTGCGGCGCTCGTTCCTCCTCGGCCGCTGTCGGCCGGGCGGTGATGATGCGCAGGTCGCGATACACCTGCATGGAATCGGCATTGATGATCGTGCCGCCGTATTGCTCCGCGAGCGCGAGCGCCAGCGCCGACTTGCCGCTTGCGGTCGGTCCGGCAATGAGGATGATGCCCGGTTTACTCACGTGGTTGACGTAGCGCCTGTTTTCGCCAAGTAAACACCCTGCACGGGAGCAGGAACGAATTGGTGCCTGCATCAACGGATAGGTGGCCGACTCTCCTTGCCGGTCGGGCGCGGCTCAGTTATATCCGAATATAACTGAAAGGAGGCCTGCGCCATGCCACACGCGGCGCGACTGCGCAAAGTCGGGGGCTCGGTCATGCTAGCGATCCCCAAGCCGTTGCTCGACGCGCTCCACCTTGCCCCGGACGCCTCCGTCGACCTTTCGATCAAAGCGGGACGCCTGGTCGTCGATCCAAAGACGCGCCGGCGCTATTCGCTCGATGAATTGCTCGCCCAATGCAAATCTTCGGCGCGTCTGTCGCGCGAGGATCGCGCTTGGCTGCGGGGGCCTCGGGCCGGTCGCGAGCTCATCTGATGGAGCGCGGCGACGTCTATCTCGTCTTGCTTGATCCGACGGTCGGCCATGAACAACAAGGAAAGCGGCCCGTGCTGGTCATATCGCCGGGCAAATTCAACCGTCTAACCCGAATGCCGGTCGTGCTGCCGATTACCACCGGCGGCGACTTTGCCCGCACCGCAGGTTTCGCCGTATCGCTTATGGGCGCAGGGACTCGGACGACCGGCGTCGTGCGTTGCGATCAGCCACGCGCCCTCGATTTGCAGGCGCGCGGGGCCAAGAGGTTGGAAACGGCCCCCGGGCACATCATCGACGAGGTCCTGAGCAAGGTCGGTACACTGTTCGAATAGGGCCAGCGTTCGCAACGGAGCAAATCCAGGTGTCCTTGATAAAGCCCTTCCGCGCGCTGCGGCCGGCGCCCGGCCGCGCTGCGGAAGTTCTCGCGCCGCCCTATGACGTGCTGTCGAGCGCGGAAGCGCGCGCGCGCGCCAAGGCCAGGCCGTGGAGCTTTCTCCATGTCTCCAAGGCGGAGATCGATCTCGATCCCGCGACCGATCCCTATGATCGCGCGGTGTACGCGAAGGCCGCCGAGAATCTGCAGCACATGATTGTGGCCGGCGTACTCCGGCGCGACGAGCGGCCGTTCTACTACGCCTACCGGCTGACCTGGCAACACCAGGGTAAACAACAGGTCGAGACCGGCCTGGCGGCGGTCGCTTCGCTTTCAGCCTACGCCGAAAACCGCATCCGCAGGCACGAGCATACGACGCCGCCCAAGGAACACGACCGCGTGCGCCAGATCGAGGCGGTGAATGCGCAGACCGGCCCGGTCATGCTCGCCTATCCTGCCGCCGCCGCGCTCGACGCCCTGCTCGAGCGCGCCGCCGCCAGCCGCGCCGCCATCGATGTGACCGCGGACGACGGCGTGCGCCACCAGCTCTGGGTCATTCACGACGCGCAGACGATCGCGGCTCTCACGCGCGCGGTCGAAGCTCTGCCGGCGCTTTACATCGCCGATGGTCACCACCGTGCCGCGGCGGCGTTCCGGGTGGCCGAGGCGCGCGGCGGAGGTGCGGGCGGTGCCGATGGCAGCGGCTATTTTCTCGCTGTCCTCCTGCCGGAAAACCAGATGACCATCCTCGACTACAACCGTGTGCTGCGCGATTTGAACGGCCGCAGCGCGGCCGAGCTTCTCGCCGAAATCCGCAGACGCTGCACAGTCGAGCCGAGCGACCGGCCAGTGCGCCCGATGCACGCGCAAGAGTTCGGCATGGTGCTCGCCGGACGATGGTATCGCCTCCAAGTCCGCCCCGCCGACCGCGCCGAGCCAGGCGAGGCGCACGACGCCGGTCCGGTCGCCCGGCTGCCGGTCACGCTGCTCGCCCGGACCATCATCGAGCCGCTCTTCGGCATCACCGATCCGCGCACCGACCAGCGCATCGACTTCGTCGGCGGCGGCCGCGGCCTTGCCGAACTCGAGCGGCTCGTCACCTCCGGCGAGATGGCGGCGGCGTTCGCGCTCTACCCGACGCAGATGCGCGACCTTATGGCGGTCGCCGACGCCGGCGCCGTCATGCCGCCGAAATCCACCTGGTTCGAGCCGAAGCTCGCCGACGGCATGGTCAGCCACGTGCTGGATTGA
>Ga0210408_10003373_pt1 | contig 14801 bp, 13 predicted proteins | sample IncBWH4MmetaG_FD_155471 | JGI IMG/M metagenome (GOLD analysis project Ga0210408, IMG submission 155471) | Forest soil microbial communities from Barre Woods Harvard Forest LTER site, Petersham, Massachusetts, United States - Inc-BW-H-4-M | ecosystem: Environmental > Terrestrial > Soil >...
GAACATTTCAGACAAAAGTACGGGCGCGGACAGAAGGAGTCAACGTGCGGGGGCATGCAACATTGAGGTGGTTAGGGAACGGCGATGCTGCGGTGCATCAGACCCTCGAGACTATTGACGCATAAGGGAAAGGCGCGTAAGCATACTCGATGAACGTCGAGAGGATTCGGAAACAACTGACAGGTGGATTTTTCGGCCTTTTGTTCTCCGCACATCGGATGGCCGCGAGTTTGCCGTTCCGCATCCTGAGTTCCTCGCCATCGGCAGGCACGATGTTGCCGTCGTGGACAAAGCGGGCGACATCAACGTCCTGGACGCCTTGCGTATCGTTTCGATCAAAACACACAAATTGAAAAACGGCGCCGCTCGCCGGCGCTAATTTTCAGGTTTCGTCAACCAAAAGAATCTTGTGTTGCTATCGTTTTCTCTTACCTTTCCTCCCCATGAAAGTTGAATTTTACGGACACGTCCGACAATACCATAACATTAAATCGGAAATCGATCAGAATATCCAAACCGTCCTGGAGAGCGGCGCCTATGTCATGGGACCGATGCTCAAGAGGTTTGAAGGCGAACTGGCCGCCTATCACAGCACTAAATTCGCCATCGGCTTAGGCAACGGTACGGATGCCATTTGGATGGCGCTCATGGCGCTCGGCATCGGCCCCGGAGACGAGGTCATCACCCACCCCAACACGTTCTTCGCCACCGCCGAAGCCATCTGGATCGCCGGCGCCACCGCTGTCTTTGTCGATTGTGACCCCAAAACCAAGTGCATCGACCCCGCCAAGATTGAGGCCGCCATCACACCCAAGACCAAGGCGATCATCCCGGTGCATCTCTATGGCCAGTGCGCGGACATGCCTGCGATCAAGAAGATTGCCGACAAACACCACCTGAAGATTATCGAGGACAACGCACAGGGCATCGGCGCCCACGGCAACGGATTTAAGATTGCTGAACTGAGCGATGCCGCCACCACCAGCTTCATCATCCAGAAAAACCTCGGCACCTTCGGCGATAGCGGTGCGCTTGTGACCGATAACGCAGGTATCGACGCCACCGTCCGCAGACTCCGTAACCACGGCTCAAACGCCCGCAACGTTCATAGCTACGGCTTCAACAGCCGCCTGGACGACCTGCACGCCGGAATTCTCAGCGCCAAGCTCAAGCACATCAATGAATACAACGACCTGCGCCGCAAATGGTCCGTCCGCTACACCGCCGGATTGAAGGATTGCAAAACCTTCGATTTGCCTGTCGAGCTGCCCGGCTATCGCCACGTCTTCCACCTCTACGTCATCGAGACCAAAAAACCCGAGTGGCGTGATCAGTTGCTGGACTATCTGGTCAGGAATAACATCGATGCCAAGACCCATTACTCGATCGCGATTCATCAGCAGGCGGGTTATCCGTGGGGAAAAGGCGCGCGGATCGTTGGGTCGATCGCCCACGCCGAACGCAATGCCGCTACCTGCATCAGCTTGCCCATGTTCCCCGAACTCACGCCCGAAGAGGTCGATTACGTCATCGCGAAGGTCAAAGAATGGGATAAACAGCAGGTCCCGGGGACGGCAGCCAAGGGTAAAAAGGTCGCTGCCGTGGCGTAGCGAACCCGAAAGCCGAACCCCCGCGGGCTGAAAGAAATCCCAAGACCGGGCTCCGCCGAAAGAGTAGGGTTCGGAAGATTGGTTTTCGGGTTTCGGTCCTCGGATTTCTTGCGGCTTTCGGGTTTCGGGTTTCGGATTTTGAACCAACGCTTTTGATTTCAACTATGACTCAATATTCCGTCCTTATCGTCGGCATGGGCAAACGCGGCATGCACCATGCCACGGCCTTCAATGCCAACCCCCGCTTCAAGGTCACCGGCATTTGCGACATCGACCAGAAACGGCTTGATGAGGCCGCTGCCAAGCTCGGCAATCCCCAGAAAGGCACCGATGCCGCCGCGCTCGCCAAAGCTGTCAAACCGGACGTTTTCTGCTTCTGCACCATGCCACATCTGCGCACCCCATTCATCAAAGCGGCCATCGACGGCGGGGCGAAACTGGTCGCCTTCGAAAAGCCCGTCGCTCTGACCAGCGCGGAATTATTCACCGTTCGCGACCTGCTGAAAAAAGACGGAGTCAAGGCCGTGGTGAGCCATCAGCACCGTTACGGCAAGCATTACCAGAAGGTGAAAGACATTATCGCCAGCGGCGCGCTCGGTCGCGTCCATACCGTCTATGGCAGCGCCACGGGCTGGATGACCCACATGCTGTCGCACCTGATTGATTACACCTGCTGGTTCAATGATTACGTGCCGGCCACTTGGGCGATGGCGCAGGCCTCCGGCGCCCTCAAGTTTGGTGACAATCATCCCTCACCAGACTATATCGCCGGCTTTGTCCAATTCGCCAATGGCGTGCGCGGGGTCTTCGAATGCGGCGCCGGTGCGCCCGACCAACCCGAGGTTGGCAAATGGTGGGGCAAAAACCGCATCGGCGCGCAGGGCACCGAAGGCTTTGCCGAGGTGCTCACCAATGGTGGCTGGCGGGCGGTGACGAAAGCCGGTGGCTATCAGTCCGGCGAGGGCCTTATGAATTACGACCTGGATATGCCACCTTACATCCAGGAGATGGCGGATTGGCTGGACAACAAGCAAGTCCACCAGTGCAACCTCGAACATGCCTGCCTGGGTGCGGAAATCATGCTGGCGATGCAGCGTAGCGCCGCCCAGGGCGGGCAGGTGGCTTTGCCGCTGGCCAGCGGCGTTGACGAACAAACCCTGCTCAAAACCAGGCTGGCAGGCACCCGGGTGCTGGTGTCCTGCGAACAAAATAAAAAAGAATTCGGCCTGGCATAGGTTGGCCCGGCCTGAGCTGCCGGCCAGAGGTTGCGTTGCCAAGGCACCGGCGTTAGGATGCCTACACAATTTGGACTTAACCCTTAACTGAGAGAGAACCTTATGCTCATCAGCAACAAAATGAACGCGGCGATCAACCAGCAAATCGGCAACGAATTCGGCGCTTCGCTGCAATATGTGGCCATCGCCTCCCGCTTTGCCGGCGAAGGATTGAACGCACTGGCCGGGCACTTTTATCTGCAGGCAGAAGAGGAGCGCGACCACGCCATGCGCTTCGTCCGCTTTCTCAGTGACGCAGGCGGCAAGGTCGAAATTCCCACTATTCCGGCGCCACGGACGAATTTCAAAAATGCGGCCGACGCCGTGCGACTGGCTCTCAACCACGAAATGAACGTCACCAGCCAAATCAACGGCCTGGTCGATCTGGCCCTTAAGGAATCGGATCACATCTCTCGCGACATGCTCTCCTGGTTCGTCAAAGAGCAACTCGAGGAAGTCTCCAGCATGGACAACCTCCTTAAAGTTGTCCAGCGTGCGGGCGAGAGCAACCTCATTCATGTCGAGGACTATATCACCCGCCTGGAGGCCAAGACCGCCAAAATGGAGAAGGGAGCGCAAGCAGAGTGACATTCGCTCATTGGAGTGGCGGAACTGAGGTTCCCAAAGTCCGAAGCCCGAATCCGAAGGCCGAAAGAAACCCGAACCGCCAAATCCGGGGAAAATGCCGATCAGGCATCTTGTTTTCCGTGTTCGGATTTCAGCCTTCTTTCGCGCTTCTGATTTCGGCCTTCGGATTTTGACTTTAACCGCTCTGTAAAAACTGGCATCGTCGTCCGGATGGGCATCACGCCACAGCAGTTCAACCAAATGCAGGCTCGCCTTGGCCATCCCCGGCGCACAGCGACGCCGGTGTTGGAAGCGACTCCTTTCATTAATGCGCCCGCCCATCGCGTGATTCTCGGCCTTGATCCCTCATTGCGCGGCACCGGCTACGGCGTGATTCGTTCGGCCAAACCCATGCCGCAAACCTTGGCCCACGGCACCATCTCCTGTCCGTCGTCCTGGGAACATAGCCGTTGTCTGGTGAAAATCGTCCAGACTCTGCGCGGAGTCCTCGAACAACATCACCCCGGGGTCTGCGTCGTCGAGGGGCTGTTTTTTGCGCAAAACCTGCAGACGGCGCTAATCATGGGAGAGGCACGAGGCGCGGCATTGGCGGCCATTGCTGAGGCCGGAGTCGAGATTTATGAGTTGGCCCCGCGCAAAGTCAAACAGGCTATCGTCGGGTATGGCGCGGCGCAGAAACTGGCCGTCGCCAAAATGGTCCAGCGAATGTTGCGCCTGGCCGCTCCCCCGGCGCCTGATGCCGCCGACGCCCTGGCCCTGGCTCTCACCCATGCTCAGGAACACGGGCGCTTCAGCTTCAGCCCGCCGAAGCGAGTATGACTCTTCCGCAACCAGGGGCTCAGGGTCCAAAATCCAAAGTCCAAAGTCCAAAGTCCGGGATTCGTCTCGTGAGTTCTTGCTTTGGACTTTGGATTTGCGCCCACTCGATTCGTTCTCATCCATGATCGCCTTCCTCCACGGCAAGCTCGTCGAGGCCCTCCCCACCCAGGTGATGGTGGACGTCCAGGGTGTCGGCTATGAAGCGCTGATCCCCCTCTCTTCTTATGACAAGCTGCCGCAGCCTGGCCAGGAGGTTAAGTTGCTCACGCACCTGGCCATCCGTGAAGACGCCCATGTCCTTTACGGCTTCATGACCACGGCAGAGCGGGATCTGTTTCGTCTGCTCATCAACACCGTCAGCGGCATCGGGCCCAAGATTGCCCTGAACGTTCTGAGCGGCATCAGTGTCACCGCCTTTCGCGGGGCGGTGGCTAACAGCGATATCAAGGCGCTGTCGCAGATCTCCGGCGTAGGCAAGAAGACGGCCGAGCGCATCGTGGTAGAGCTCAAAGATAAGATCGGCGCTGCCGGGGCCTGGGAAGCTGCCAGCGCCCAGCGCGCCCTCACGCCCGAGGATCAGAAACTCAACGATGCCGTGCTGGCCTTGATGGCGCTGGGCTTCAAACAAATCGAGGCCCACGACTCGGTCCGCAGGGTCCAAAGTTCCCTCGGCGCGCAGGCGACTGTCGAGGACCTGGTACGCGCCTGTTTAAAGAAGAACAGATGAACTCACCTTCCCCATCGGCCGCTCACGCATCGCGGGCGAAGAAGTCCGGCGGAATTGTCGTGCCCAACGTGCCGCGCTGGTACCAACGACTCGGGGCCTGGCTGATCTTCGCCTCCATCCGGACTGTCGCGGCGACGCTGCGCTACCGATGGAATGACGGCACGGGCTACTTTGAAAATCCGCCGGTCCGCAAAGCCATTTACTGCGTGTGGCACAATCGGCTCGTACTGTGCATGATCGCCTATTACGGCTATGTCAAAAAGCACAATTCGACGCACGGACTGGCCGCGATGGTCAGCGCCAGCAAAGATGGCGCCTTCCTGGCGGCGATTCTTGAGTGCTTCAAAGTCCAGCCGGTGCGCGGTTCGTCGAGCCGGCGCGGACCGCAAGCGTTGCTCGAACTGACCACCTGGGCAGAGCGAAACTATGATCTGGCCATAACGCCGGACGGACCGCGCGGCCCCCGCTACGTAGTTCACAGCGGGATCATGTCCCTGGCGCAAGTGACCGGACTCCCCATCATCCCCGTGTCCTACTACTTGAGCTGGAAAATCCAACTCAAGAGTTGGGACCGTTTTCAAATTCCGTTGCCCTTCGCGCGCTGTGAAATGATGTTCGGCCCGCCAGTGCGTGTCCCGCGCGAGGCCACCGATGCGGACCGTGAGACGCTACGATTGGAATTAGAACGAAGACTGAAGGAAATCTCGAGGGACTAACGGAAGGCTTGCATTTCGACAGCGTTATCTCCCTCCGTTTGAAACTGGCCTTGCGCAATCAACAACGATGATCGCCCGCGTGTCATTGGAACTGGCGCTCCGCAAGGAGTTCGATTACCTGATTCCGCCGGAGTTGGTGGAACAGATCGACGTGGGCAGTCGGGTCCAGGTGCCGCTCGGCTCGCGCAAGGTGCTGGGCTGCGTGACTGCGTTGGCCGAAGAGACGACGCAGCCCCGGCTCAAGTCCATTCTCAAGGTCATTGGTGCTCAGACCCTGGTGACGCCCAAGATCCTCAAGCTGGCTCGCTGGATCGGCGAGTACTATTGCTGCGCGCCGGAAATTGCGTTGAAGGCCGTGCTGCCGGAAGCCGTCCGCCACGAGCAGGCTGGCTGGCGTGAGCGGCTGTATGTGCGCGCGTTGCCGTTCCCCGGCGATGTGCCCAAGCTTGCTAAACGCCAAAAGGAAATCTGGCACATCATCGAAGAACGCCGGGAGATGCCGCTTCAGGAATTAATGGAGCTGGCCCAAACGACCGCCGCCACCATCCGGCGGTTGGAAGACAAAGGACTGGTGACCGTTGCTCCCCTGATTTCCGAACGGGACCCTTATGCTCGTGAGCATATCCTGCCCTCCCAATCTCTGCCCCTCAACCCGGCCCAGGCCTGTGCGTTGGAGGCCATCACGGCGGCCATGAATGCAGTGAGTGAGGAGAAACTCAATACAGTGACTTCCACTCAGCCGCTGACCTCCCCACCCACAAGGCCGGACGATTCTTCACGCATCACGCATCACGCATCACGTCACCCATCCCGCACCTTTCTGCTTCACGGCGTGACCGGCAGCGGCAAAACCGAAGTCTATCTCCAGGCCATCGCCCACGCTCTCGAGCGGGGCAAAGGCGCTATTGTCCTGGTGCCAGAAATCTCGCTCACACCCCAAACCGTCGAGCGCTTCAAGGCTCGTTTCAGCTCCGGTCCGCTCCAGACGTTGGTTGCCGTCCTGCACAGCCATCTCTCCTCCGGCGAACGCCACGATGAATGGCACAAAATCCGCCAGGGCCGCGCCCGCATCGCTATCGGCGCGCGCTCGGCCATTTTCGCCCCGGTGGACCCGCTCGGGCTCATCATTGTCGATGAGGAACACGAGCACACTTATAAGCAAGAAGAGGCGCCCCGCTACCACGCTCGCGATGTCGCCATCGTGCGTGGACAGATGGAAGGCGCAACCATCGTGCTCGGCTCCGCCACGCCTTCAATGGAAAGTTTCTACAATTGCAAAAAGGGCAAATATACGCTTTTGCAACTGCTCGACCGGGCTGATGACAAGAAAATGCCAGTCGTGCGCATTGTCGATCTGCGCCAGGCCATGCGCCGGGGAAAAGGGATTCCCATTTTTTCGCCGCAGCTCAAAGAGGCCATCGCCCAGCGCCTCGAGCGCAAAGAGCAGGTCATCCTGTTTCTTAACCGGCGAGGCTACTCGACCTCGCTCCAATGTCCCCGTTGCGGCTACGTCGCCGGTTGTCCCAATTGCAGCGTCTCGTTGACCTACCATCGCCAGGAACAGAAACTCTGCTGCCATATCTGCGGCCACTCCGAACTCGTCCCGGCCGTGTGCCCCAACCAGAACTGCCGAAACCAGGAAATCCGTTTCGCCGGCATCGGAACTCAGAAAGTGGAAGACACCTTGAACAAGCTCTTCCCCCAGGCCCGCATCGTCCGCATGGATTCCGATGCTTTGAAGCGCAAGGAGGACTATCGCCGCATCCTGGGGGATTTCCGCACCGGCAAAATCGATGTGCTCCTGGGTACACAGATGATTGCCAAGGGTCTGCACTTCCCCAACGTGACTCTGGTGGGCATCATCTACGCTGATCTCGCTCTGCACCAACCGGACTTCCGGGCAGGCGAGCGGACCTTCCAGTTGCTCACCCAAGTCGCCGGACGCGCCGGGCGTGGTGACATCGATGGCGAGGTCTTTGTGCAGGCCTTCACTCCGTTTCATCCGGCGATTCAATTTGCCCGCCGGCACGATTTCATCGGTTTCTACGACCAGGAGCTCGAATTTCGCGAGCAACTCAAATACCCGCCCGTCAGCCGCATTGCCCTGCTCACGCTCAAAGGCCGCAACGAGGAGAAAGTCAAATTCTCCGCCGACTATCTCAAACGCGAGTTGGACAAACTCCTGGCTGATTTCAAGGGTTTAGTCCTGGCCGGCCCAGCCCCCGCCCCGCTGCTCCGCGCCGGAACTTTTTACCGCTACCAAATCATGCTCCGCGCCCAGCGCATGAGCGCGCTCAGCGCCAAGCTCGCGCAACTCACCCAGTCGCTGGCGTTGCCCGAAGACATCTCGCTGGCGGTCGATATTGACCCGGTGGACATGGGGTGAGGCATGAAACGTGAATCTTGAAGGAGCCCATTGTAACTTCACAACCATGCAAACCTGTAACCTTATAACTTTGTAACCCATTCAACGATGTAACCCCTCCGGCCCGGCCACCTTCACCATCTCCGTCACCAGTTCCTCGCTTGTCCATTGGTTCCCCTGAAAGATCTTCTGCACCTTGCCCGCCGCATCCACCACCGCTGTGCGCAAGTTATGGCTGATACTTCCGGTCTCATCCTTCCAAAAAGCCAGGCCCAACTGGTCACCGATGCGAGTGATTTCCTCGAGTTTCCCAGTAGCGAAGGTCCAGTGCCCCGGCTCGCACTCGAAAGCTTGCGAATAGGCTTTCAGCACTTCGGGCTTGTCGAACTCCGGGTCGAACGAGATGGTCAGAAGATGCCAATTGGTCGGGCCATTGGCCATCGCCAAAAGCTTTTGTTGCACCTCCGAAAATTCGGTGGCCACCCGCGGACAAAAATTGGGAAACGGGCAACGCGTGAATAGAAACGTAATTGCCAGCGCCTGGCCTTTGAACGCCCTGGTGCTGAACGGCTGGCCGAACTGGTCGATGAAATGATACTCCGGCAGCACGTCGCCCGGGTTGAGCGGTTCGGCTTCGTGCAGCGACTCCAAGGGAATGTTCGTAGTCTCGCCAATGGTCGTTGCGCCGGGCGGCGCCTTCGCCGTCGGCGGGGCCAGCTTCTGAATCTGGTCGATCCAGCCTTCGGTCTTGGTCACAATGAGGCGGAACGAAATCACCTGACCCGGCTCCAACCCAGCCAGGTCATTGGTCCCCTTCACGTCAAACGGCATTGTCATCGCCGGCATATAACCCGGAATAGCTTCGTGCTTGATCTCGACCTGCCTCTCGCGCGGTTTCACCTCCACCACCATCCCCCTTGCCTGAAAGACCTGCTGGTTCGTGCTCGGTTCAGTTGATACTACCTTCGAGGCGGCTCCTTCCGGCACCTTGTTGCAGGACGCCGTCAAAACCAACACTGTCCCCAACAACCCTGAAAACAAACGAGCCATAACATTTACGATTTAGCTCAAGGGAACAACCCCCTCATCTTCTTCGCTTCCTGCACCCGTTTGATCCCCAAGCTCAACGCTGCCAAACGCATCGGCAGCTTCTGCTTCCGGCTCAGCGTCACGATTTGGGTAAAGGAGGTTTCCAGTATCCGAAACAGCTTATCGACTACTTCCGTCTCACCCCAGAAAAAGCTCTGCAGGTCTTGCACCCACTCGAAATACGAGACCACCACACCGCCGGCGTTACAGAGCACGTCCGGGATCACGAAAATCTCGTCGCGCTGCCTCAGAATCACGTCGGCCTCAGGCGTCGTGGGTCCGTTAGCCGCCTCGGCCAGGATGCGGCACTTGATTTTGCCGGCGTTCCCCTCGGTGATTTGCCGCTCCATCGCAGCCGGCACCAGAATGTCGCAAGCCAACACCAGCAATTGTTCATTGGTCAGCGGCTCGGCTTCAGGAAAACCGGCGACGGTTTTGTTTTGGGCGACGTGTTTTTCCAGCGCCCAAAGGTCCAAGCCGTTCGAGTTGAAAACCCCACCCATCGCATCCGTGACGGCGAAAATCCTGACGCCGTACCGCGCCAGCGACAGGGCCGCGATGGAGCCGACGTTACCGAAGCCCTGCACCGCTGCGGTGGCTTTGCTCACATCCAACCCGATGGTATCAGCCGCGCGGTTGACGAGGTAGCCCACGCCCCGGCCGGTGGCCTCGCGCCGACCCAGGGACCCGCCCAGCAGCACCGGTTTGCCGGTGACAATGCTCGGCACGGTGGCGCCCATGTGAACGGAGTAGGTGTCCATGATCCAGGCCATCACCTGCTCGTTGGTGCCGAGGTCAGGCGCCATCACATCGACTTGCGGACCGATGAACGGAATCATCTCCTGCGTGTAGCGCCGCGTGAGTCGCTCAAGTTCGTCGCGAGACATCTTGCCCGGGTCGCAGGCGATACCGCCCTTGGCCCCGCCGTAAGGCAGGCCGGTCAAGGCGCATTTCCAACTCATCCACATCGCCAGCGCCGCCACCTCGCCGAGCGAAACGTCGGGATGATAGCGCAACCCGCCCTTGGTAGGGCCGAGGGTCAGATGATGCTGAACACGGTAGCCGGCGAAAACCTGGGTTGAGCCGTCATCACGACGAATCGGCAGCGCGACGGTCATCGAGCGCTTGGGGAACTTGAGCCGTCCGCGTTCCGACTCTGGAATCTCCAGGTGGTCGGCGACAAGGTCAAACTGCTGGCAGGCCATCCGGAAGGTGGGGCTGTCGTAAATGTCCATTTTTGATTTTTGAGCTTCGATATTCGACTTTTAATCCACCACTATGGCACAGGTCTAACAACCACGAACGGTCAGCTCAATTAAAAATCGAAGTTCAAAATTCAAAAATCTCCTAAAGCCGCTACAATGAGCGAGATGTCCGACACGCTGGTCATCAACGAAATCTACCTGAGCCTGCAAGGCGAGAGCACCTTTGCCGGGCTGCCGTGCATTTTTGTCCGGCTCACCGCCTGCAACCTGCGCTGCTCTTATTGTGATACGGCCTACGCTTTCAAAGAAGGGGGGGGGGAATCGCTGGCCGACATACGCACCGAAATCCATCGCCTGGCGGAACCCTTCCATTCCAAAATCACTGCCGCAGCGGACGTAAAGAGGCTCACTCCTGCCGCTTCGGGTTCGGAATGGGAGTCTTTTCACGGCATCCCAGTCAATCTGCCCCTCGTGGAGCTGACGGGCGGCGAACCGCTCTTGCAAAGGAACTCATTGGCGCTGATGAAGAGCCTTTGTGATGATGGTTTTACCGTACTGCTGGAAACCAGCGGCGCTCATGATATTGGGCCAGTTGACCCGCGCGTGCGACGCATCATGGACCTGAAATGTCCGAGCAGTGGCGAGGTTGCTCGCAATCGCTGGGAGAACCTTTCCCACCTTAAAGACACCGATGAAATCAAATTCGTCATCGGCACCCGGGAAGATTACGAGTGGGCCAAGGAGCAGATCACCCGGCGCCAGCTCGACTCCCTTTGCCCGCTGCTTTTCTCCTGGGTCCATCCGCTCGCGCCTGAACAACAGGACAAATCCCTAAAGGTTGTGCCCCCGGGCCAGACGCCCATCTCACGGCCGGCACTCGCCGAACGAATCATTGCTGACGCGTTGCCCGTGCGCTTTCAAATCCAATTGCACAAAGTCATCTGGCCGCCCGAACAAAGAGGAGTTTAGCCACAGATGGACACCGATGAACACAGATGAAGAAATCCGACGTGCCCCAGCAATGGCGTTTTGGTATCTGTGTTCATCGGTGTCCATCTGTGGTTGAAATCAAATGACCGCTCGCGAAACCCTCGCCCTGCTGCGCGCTTACGAATCGCGCAACGTCACCTTCATCGAGCCGGACCGCTCGTGGCCCATCGTCTGGGCACGAGCCAAGGGGGTGAACGTCTCGGATGCCGATGGAAAGAAGTATCTGGATTTGACCGCAGCCTTCGGTGTCGCCGCCGCCGGCCACGCCAATCCGCGAGTGGTCGAGGCCGGCCAAAAGCAAATGGCTAAACTGCTTCATGCCATGGGCGATGTGCATCCGCATGCGCCCAAAGCTCGACTGGCGCGTGAGTTGAGCCGGATTACGTTTGAACGTTGGGGCAGGAACTCCAAAGTCCAAGGTCCCAGGCCCAAATCCCGCTATGACCGGGCTCGCCCGGTCACAGGGAAAACCATCTTTTGCAATTCGGGTTTTGAAGCCGTCGAGGCCGCCCTCAAGACCGCATTGCTTTCGACCGGCAAACCTGGCGTGATTGCGTTCACCGGCGCCTATCATGGCTTGGGCTACGGAGCTCTAAATGCAACTCATCGCGAACATTTTCGCGCGCCATTCCGGGCTCAACTTGGCGAGTTTGGTCATTTTGTGCCTTTCCCCTGGGTGGCAACGCCATCTAACTTATCTACTACTAAAAAAGCGCCAACAAGAGGCCGAGGCCCTTCCGGTCGTACTTTGGAGGCAGTCGAGTCCCAGGTTCGGCGCCTCTTCCAGCGTGGAAGAATCGGGGCCATTTTAGTCGAGCCGATTCAAGTGCGTGGCGGCATCAACTTGCCGCCGGCGGGATTCCTCCCATCCCTGCGGCAGCTCTGTGATGAGCACCAGGCCATCTTGATTCTGGACGAAATTTACACCGGCTTCGGCCGCACGGGCGAGTGGTTCGCCTGCGAACATTCGGCGGTCGTGCCGGATGTGATTTGCCTCGGCAAGGCTTTGACCGGCGGCTTCCCCCTCTCAGCCTGCGTCGGGCGCGCCGACCTGATGGACGCCGCCTGGCCGCCTTCAAGCGGGGAAGCCATTCACACCAGCACGTTCCTGGGCCATCCCGTCGGCTGCGCGATGGCGCTGGCGCAAATCAAAGAGATCGAAACTCGCGCGCTGGTCCGGCGCAGCGCCGAGCTTGGGCCCTCCCTCCTCTCCCAGCTCTCGTCCCTCAATCCACCAAGCGCCAGGTTACAACTCGCCGCTCGTGGTCTTGGCTTGCTGGCAGGTGTGGAGTTGCGCCGGCCCGATGGCTCGCCTGCAACCCGCCCCGCCCTCCAAACCGTCAAAAAAATGCTTCACCGCGGCTTCATTCTTCTGCCTGAGGGAGAACACGGAAACGTGATCAGCTTCACGCCCCCGCTGACGATTTCGGAACGCCAACTCACCCTCGCCACGAACGCGCTCCGGGAGGTTTTAACCGCGGAGGGACAAAAATGAACACGGGTTTTGCAGCTCGGCGATGAAACTATCCGAGATGAAACAGATCCTGGTTGCGGGCGGCATCCACCTCACTAAATCGCTTGGCCAAAATTTTTTACATGACGCCAACCAGCTCCGACGAATCATCGAAGCGGCGGACCTGGAGAAATCCGATAAAGTGTTGGAAATCGGGCCCGGGCTCGGGCCGCTCACGGAATGGCTCGTGGCAGCAGCCGCCCTGGTGCTGGCGATCGAGAAGGATGCCCGGCTGTTCCAAGTCTTGCAGGAGCGCTTTAATGCAGCCGACGCATCCGCTCCGGCTGCCTCAGGCAAGACCCCCGAGCCAGCGCCAGGTTTGCATTTGGTTCAGGATGACGCTCTCGACTATCTGCGCCGCGAGCAGCGCGACTGGGGCGATTGGAAGCTCGTTGCCAATCTCCCTTATTGCGTCGCCTCCCCCATCCTGGTTGAGCTGGCGCAAAGCCAGCGTGGTCCCCAGCGGATGGTCGCCACGTTGCAAATCGAAGTGGCCCAACGGCTGATGGCCAAGCCCGGAGAGGCGGACTACGGCGTGCTCACCCTGCTGGTTCAAGTCAATTACCAGCCGCTGGGCTGGTTCAAAATTCCGGCGAGTTGCTTTTTTCCGGAGCCGGACATCGATTCGGCCTGCGTTTCGCTGGCGCGGCGCCACGATCCGCTGCTTACCCCTTCGCAAGGTGACGCCTTCATCAGGATCGTGAAGCGAGCTTTTTCGCAACGGCGCAAAATGATGCTCAAGCTGCTGAAGACAGACTGGCCCGCCCAAAAACTGGAGCCTGCTTTCGGGCGCCTCCAACTCCCGTCCCAGGTCCGGGCCGAGACCGTCAGCCTCGAACAATTTGTTCGACTCACCCGAATACTGGCTTCAGATTCCTGACGTGCGTGAAGAAATTTTCGACATCGTCAATGAGCGCGACGAAGTCATCGGTCGGCAGACCCGGAGCGAGGTTCATCGCTTGGGCCTGATGCACCGGGCTGTGCACGTGCTGGTCTTCAACTCGCGCCAGCAAGTGTTTCTCCAGAAGCGCTCGCTGAAAAAGGACCGCCAGCCTGGTCTGTGGGATTCTTCCGCTTCAGGCCACGTGGACAGCGGCGAGGACTATGACGCGTGCGCGGTTCGCGAAGCGCGCGAGGAACTGGGCTTGATTCCAAGCGCGCCGCCTCAGCGGTTGTTCAAACTCCCCGCCTCGGTTCAAACCGACCAGGAACACGTCTGGATCTATCGCTGCCACGCCGAAGGTCCATTCGTCCTGGATCCGGAGGAGATCGAACGCGGCGACTGGTTCGCGCCGGCCCAGGTGACCCGCTGGATGGCGGAGCGCCCGCAGGATTTTGCCAGCGCCTTGTTGTTCCTCTGGCCGCGAATCATCGGTGTGAGTGACGCTGGCAGGTAAAGTCTGAGGTCGCAAGCACGACACCCTCAACCTGAGTGCCAATTTTTGCAAAGCAGAAGCCAATTGCCACGCTTGACCCGGACCACTCGCTCCGGTAGGTTGCCACATCAGAGATACTGGAATTTATGGAAAATTTCTTAGTGCCAATGGTGGTCGAACAGACCGGGCGAGGGGAACGCGGTTATGACATCTATTCCCGGTTGCTGGTGGACCGGATTGTCTTTCTGGGCACGCCCGTCGATGACATGGTGGCCAACCTCATTATTGCCCAACTGCTCTTCCTGCAGATGACCGACCCCAAAAAGGACATTCATCTTTACATCAATTCGCCGGGCGGCAGCGTCACCGCCGGTTTGGCGATCTACGATACCATGCAGTTTCTCACTTGCGACGTGAATACCTATTGCATCGGCCAGGCCGCGAGCATGGGGGCGGTGCTGCTCTGCGGCGGCACCAAAGGCAAACGCTATTCCCTGCCCAATTCCAATATCATGATTCACCAGATTCT
>Ga0210408_10003374_pt1 | contig 14798 bp, 17 predicted proteins | sample IncBWH4MmetaG_FD_155471 | JGI IMG/M metagenome (GOLD analysis project Ga0210408, IMG submission 155471) | Forest soil microbial communities from Barre Woods Harvard Forest LTER site, Petersham, Massachusetts, United States - Inc-BW-H-4-M | ecosystem: Environmental > Terrestrial > Soil >...
CTCGCCGAGCGCCGCGCCCAGGCGGTCGCGCCCGCCGCCCGCAGCGGGTGAGCCGGGCGCGCTGGCGGGCTGCGTGCTTCAGCGGCCGTCGCGTCGCGCCATGAACGCCAGCCGTTCGAACAGGTGCACGTCCTGCTCGTTCTTGATCAGCGCGCCATGCAGCGGCGGAATAAGCTTCTTCGGGTCGCGCTCGCGTAGCGTCTCCGGCGAGATGTCCTCGACCATGAGCAGCTTGAGCCAGTCGAGCAGCTCGGAGGTCGATGGCTTCTTCTTCATGCCGGGCACGTCGCGGATCTCGTAGAACAGCCGCAGCGCCTCGGCGACCAGCCGCTGCTTGACGCCGGGAAAATGCACCTCGACGATCGCACGCATCGTGTCCGGATCGGGAAAACGGATGTAATGGAAGAAGCAGCGGCGCAGGAACGCGTCGGGCAATTCCTTCTCGTTGTTGGAGGTGATGACCACGATCGGCCGGCGGCGGGCATGCACCGTTTCCCCGGTCTCGTAGACGAAGAACTCCATGCGATCGAGTTCCTGCAGCAGGTCGTTGGGAAACTCGATGTCCGCCTTGTCGACCTCGTCGATGAGCAGCACCGGCCGCTCGTCCGCGGTGAAGGCCTCCCACAGCTTGCCGCGTTTGATGTAGTTGCGGATGTCCTTGACCCGCGCGTCGCCGAGCTGGCTGTCGCGCAGCCGCGTGACCGCATCGTATTCATACAGCCCTTGCAGCGCCTTGGTGGTCGACTTGATGTGCCACTCGATGAGCGGCGCGCCGAGCGCTTTGGCGATCTCGATCGCCAGCACGGTCTTGCCGGTCCCCGGCTCGCCCTTGACGAGGAGCGGCCGCTCGAGCGCGATGGCGGCGTTGACCGCGACCTTGAGATCGTCGGTCGCGACGTAGGCGCTCGTTCCTTCAAAACGCATTCCGAGGTCCTTCAACTGCCTCTGCACCGATTAAGCGCTTCCGATTAGGCGCGCCCGACTAGGCGGGCGCCCGATAAAGCACGGCTGACTTGACGTCACAAGGCGCCGGGCTGGCGCGCCGCGTCGGCCCGCGGCACCTGGGCGCTCGGCAAATTTTGCCGGCGGTTGCGGCCATTCTTGCCCGTCCCGCGGTGGCATTTTACCACCCATTGACCATGAAGGCGCAACGTGGACGCATGCGCATCTGCGGACCGAGTGGGCTCGCTGTCGCTCCGAACCCCGCGTCCGTCGGGTGCGCCGCGCAGGCGGCGCTTCGCCCCTTCCGAAACCGACGCGCCGCAGGCGACCAGCCCGACGATCGCGTTGCGCACGCGCGCGGGCATCAATGCCTTGATCGCCTTGCAGGGGGTCGAGGATCCGGGCGAGCGGCGGCGGCGCGCGATCGAGCGGGGCAGGCGGGCGCTCGATGCGCTCGACGAGCTCAAGCTCGCTTGCTCGGCGGCTGCCTCGACCAGGCAATGCGGTTGCGGCTGAAATCCGTCGCTGCCGACCTCAGGGACGGCTCGGGGGACGAGAAGCTCGACCAGGTCCTGGGCGAAATCGACCTGCGGGTAGCGCTGGAACTGGCCAAGGCCGGGGTGGTCTGACTCCCATCCCCGCGCGGGGGCCGCCGGGCGTTCGAGACATTCCGCGAGCGCCGTTATCCGCCGGGCGGCGGCGCCATCATCGTTATTGTCACGTCACATACCCTGGTATATAGGCCAGCCCGCGGGGAGGACCTCGCGCAGTTCGTGCGCGGAGTAGTAGGGAAATGCAGTCGGTCAAGAGCAAAAACGGTCGATCCGACGACTCGTTGCACAAGAACGGCAAGAGCATCCGGCCATTCGAGAAACTCTACCGGCCTTCGGACCGGGAGCCGTTCATGAACGAGCGGCAGCGGGAATATTTCCGCATGAAGCTGCTCGATTGGCGGGAGGATATCCTCAAGGAAGCCAAGGAAACGCTGCAGCACCTTCAGGACGACAACCAGAATCATCCCGACCTTGCCGACCGCGCCTCCTCGGAGACCGACCGGGCGATCGAGTTGCGCGCGCGCGACCGCCAGCGCAAGCTGATTGCCAAGATCGATGCGGCGCTGGCGCGCATTGAGGACGGCACCTACGGCTACTGCGAGGAGACCGGCGAGCCGATCTCGCTCAAGCGCCTGGAAGCGCGTCCCATCGCCACCCTGTCAGTCGAGGCGCAGGAACGCCACGAGCGCCGCGAGCGGGTCTACCGCGAGGAGTGAGCGAGGGCGCGCTCGTCCGCCCGGTCCGCGGAGGCATGCAGTCCTCGGTTCCAGCTCGCCGGGAATAGGCGAGCGTGGACCGGTAGACGGCGGTCGCGGTAGCAATGGCGCGTCGCACTAACGAGGCCGCGTTCACCCTTATCCACGGGGAGCGTCCATGAACGAGCAAATAAAGACGGTCGCAGGCGCGCCGCTCTTCAATCCGCTGGCGCCGGAGTTCATTGCCAATCCGTATCCGTACTACCAGCGGCTGCGTGAAACCGACCCGATGCACCTCACGCCGCTCGGCTTTTATGTCGCCAGCCGGCATGCCGACATTGCCACCGTCCTGCGCGACAAGCGTTTCGGCAAGGATTTTGCTGGCCGGATGAGCCGGCGTCACGGCCCTGAGATTCTCGAGGAGCCGGTCTATCGCAGCATGCGCCACTGGATGCTGCAGCAGGATCCGCCCGACCATACCCGCTTGCGTGGGCTCGTGGTGCGCGCCTTCACGGCGCGCCGTGTCGAGGATATGCGCCCGCGCATTCAGGAGATCGTCGACGGGATCATCGACCGCGTCGAAGCCCGCGGCCGCATGGACCTGATCGCCGATTTCGCCTTCCGCCTCCCGGTCACCGTGATCTGCGACATGCTCGGCATACCGGCGGAGGACCGGGAGCTGTTCTTCACCAGTTCGCGCACCGGGGGGCGCCTGCTCGACCCCGTGCCGCTCAGTCGCGCCGAGATCGAGCAGCACAATGCGTCCAATCTCGCGGCGGCCGAATACTTCCATCGGCTGTTCGAGTTGCGCCGGCGCCAGCCGGGCGAGGATCTTACGACCCAACTGGTGCAGGCCGAAGAGCGCGGCAGCAAGCTCTCGAACGAGGAGCTGACCGCAAACGTCATCCTGCTGTTCGGTGCCGGTCATGAAACGACCGTGAACCTGATCGGCAATGACCTCCTGGCGCTGCACCGGAACCCCGACCAGCTTAAACTACTGCGCGAGGATCCCTCGCTTACCGCCGGCGCCGTCGAAGAACTCCTGCGCTATGATTCGTCCGTGCAGGTTACTGGCCGCACCACGCTCGAAGACGTCGACGAGATCGGCGGTATCGCGCTGGCCAAGGGCCAGTCGGTCATATGCTTGCTCGGTTCGGCCGATCGCGACCCCGCCGTCTACGCCGACCCCGACCGGCTCGACATCACGCGCGCCGACGTGCGCCCGCTGTCGTTCGGCGGCGGCATCCACTACTGCCTCGGTGCCCAGCTCGCCCGCATCGAGGGCGAGATTGCGATCGCCACGCTGTTGCGCCGCTTGCCGGGCCTGCAGCTCGATGATCCCGAGCATCCGGCTTGGCGGCAGACTTTCGTCTTGCGCGGCCTCACCACGCTGCCGGCGAGCTGGTAAGGCCCGTTCCGGCGCATCTGCGGGTGACGACGCCGCGGTCGCGCACTTGGGCGGGGCCATGAGCAAGCCGCTCCTGCTGCCTACGCCGCGGATTTCCGCTGGCCGCGCGGGCGGGCGGACAGTCCATGGTATCCGACCGCACGGCTTTACCGGCAGCCGCGCTTCGGCGATTGGGACAATGTCGTGCGGGAGGTACGACAAGACGTGGCGCAGTTCGGCAAATGCGGCGTAGCGCGGCGCTGGCACCGATCTGACACCGCGGCGTCGCAAAGCGTTCATCGAACGCCGCAATGCTCCGGGTCTTTTCCAATAGGCCGGAGAGCGAACCATGAACGATCACGAGATTCATGAGCACCACGAGCACGCCGCGCAACATCATGAGCACGCGGCCAAGCATCATCGCGAAGCAGCCAAACATCATAAAGCCGGCAATCACGAAAAGGCCGCTCATCATTCTAAGATCGCGCACGGCCACACTTGCACGCTGCCGAGCACCAGGAGCACGCCGCCAAGAAACACGCAGAAGAGCACGACTAGATCGCGCTGGTAGTGAGGAGCGAAGCGACCAAGCAATCCATAGGCACTAAGGACCGAAGCCTCGGCTGTTTTGCTCTACTCGCAACGTGGATTAAAGCTAGCGGCCCCGGAGGGGAGCTTCCGCGTAGCATCGGCTTCGCGCGTGATGCAGACGGCAGAAACGAACCGCGGCGCGGCGGATACCCGGCAAATAGTTCCGCGTGCTGCGCCGCACGCAAGTATCCGTTAACCATTCCTGCCTAGCTTTCCGGGCGACGGTGCCGCACCCAATGGCGCCGAGTCGCGCTCGCGGTTTTTATTCTGCGTTCTCTGCTGCCGGCTGCGCGCCTCACGCAAGCAGAGCGGTGATGGCTACGAAAAACGAAACGCAGACGAAACCTGAAGACGTGGAGCCGAAGGCGCCGAGCAGGCCGCGGCGGCGCCCGGCCGCCGGCTGCCGTTCAAGCTCATCCTGATCGCTGCGGGCGGGCTCGTCGCTCCTCGCCGCCGCTGGCGGCGACGCCGATCACGTGGTGGGAAGCCACAGCGCGTCGGCGACCGCGTGGCGGTGCGCGTCGCCAAGCCGTTGCGCAAACCCGACATGACGCTCGCGATGTTCGAGTCCGCAGGCGGCTCCGGCAACCGGATGGAGGCCCCGTGAACAACGGCATCGGAATGATCATCAACGGCCTGGTCGCGATCCTGCTCGTGCTCACCATCGGCTATTGCATGCTGCTCAACCGGCGGCTCAAGCTGTTGAAATCCGACGAGCACTCGCTGCGGGCGACCATCTCCGAACTGGTGACGGCGACCGACATCGCCGAGCGCGCCATTGCCGGGCTCAAGCTGACCGTCGAGGAATGCGAGGTCGAGCTGGAGGCGCGGCTCGCGCGCGGCGAACGCCTCACTGCCGATCTCGATCGCCGCATTGTTGCCGGCAAGAGCGTGCTCGAGCGCCTCGCCCACGCAGCTGCCGGTGACAGCGCAAGCGCGGAGCGGCTCGAGGCCCCGGCGGGGCAACGACGCAGCGAGACGAAGGCGTCGGCGCATGACGTGCAGGCGGTCGCGGCGGCGGCGCAGGCCTTTGCCGAGAGGTTGCGGATGAGGGTGCATGGTCTCGCCGCATGATCCGTTTCATCCGCGATCTGCGCCTGCTTCCGATCGCGTTGATCGCAAGTGCGCGTCTCCCGGCCCCGAGACGGCCGACCTCGTGCTCGACGGCGGCGGCTACCTGATGATGGGCGGCGCTGCACCGCCCGAAGACCGTGACGCTGCATTGGTTCGCGCCCATGTCCGACGGGCCGCAAGGCGGCGGCGGCCAAGGGCGGACTCGGCGACCTGCCCAAGATCAAGGGACGGCCGAACACCACGCCCTAGGATCGGGCCGGAAGGCGCCGACCCGCTGCCCGACCGGCGCCTGGCTGGCGCCGTTTCAGAGTGAATGGAACAAAATTCCGCTCGCGTCCGAACCGGCCGGGTGTTAGCGCGTTTACAGACAAATCGCGCTACACCAGAGGGACATCATGACCCAGAGGCCTACGACAGCCACGGATTTCAACCGCGCTCTCGGCGACGCCAAGAAACAGGCGAGCGGCGTGGCCGAAGCCGTCACCGATGCCGCTCAGGACGTATACGGGCAGGCTCGCGAAAGTGCCGCCGACGTGATGGATGCGGCGAGCACCGCGGCGCAAAATACCGCCGGCTCGTTCGAACGCGCGCTGCGCAACATGATCGAGCAGCAGCCCTACACCGCGGTCGCCATCGCGCTCGGCGTGGGCTGGCTGCTCGGCAGGATGCACCGGCCGCTTTAGCCCGGCAGGCCGGCGCCTGACGGCTGGCGGGCGGCCCGACTTCGCCATCGCGCGACGAGAAAGCCATTGCCGGCGCCCAAGGGTGGCGCCGATCTTTGACCCCCATGCGGCGAGCCGGTCCCCGCAGCCTATTTGCCGGACTCCTGCTACGAATATTGCGGGACCGCTTTCTCGATCGCCTTGAGTGCATCCTGCAACACCTTGCGGATGTGAGACGCGCTGCTGGCGTCGATCATGTTGGCGTTGAGGTAGAAATCAAGGCCGGTGAGGTGTTCGCTGAACACCTGTACCGTCTCGCCGTCAGCGTCGATCATGCCGGTGATGGCGTAGGGAACGACCTCGCGGCTGATGCCCTTCATCGTGATCGGCGGGCGGGCCTCGGCGACGACGATGTCGCGCACGAGCGCATAGGTCTCGTAGCTGACCACGAGCTGCCCGGGCTCGGCGATCGATTGCAGGCGCGCGGCGAGGTTCGCCTCCGCGCCGATGATCGTGTAGTCCATCCGGTCGTTGCTGCCGAAGTTGCCGACGTTGCAGAATCCGGTGTTGATGCCCATGCGCACCCGGAACGGGTACTCGATGCCGGCGTTGCGCCACTTGGCATTGAGGCCGGCGATCCGCTGCTGCATCTCGACCGCCATGCGCAGGCAGGCCTTGGCGTCATCGGCATCGCCCAGCGTTTCCGGATCGCCAAAGAAGATCAGCATGGCGTCGCCGATGAACTTGTCGATGGTGCCGCCATGCGCCAACGCGATTTTCGACATTTCGGTGAAATATTCATTGAGCAGCTGTGTGATCTGCTCCGGCTGCAGGCGCTCGGTGGTCGCGGTAAAATCCTTGATGTCGGAGAAGAAAATGGTCAGCCTCTTGCGCTCGGTCTGGATGGTGACGTCCTTCTGACCGCTGAAAATGCTCTTGTAGATCTGCGGCGCTAGGTAGCGCGAGATCTTCATCGACAACGAAGCGAGAAAATCGTTGGCGGTTTCCAGCTCCGCGTTCATTCCCTGGATGGTGGCGGCCTGCCGGCGCTGCAAGGCGATGAACAGCAGGCCGACCGTGGCGACGAGGATGAAATAGGCCAACAGGTACTTGAACGAGAAGATGTTACCGGCGATCGGCTGGGTGATGGTGACCTCCTGGATGCCCCGCACATCGCCGACCTTCCAGTCGCGTTTCGGGCTTTCGGGATGCGCATTGTGGCAGTTCACGCACGTCTGCCCCATGACCACGGGGGCAACGAGGCGGACGCGATCGCTGAACAGCGAGTTCGACACGTCGCTCAAGACCTGGCGCGGATTTTCGCGCAGGCGATGCAGCGCGTCGGTCTCGAACGCGTCGAGCGTGTGCGGCGCGCGGTTGGCGAACGGAAAATCCGACACGAACCGATAGGCGATGTTGTGCTGCTGCTCACTGATGACTTTGCCGAGTTCGAGCGAGAGCGTGGCGGGGATGGGAATGGCGCCGGGAACGTTCTCGTAGTCGTGCACGACCTTGGTCGTTGTTCCTGGTGCTGCAAGAATGCGGCCGACCACGTTGCTGGCGTAGTAGCCGCGTACGCTGCTGATGATCGAGTTCAGGTCGCTCGCCTGGCGGCGCAGATTGGTGTCGGCGAGGTTGCTCAAGTCCAGCCAGACCGCGACCGGCAGCCCAGCAAGTAGCAGGATCACGAGCACGACGAGCGTCCAGCTCATGGTGACGCCAGAAGCGTTCTTCATGTTTTCATCTTCCGTGCGATTCGCGGGACTTGCGCCCATCTTGCTTCGCCCGCGGAAGCCCCACAAGCCGAGCTGCCGTCCACGGCGGAGCTCGGCGCAGCGCCATTGAGTTCGTAACATGCCTGTAGATCAGGGAGGAAACATGGACGGCCGGCTCAAGGACAAGGTCGCGATCGTAACCGGCGGCGCGCGCGGCATCGGGGCGGCGTTCTGCGAGGGATTGGCGCAGGCCGGGGCCAAGGTCGTGGTCGCCGACGTGCTCGACGGCAGCGCGGTCGCCGAGCGCATTGCCGAGCGCCAGGCGCCGTCGATCTACATTCGCGCCGACGTGACCTCCAAGGAATCGGTCGAGAGCCTCGTGGCCGATACGGTGCGCGAGTTCCGCACCGTGGACATTCTCGTCAACAATGCGGCGCTGTTCGCCGATCTGCGGGTCAAGCCGTTCCAGGACATCGAAGAAGAGGAATGGGACCGGGTGATGGCGGTCAATGTGCGCGGCCCGTTTCAATGTGCGAAGGCCGTGGCCCCGGTGATGATCGCGAACAAGAAGGGGCGCATCGTCAATCTCGCGTCGGGAACGGCGTTCAAGGGGACCGGCCATCTGCTGCATTACGTCGCCTCGAAGGGCGCGGTGGTTTCGATGACGCGATCGCTCGCACGCGAGCTCGGCCCGCACAATATCTGCGTCAATGCGATCGCGCCGGGGCTGACGATGAGCGAAGCCGTCGTCGTCAACCCGGACTGGACCGGCAAGGCGCGCGCCGCCGGCATCGCCGCGCGCGCGATCCAGCGCGACCAGGTGCCCGCCGATCTCATCTCGACCTTGATCTATCTCTGCTCCGACGAGAGCGGATTCGTCACCGGACAGACGATCAGCGTCGACGGCGGCGCGCTGATGCGCTAGTGGTCCGATTCTAGCATCCCGCCTCCGCATGCCCTCGTGCGAATGTTAGAATCAAAAGGACCACTAGCAAATAGGTGCTAGTGGAGCTTTGGATTTGACATTCGCTTCACGAGCTAGCGGCCGGTGGGTAGCGAATGTCAAATCCGCTCCACTAGCAGACGGTGTTCAGATCCACTTCTTCCATTTGAACCAGGCCAGCGGCACCAGCGCGGTGACGAGCGCCAAAGCCAGCGCGAAGGGGTAGCCCCATGTCCAGTTCAGTTCCGGCATGTTCTTGAAATTCATGCCGTAGATGCCGACCACCACCACCGGGGGGATCCCCACGACCGAGGCGACGGTCAACACCTTCATCACCTCGTTCTGGTCGATGTTGATGATGCCGGCCGCGGCGTCCTGCAGCAGCTGAACGCGGCTGACCAGGGCTTCCGCGAACTGGACGAGCGAGGTGATATCCGAGGAGACCGTCTGCAGCCGGCTGGGCAGCTCCGGCGCGATCCAGTCGCGCGCCCGGTCGACCGTGAATTTGGCCATCCGGTCGAGGCAGATCAGGCTGTATTGGACGCGCGCCATGCGCTCGCTGGTTCGGCCGGTGCGGATTATGAGGCGGCGCAACAGGGCGGCTTCGCGAGCCAGCCGTACGCCCTTCGCATCCGGCCGGAAGATGACATGCGAGGCCTCGTCGAGGTCGCCCACGGTGCCCTCGAGGAGATCGGCAACCCGGTCGACCAGTTCCTCGAGCAGGCGCACAAAGGCGAACGCCGGATCGATCTCATCGGCGCCACTCAGTTCCTTGACCACCTTGTCGCAGGCGATCGACTTGGCAAAGCGCACCGTCAACAATACGCGTTTGGACAACACGAACCCCGTGGGGACCAGTATCCAGGGCTCATTGTCGACGGCGAAGATCAACGGTGCGGTCAGATACAGCGCATCTTTTTCGACCCGCAGCCGGCTCGTCGTCTCGATTTCAGAAAGCTGCTCCTTCGTTGGCACGCGCAGGCCAAAGGCCTGCTCGAACGCCGACCTTTCCTCGGGGGTTGGATCGACCAGATCGACCCAGCGAGCATTGGCCAAGGCCGTCCCTTCGGTGCGGGCGGTGGGGTAGGCGCCGAGCATGGCTACGATCGTCCGTGTTTTGCGTGACCAGGGCGGATGCGCACACTAAGTAGCAAACGGGGAGCACGGGAAGCTATTCGCGCTTTCAACTGTTTTCTTGAGCAGTTCGCGCGCCGGGCGGGCGGCGCCGCGGTCGGAGCCGCGGGTTCGCGGCTGCTGCCATAACCTCCTGGAATCATTGAAAAAGCCGTCAAGGCGCCATTACTGCGCAACCAGCGCCTGCTGCTCGAGGCGCGCGCGCTGTCCGACCTCGGCCGCCACGACCTCGCGCTTGAAGTCGCAGCGAATCCTCGAAGGACGCGAAGCGATCCGTCTGCGCTCCGACATCCTCTGGGCGGGTTCACTTGTCTGATGGGGCTTGTGCAGGTCTCAGAGCCCTCTGCACACAAAACTTTCAGCTTTGGTCACGTCGCCACCCTGATAGTGCGGATAGGCCGGGTAGCGACACATCGGGCGGGCAGCGAGCTGCGCGAACGGCGGCTTCGGCTCCTGATGCGCCTGTACGAGCTCACCAGGCGCCTTGCCGCTCTCGGACCAGTCGGTCAGTACTTCCAGCAAGTCCACGCTCGACGGCGCGCCGACGCCCATGTGGTCCACACCTGGCGCTACGTAAAGGCGCAGGAAATTCCCGACGTTGGTCGCCCCCATCTTGGCGACGACGGACTTGTAGTAGTCGATGCCCGCGTAGGGGCTCTGCGCATAGTCGGCCATATTTTCGTACATGATGAGTTTACCGCCGTGCGCCGAGAAGGCAGTTAGATCGGGATTCGTGGAATCCATCAGCGCCGAAATTTCCCGCAGCCGATCGGCGAACTGCGCCGGCTCGAATTTGGTCACGTCGTAATCCGGATCGCGCGCGAAGAAATATTGCACGGCGCCGCTGCCGTACAGCCAGGCGCGGCTGCTCGCCGGTCCAGGCGGCAACGTCGGCGCGGCGGTGCCGGTCTGCCAGCTCACCCAGCCTCCGACCGGGCCGCTGCCCGGCGCGCCCTCGCCGCCAAGGCCCCAGCCCGGATAGCTGCGTAGCCCGTTCGCCAGCGCGAAGCTGAACTCGAATCGTGTGGATTGCCTTCACCGCATTGAGCTGCGCCTCCGACAGGCACCCGGTTTCGACGCCCGCCGCGCAGGTCAACTTCGTCGCATCAAAGACTCGTTTGCAGCCGCCATAGTTGCTGATGATGCCGTCGGCGAGCCCATCGAGTTGGTCGCATGCGGCGATCACCGCATCGTTGACAAGCTTTACCTGGTCCGGGCCAATCCAGCCGTCACCGAACTGTGCCACGCCCGCGCGCGTGCCGGCGGCTTGAAGGCCGACCCAGTTGATGACCGGTACGCCACTGAGGATGCCGTCGAAGTCGCCGGGGAAACGTTGGGCCATGGTGAGCCCCTCGCGGCCGCCTTCGGACAAACCGACATAGTAGAGCTTTGCTGGCGCGCGGCCGTACCGCCGCTGCATCAGCACCACCGCCACGTCGCGCACCTTCTTGTAGGCGGCATAGGCGAAGTTCGTGAGCGCCTCGTCATTGAGGGCAAAGGCCTGCAGCGGAACGCCGGCGGCGTTCTGGTGGCCGGAATCGGTCCCGTAGGTGGCGAAGCCGCGCGCGAGCGGCGAGGGATGGTCAGACGGCGTCAACGGCGGCAGCCCAAGACCGGTGACGAGCGTGCCATTGAACCCGCCGCCCCCGAATTGCACGGACGATCCGTTCCATTGCGTGGGAAGGTTCACCTGGAAGCGGATCGGCGGGGCCTTCGGGTCGACCGGTGCGATAGCACCGACCACTTTGCAATATTCCGGGGCGGCGGGGACGACGGCGAGAAAAGAAGGGAGCGGCTTGAACGGGAGCTCGGCCAAGGTCAGCGGCGTCGGCTGTTTAAGCTCGGCCGATTCGATGGTAGCGCCCCCGCTCGGCAGACCGATGTCGGCGGTGGGGATCGATTCCTTCAGCCGCGTGCATGTCTCGCCGGCAGGTTCAGCGGCGCACCACTCCGCGGGCAAGACGGTCAATATACCGGCCAGCACCAGCAGGCAGCGTCGCCACATGGCATCCTCCCCGATCGAGTTCGCGGGCTGTTTCCTACGCCTGGGTTGGACGATAGACCAGAGGATGGAGTTGGGCTCAGCTGATCAGAAAACGGGAATCGGAAATCAGAAGTCAGGAGCCAGGAATGACGCAGCTCCCGAATTCCGACTTCCAATTTTCCGATTCCAGGTTCTGACGTCCGACTTCTGCGTTCAGGCCCTCAGTGGTGCCAGAAAATCGCCAACAGAATGATGATTGGCAGCGGTATTCCCAGCAGCCAAAGCAATACTCCACGTCCGAATCCCATAACGATCTCCTATTCGTATGTCGGCCGGATAACGCCGAAAGTTCCCAGGTGTTCCGGGCGCCGGTGTCGCGAACTTCCGGAAGGAATCCCGACGCGCGGCGATAGGCGCGCGACGCCAGGGAAGGGGCTCGCCCGCTAGGTCCCGTAGCTCTGGATCAGCGAGCCGGCGACCAGCGTCCAGCCGTCGACCAGCACGAAGAAGATCAGCTTGAAGGGCAGCGGACGACCGGCGGCAGCATCATCATCCCATCGACAGCACCGAGGCGACCACATCATGAAGGCGGGGACGAGGACGCGCATGGACAAATCGTCCGGCTTTTGCGGCTGCGCTTCCCCCGACATGTCGACGAACAAGCGCAAGTCCTTCTCGCGGACGTTCTTCTCCATGAAACCGCGCGGCGGTCCGCTGGCGCGGTCGAACGCCTCGGTGACGCTGATCTCGTTGGCGACGAGCGGCCTTATGCCGACATCGTAGACGCGCGTGAGTACCGGCCCATGACGAAGGCGGTGAGGAACAAAGCCAGCAAGATGACGACCGAGTTCGGCGGCGAGGTCGCGGTGCCGAGCGCCGCGCGCAGCAGCGACAGCACCACCACGATGCGGGTGAACGAGGTCATCATCACCAGGATCGACGGCGCCAGCGACAGCACCGTCAGCAGCGCGATCAACTGAATGATGCACTCGTTGAGGCCGCCGCCGGCGGCGGCCTGGCCGAAATTGATACTGATGTCCTGAGCGGCGAGCGGCGTCGCCTGTCACGCGGACGCGGCGACCCCGAGCAAGCTGCCTCAGATCTTGCCTGCTGGACGGCCCAACAAACTCGCCATTTGCGGGCCGGCTTAACGCGGCCTAACACGAGATAACGGGGCCGCGCTCCGGGACGCGCTATTTCACCGGACTTTCTTGCCAATGTAAAGGCAATTTATTATCTCAGTGTAACACGGCATAGCACACTCGATTGTTTACCCCGACGTTACCCCGAGGGGATCATGGCGAAGCAATTGACGGCGGCGGCGGCGCTGCGGCTGCGGCCTGGCAAGGTCCGGCGCGAGATACGTGACGGCGGCTGCCCCGGCCTCTACCTCATCATCCAGAGCGGTGGTCATAGGAGTTGGGCGCTACGGTTCCGGCGTCCCGGCGGCAAGCCGGCGAAGCTAACGCTAGGTCCAGCCGATCTCACCGGCCAGGAGGCGGAGGGCGAGCCGGTGCTCGGCGCGCCACTGACGCGGGCCTCGGCTCGGATGCTTGCCACCGAGCTGCACCGCCAGCGCGCTCTGGGTGAGGACGTGGTCGCTGTCAGGCACCGTGAGCGGCTGGAGCGGATGGCGCACGGCGGCAAGACGTTCGCAGCGGCGGCGGTGGACTACATCGAACAATACGCCATGCGCCGGACTCGCGGCTGGCGGGACCGGGCGCGGCTGCTTGGCCTGCGGCCGACTGCTGAGGGCAACGGGCTAGAGCTGATTCCGAAGGGGCTGGCCGACCGTTGGCGCGACCGCCCAATCGCCGAGATCGATGGCGACGATATCCACCTGATCGTCGACGAGGTTCGCGAGCGCGGCGTGCCGGGGCTGGAGCGGCGTGCCGAGGGGCCGAGCGACTCGCAGGCGCGGGCGATGTTCGCCGGCCTCTCCAAGATGTTCAGCTGGCTCGTCGCGCGGCGCCGGTCGCGCTCGAACCCCTGCACCGGCGTCCATCGGCCGGCGACGTTGAAGGCGCGCGATCGTGTTTTGACCTCCTCCAAGCTCGTAGCGTTCTGGCGCGCGGCAGATGCCGAGCGCAGGGAATTCGGCGCGTTGCTGAAGGTACTACTGCTCACCGGCTCGCGGCTTAACGAGGTCGCGGGGATGCAAAGCGCCGAACTCACTGACGACGGCGCGACGTGGACCATTCCCGGTGAGCGAACGAAGAACGGGCGCGTGCATGTCGTGCCGTTGTCGCCGCTGGTGCGAGAGCTGATCGCCAGCGTCGGCACCGACACCAATCTGGTCTTCACCACGAACGGCACTACCCTGGTTTCTGGTTGGTCCAAAATTAAAAACCGACTCGATGCGGCGATGCAGATTCCGCCGTGGCGTTTGCACGACCTGCGTCGCACCTGCGCTACCGGCATTGCCGAGCTCGGGATCGCGCCGCACATCGTCGAGGCGGTCCTGAACCACGTCAGCGGCGCTAGGGCCGGCGTGGCCGGTACTTACAACCGCGCGGTGTACGCGGGGGAGAAGAAAGCGGCGCTCGAGCGCTGGGCCGCTCATGTCGAGGGCTTGATCGAAGGGCGGCCGCCGAAGGTCGTGCCGCTGCATCATCGTGCGGAAGCGTGACGTGTCAAAGCATTCTGCTTAGAAGACTGGTGCGGGCGGGTAACATTGCGACACATTCCACAACATCAAAGTTGTGGAATTCCTGTGTGTTGCGCATGCTTTCTAGCGCATGTTGGCTCTTGGGAGATTAGGTTAGTTCACTCACCATAACGAGTGATTCGGTTGCCCCGGTGTAACCCGTCCTCGAGAGAACCATGCCCACTCGAAAGCTCACTGATCTATTCGTCGAACGTGCGGAAGCGCCTATACGCGGTCGCCTTCAGTATTTCGATGCCGCGTTCCTAGGGGTCGCGCTCCGTATCACCGACAAAGGCGGCAAGAGCTGGTCGGTTTTCTACCGTTTCAATGGCCGGATTCGCCGGTACACGATCGGGCGCTATCCTGCGATCAAGCCGGTTCAAGCGCGAAGGGTGTAGTGGTCCCGGTTCTCTGAACAGATTTTCCGCATCGCTAAGTGGAGTCTCTGCCGGGGTTAGGCTGCCATGCGG
>Ga0210408_10003376_pt1 | contig 14787 bp, 23 predicted proteins | sample IncBWH4MmetaG_FD_155471 | JGI IMG/M metagenome (GOLD analysis project Ga0210408, IMG submission 155471) | Forest soil microbial communities from Barre Woods Harvard Forest LTER site, Petersham, Massachusetts, United States - Inc-BW-H-4-M | ecosystem: Environmental > Terrestrial > Soil >...
CGACACGCCGGGCCTCGGCCTATCGGTGCCCGGCGCGGCGGTCGGCTACCGCGCGCAGTGGGACGCCGACAAGCTGCGGACGGTCACGTTCGCGGTCGGGGACCTGGCGCACGACGCGCCCGAGGGGACGCCGCGCCCGGTCGCCATCCAGACCCGGCCGCAGCCCGACCTCCCCCGCCTGGACGCTGTGGACGACTGGCCCGGCACGGTCCTTCAGACCACGCTGGTCGAGCGGGCGCAGACGATGGCCGAGCGGCAGGCCGCGCCGTCGCTGAACATGACGGCGAGCCCCCCCGAGGAGCTGCCGCCGGTCAGCAGCTACGGGCCGGGCGACACCGTGACGATCCGGGTCGTGACCCCGCTGATGCCCGAGGGGATGGAGGTCGCCGGGCGGCTGTCCGAGATCGAGGTCAACGCGGCCGAGGGCGTGGCCACCTGGTCGATCATCGGGGCCTCGCCCGCGCCGGTCGTGCGCGAGACCGTGAACGACCGGCTGACCCGGATGGACTCGACGCTGGCGCAGGTGTTCCACGGCGGGCAGCTCGCCGAGGTCGGCGGGCCGACCCCGGTCCGCGACACCCTCAGCGGGCGGGCCGTGGCCGGGGCGTGGAACGCGACCGGCACCGGCTGGGCGCGGATCTCCGAGTTCGCCCCGATGCGGGCCACCCCGCCGGTCGGCGCGACGGTCGAGATCGAGGCGATGGGCTACCTGGACTGGCGGGCCAACGACCTGGAGTTCGCTATGTCGTGGACCGGCGGGCCAGGAGGCCACGTCGCTCATGCGCGGGTCGAGGGCCGGTCGCAGCCGTGGGCCGGGATTAACCCGCTGGCGATGGCCGTGAGCGTCCGGGCGACCGCCATCGTCGCCGCAGCGGGCCAGCTCCGCGCCCACCTCACGGCGGGGATCAGCCCCACCTACGAGCATCTGAACATGGCGGGCGGCAACCCGGCCGTCACCGGAGGCGCGCACGTCCACGGCGACGGATCGCACACTCACCCAACGGGAAACGTGAGCAACAACTGGACCCTTGAGGGCGACACCGAGGGCACGGTGGCCTTCAACCAGGCGGTCAGCACCAGCCTGAACATCGTGGCCCGGTTCGGGCCGGGGGCCGAAGGGGGCCAGGGCGTGCGGATGCGGGTAACGAAGATCACCTATCGCGGCGGGGCCGCGCCGTGACCGGAGGAGAGAACCGATGACGACACCGACCGGGAAGCTCGCGTGGGGCCAGGGCGCGATGTACGACGCCGTTGACGATCGGGCGGTGATCACCGCCGTGACCCGCCGCCGCCTCGGGCTCATCTGGCCCGTCGAGTTCGCGGCCGGGTCCGGGTTGCAGATCATCATCCGGGGCGGCTGGCTCGGCGTGGCGAGCTGCGGGGACCGCTCCAGCGCCGTCGTCGGCAGCCGCGAGGATCACGTGGTCATGGCCACCCCCGGCCCCGGCGCGGGGCAGCCGCGCCAGGATCTCGTCTGGTGCGACACCAACCCCGACGAGGGCACCTGGGAGCTGCGGGTGATCCCGGCCACCGACGCCCCCGGACGGCCGGGCATTCCGCTGGTCGAGATCACGGCCCCGGCGGGCTCCAACCTGGCCTCGCAGATGAACCTCGTGGCGGTCGATGCCTCGATCGAGCGGCGGCTGATGGCGTTCTACGGGTGGGCCGGGGCTGCCGGGGAGCGGGGCGACACGACCTGGCAGGGGGCCGCTGTCGGCGGCGAGATCGACGCTCCCCCGTGCCTCAACGAGCCCGGCCAGTGGTACCGGGTGCGGGCCACCTGGCAATCGCTTCAGTGGCGCAGCGGAAGCCGCTCGGGGCGGATCGGCGTCGGGTACCGCACGACCGGGCAGCCCGCGTCCACCGCCGTCCTGGCCCGCTCGTCGGCGGTCAGCTATCCCAACAACGAGCCGCAAGCACACTCGGTCGAGTGGACGTTCCGGCACTCCAAGAACGGCGCGCTGGTCAGCCGCGTCTTCTCGACCCGGATCTGGTCGGTCGGGGCGGGCACCTACGCGCTGTCGGCGGTGCTGGGGCAGGGCGATGGCGTGCAGATCACCGTCGAGGACATCGGGTCATGACGACGCCGGGGCTGCTGCGCTGGGGTCAGAGCGGCCGGTATGCCGCCTGGGATGACCGGCAGGTGATCACGGCGCTGGCCGGGGCCAGGACCGGGATCGTGCGGCCGGTGGTGCTGAGCCCGGCGGACGGGCTCTACGTCAGCGTCGATGCCGGGTGGCTCGCGCTGGCTGACTGCGGGGACGAGACCGTGGCGGTGCTCACCTCGCCCGTGGACGGCGAGGTGCTGGCCGCGCCGGGCGACGGCGAGGACCGCGCCGACGAGCTGTGGGCGCTGATCACCGACCCGGAGGCCGCGATCTACCGGCTGGCCGTGCTGCCGCCCGGCCCCGGCGCCGACCGGCTCGGCGTGCTGCTGGCCACCGTCGAGGTACCGGCGGACGCGGCCACCGCCGAGGACATGACGCTGATCCCGCGTGAGCAGGATTACGGCGGGCTCGGCGGCGAGATCGGCCCGCCAGGACCGGCAGGACCGCCGGGACCGCCCGGCCCGGACGGGCCGCCCGGCGAGCCCGGCGGGCCGCCAGGACCGGAAGGCCCGCCCGGTCCCGAGGGGAGCCAGGGACCGCCCGGCCCGCAAGGTCCCGAAGGGCCGACCGGCGGCACGGGACCGCCCGGCGGCGCGGGACCGCCCGGCGCAGACGGCCCGCAGGGCATCCAGGGTCCGATCGGCCCGCAGGGACCCGAGGGTCCGGCCGGGCAGGCGACCCTCATCGTGGGCTCGTTCGGCGCGGTGCGCACACCCGCCGAGCTGCCGCCGTCAGGGCTCGTGCCTGCGGACTTCGACGGGCCGGGCCGACCGGCCGCCGACCTCCAGGTGGAGATCGGGTGGGCGTTCATCTACGAGCCGGACGGCACGCTGTGGGTCTACGTCGGCGACCAGGGGCCGGGCGAGTCCTGGGCGAGCCCCGGCATGGTGCAGGGACCGCCAGGCCCGCAGGGCGAGGACGGCGTGCAAGGCCCGCCCGGACCGCAGGGACCGCCAGGCGCCGGGGCCGACCTGGACATCGGGCTGTGGCAGACGCTGACCAACCCGGTCGGCGGGTCGCTGCAACAGCCAGCTACCCGGATGCGTTACCGGCGGGTCGGGTTCCTGGGCTGCGTGCAGGTGGACTTCGCCGTCCACACCAGCGGCCCCGGAGCCTGGGACTGGCCCCCGATGTCGTCGGACTGCTGGATCTCCTATCCCGGCCAGGACCGCGACTACACCGCGATGGGCAACGCGAACCTGAGCGGGGCCACCCCCCAGTTCGCGTTCTTCCGGCTCGGCCCCGCTGGCCAGGTCAGATACCAGGCCAACGACATCTCGGGCAACAGCATCAGGGTGAGCCTGAACGCCCTCGTCCCCCTGGCAGGCACCGCAGGAGAGGCCCTGCCGCTACCCGGATATCCCGAGGAGGAAGCATGACCGAACAGCAGCCCGAGCGCGACCCGCTGGCCGACGAGCCGGACGTGGAGCCGACAGGCGACGACGCCCAGGAGGGCCAGGAGACCGACATCCCCGAGGACGGCGAGCCCGAGGAGGAGCACGCGGTGGAGGTGCCGTTCTGATGGCGCTGACCCGGCTGTGGCGACCCTCGCCGCACTACTCCACCGGCCGCTCGACGGTGCGGCTGATCGTGCTGCACACCACCGAGGGCGCGACCACGATCGAGTCGCTGGCCAACTGGTTCTCCAACCCGTCCGCCAAGGTGTCCTCGCACACCGGGGCGGACAACCACCGGCAGGGCACGATCGCGGAGTACGTGAAGCGGCATCACTCGGCGTGGGCGCAGGGCAACTACAACTCGGTGTCGATCTGCATCGAGATGTGCACCCCGGCGGGCGCGGCGAACGGCTGGTCGCGTGACTACTGGCTGTCCAAGCAGGGATGGCTGCTCGACAACACCGCCGCGTGGGTCGCGGAGGAGGCCAGGGCCTACGGCATCCCGATCGTCAAGCTGACGGCGGGCCAGGCGACGGGCGGCGGGCGCGGGCTCTGCGGGCACGTGGACCTCCAGCCGCAGGACCGCACCGACCCCGGCCGGGGGTTCCCGTGGGACTACATTGTCGCCAAGGCGACCGGCGGGAAGCCGCCGACCGGCGCCCCGCCTCCATCGGGCGGCGGCGCCGCGCCGAAGATGAACGTCAGCTCGTTCGGCCGGTCGCACAACTCGGGCGTGCCGGACGTTCGGACCTGGCAGGCCAAGATGCGCGACCGGGGCTGGAGCATCGGCGTCGATCAGCAGTTCGGCCCGCAGTCCGAGGATGTGTGCAAGAAGTTCCAGCGCGAGAAGGGCCTGGCCGTTGACGGCGTGGTCGGGCCGCAGACCTGGAACATGACCTGGAGCGCGCCCGTCACCTAGGAGGAGTCATGCCAGCACAGCACGGCAAGCCCGATCATCCGCACGGCGGGCCGCCCGGCCACTCCAAGCCGCCGGTCTGCGGGCCGCCCGAGGGCGGCCTGGAGGTGCCCGACGACGCCGAGGACCGCGAGGAGGCGCTGCCGCCGCCCGCTCCGGGTGACCGCCCGCCGAACATCCTCGTGATCTTCGGAGACGACATCGGCTGGGGCAACCTGTCCTGCTACAACCACGGCATGATGGGCTACCGGACGCCGAACCTCGACCGGATCGCCCGCGAGGGCGTCATGTTCACCGACGCCTACGCCGACCAGACCTGCACGGCGGGCCGGTCGTGCTTCCTGCTCGGCCAGTCCCCGGTACGCAGCGGGCTGACCGCTGTCGGGTTCCCCGGCGACCTGTTCGGCATCAGCCCCCTGGACCCGACGCTGGCGACCCTGCTCCGCGACCAGGGCTACGCGACGGCGCAGTTCGGCAAGAACCACTTCGGGGACCGGGACTGGCACCTGCCGACCCGGCACGGCTTCGACTTCTTTTACGGCAACCTGTACCACCTCAACGCCGAGGAGGAGCCCGAGGACCCCGACTTCCCGAAGGACCCGCGCTACCCGAGGCCGCGCGGCGTGATCCGCAGCCAGCACACCGAGGACGGCCACGTGATCGAGGACACCGGGCCGCTGACGATCGCGCGGATGCCGGGCATTGACGACGAGTTCGCGGACTCGGCGGTGCAGTGGATCACCGAGCAGGCCGACGCGGGGCGCCCGTGGTTCGCCTGGTTTAACACCAGCCGAATGCACATCTGGACGCGGCTCAAGCCCGAGTCGGAGGGCGTGACCGGGCTGGGCCTGTACCCGGACGGGATGACCGAGCACGATCAGCACGTCGGCCGTCTCCTCGACCTGCTAGACGAGCTGGGCGTGGCCGACGACACGATCGTCATCTACTCCACCGACAACGGCGCTGAGGTGATGACCTGGCCTGATGGCGGCTGCACCCCGTTCCGGGGGGAGAAGAACACGCCGTGGGAGGGCGCCTATCGCGTGCCGCTGCTCGCCCGCTGGCCGGGCCGGTTCCCGGCCGGATCGACGTGCAACGGGATCACGTCCCTGATGGACTGGATGCCGACGCTGTGGGCGGCGGTCACCGGCCGCGACGACCTCAAGCGGGATCTGCTGACCGGCAAGGTGATCGACGGGAAGCCGTACCGGGTCCACCTCGACGGGTACAACCTGCTCGACGCGCTGATGGGCCGCCGGGTGCCGTGGCCGCGCCGGGAGTTCTTCTATATCGCGGATGACGGGCGGGTCGTCGCCTTCCGCTACGACCAGTGGAAATTCACGTTCTGGGAGAACACCGAGACCGGGTTCCGAAGCTGGCTTCAGCCCTTCCAGCAGTCGCGTATCCCGCAGCTCACCAATCTGCGAGCCGACCCGTTCGAGCACGCTGCGGAGGAGCCCGCGATCGGGTGGGCCGAGTTCTTCATCCGGCACGTCTACCTCGTGTGGGGCGCGGCCGTGCAGGTGGCGGCGTTCTCCGCGACCTTGCGGGACTTCCCGTCCCGCGCGGACGACCCGGCGGCGTTCGCCGCCGAGGCCGAGGCCGAGGGCGTGGCGTCCTCCATGGTGCCCGCCGAGGTCTCGCCCGTGCTCGTCAACTGGAAGGGCGGCCCCGCGCAGCTCGACCAGCTCTACGCCGCGCTGGCCTCGAACCCCGCGTCGGACTAGCCATGAAGCCCGCCGTAGTCGATGCCTGGCCGATGGAGGCCACGCTGCGCGTCGTCGCTGGTGACCCGTTCGCGTTCCGGGTGGTGCTGCTCGACGGCGACGGCCAGGCCGTCGATGTCTCATTGTGGGACTGGGCGGCCACCGTCACCGATGGCCGTCTGCGGCTCGACTTCGAGTGGGCCGCCGACGAGGGCGGGGTCCGGCTGTGGCTGCGCGGAGACGACACCGCGCGGCTCTCGCCCGGCCGCCCGGTGTCATTCGACGTGGCGTGCCGTCAGCCAGCGGGCGGCGAGGGCGTCATGGTTCTGGCCGGGCCGATGATGGTCAAGGGGCGGGTCACTGATCCGCTGCGCAACGAGGAGCTGGTGCCAGCATGACCGAGGTCGAGAACGGCGCCACCGTAGCGGTCCGCCTGCCCGGCGGCGTGGTCGGCGCGGAGGTCGGGCCGCCCGTGATGGGGCCGCCCGGTCTGCGCGGGCCGCGCGGCGAGCGCGGCGACCCCGGCGGCACGACGACGATCGTGTTCTCGTTCGCCAACCGGAGCCCGGCCGACCTGCCCGATACCGGGCTGATCCCGGCCGGATGGGATGACGTGCGGGTGCCCGAGCAGGACATCCAGGTCGGCGTCGGGCAGTCCGCGGAGTACCGGGGCGATGGGTACCTGTACCTGTTCCTCGGTCCCTCGACCATCCCCGGCGGCTGGATCGAGACGGGCCAGATGCGCGGCCCGCCCGGCGACCAGGGGCCGGTCGGTGACAGCGGCCCGGCGGGTCCGCCGGGTGATCGCGGCCTGCCGGGGAACACGGGCAGTCCCGGCCCGAAGGGCGACCCCGGCGACACCGGCCCGCAGGGCGCTCGCGGTGAGCCGGGAGCTCCGGGCACGCCTGGCGCGACCGGCCCGAAGGGCGACCGGGGCGACCCCGGCCCCGAGGGGCCGCAGGGCGAGCAGGGGCCGCAGGGCGAGCCGGGCACGCCCGGCGCGGATGGCGCGGATGGCGTGGACGGCGAGCCCGGCGGGCCGTCGTTCATCGTGATGGACATCTACACCCGGAGCTCCTCCGACGTGGCCTCGATCACCAGCGGCCTGATCCCTGCCGACTTCGACGGGCAGGGCAAGCCAGCCGCCCCGTACCAGATGCGGATCGGTGAGGCGGTCCTGATGGCGACCCCGGCCGACTTCTACCTGGGTCAGGCGATCGTGTTCGTCGGCGGGTCGGGGGCCACCCCGCAGGCGTGGCTTGCGATGAAGGTCACGGGGCCGCAGGGCGACCAGGGTGACCAGGGCGAGCGAGGCGAGCAAGGCCCGGTCGGCATCCAGGGCGTCCAGGGCATACCGGGACCGGAAGGGCCGCCAGGACCGCAGGGCATACCCGGCGAGGTGAGCTGGGCCGACATCATCCCGATCGTGGCCCGGCTCGACGCGCTCACGGCGCGGGTGGACCGGCTGGAGTCCTTCCAGTTCGGCCCTGTCACCAGTGACCGGGTGCTCACCGATAACGCCGACTCCGACCTCACGACCATCGTCATACCGGGTGGCACCGAGTCCGCAGGCAGCGCACACCTGACCTTTGAGCTGACGGACCCGGCAGCGGCGGCGCGGGTGGTCATCGCGTGGATTTACGGGATCGGTGACACGGTGGTCACCGGCCCTGCCTCGGGCCAGATCACGCTCCATCAAGCCCTGCCCTATGGCACGCTCGGGCTCGGGCCGGTGCGGGCGTCAACGCCTGCGGGTGGTGTGGGTAATGCTGTGCTGGCCGTGCGGTCGGTGCCCCTAGGCGGCGGTCCCTACACAGGGGCAGCAGTCCTCAAGGCGGCTACCTCGGCGGCTGGCACCCCGCCCGCCACTGCGCGCCCGCAGGCGTCCGGGCTGATAGCCCGGTGAGGCGGTGGACTGGCGGGGCGTCGCGGCGGTGCTCCTCGTGGTCGGGGTGTTCGCCGTGCTGCTGGCCGCGACGATCTTCGCGGGGGTCAACCACGACCGCGAGGTGACGACCGACGAGGTGGCCACCGTCGCGACCGTGCTCGGCGCCGCGCTGGGCGCGGTGGCGACCTACCTGGGCACCAAGACGGGCGGCAAGGGCAAGGACGACGATTCAACCGGAGCATAATCGGCGGGGTCGGCTGTTCGAGAAGCGCTGTTCTAATTAGCCCCGTGATCTCGGGGAACCCTCAAGAATCCGGCCAGGTGTAAGGACGGCTGAGGGGACTGTGGAGGGCTCAGAATGGCTCTGGCGAGCGGCGAGGGCCTGTTCGGCGCAGCGTGGCCGCGACGTGACGGGCCATAATGGCTGGTCAGGGCGATAAGACACCCGCCCGCCGGGGTCCGCCAGGGGCTCGGGGCGCCATGGGATCGGCGCTCAGCAGGCGGCTTGTCGGTCGGGCGGGTTATCCTGGCTGACGCATCATCAGCCGGTCGAGCAGCCCCCGGCCCCCCTAACGAGCAGCGGGGGCCGCTCGACGCTTTCAGGGGCTCCCGGTATCCCCCCCGCCGGGGGCCTCTCGGCGGTCGTACCACTTCGCGTCCGGGTGCTGGCAGCGGACGTACATGCCGGGCACTCCATCGACGCGGGCCAGGCCGCCCCGGCGCTCCAGGTGGCGCCAGTCCAGCGGGTCAGCGAGCGCGGTCACGAGCCGCCGGGTGAGGTCGCGGTCCAGGTCGGCCCGGTTCACGGGCCAGCCTCAAGCCGTAGCTTCGCGGCCAGCGTGTCGGCGAACTGCCGCGCCGCGTAGGCGATCATCTCCTCGGTCACCCACTCGCCGCTGATCTCCACGCTGGCCACGATCCTGATGATCGGCCTCGGGTCGTCGGCGTCGGTGGCGTCAACGGCCGAGATCGCCACGGAGTCGCGGGGGTCCACCCCCTGCGCGCTCACAGCAGCCCGTTCGCGCGCATGTCGGCCATGTGGGCGATCCCGCCGTCCGGCAGGTCGGCGCGGCGCCCGGCCTTGTACCGGGCCAGCATCCGCCCGTCCGGTCGGCGCACTTCGACCGGGGCGCCGCGCTTGGAGTAATGCACGGCGCGGTTGATCGCGGTGATCACGCCGTCCGCTGTCCGGGGCCACATCTCGACCGGGGCGGCCTCTCCGTCGATCACGATCTCGTACATGGGCTGGTCAGCGGTCGTCACGATGCCTCCTGCTGGGTTCGCTGGGTCACTGCTATGGCGAGCAGCGGGCGCCGCTCGTCGGGTAGGTCCATCTCGCGGTGGTCCCGGATGCGGCCGGGTTCGTGCCACCACAAGGCGCCGTCGCGGATCAGGTATCCGGCGGTTGCCGGGTCGATGGTCCGCCCGGCGAGCACGGTGGCGAGCAGCGGGAGCCGCTGCTCGCCCATCGTCGCTTCGAGGCTGTCGGCGCGGCCGGGCTCGCACCACCACACCGCGACGACCCCGCGTGCCATGTGGTCGCGGATGTCGTAGCGGCTCACTGGACCGCCCCCGCCGCCTCGATCGCGGCCAGGTGCTCCTCGTACTCGCGGTGCGTCTTCACCGGGAAGTAAATCCCGCCTCCCTTGCGGTCGGTGTACGGGTAGCCGTGCGCCCGGTGCCACTCGGCCTCGGCGTCGTTACGCGCCTTGGCCTCCCCGATCTTGCCGCCAAACCGGGGACCCTTCGGGGGCGTCGGCGGCTTCTCCGGCCTGACCCCGGCGCGCATGTACCGGCCGATCACCTCGGACAGCTCGGCGTCGTGCTCGTCGGTCAGGTCCAGCTCGACCCACACGCCGTCGAGGCCCACGAACCGCGTGTGCTCGGCGCGGGTCCTGGCGTCCTTCTCGGTGCGGTCCAGGTCGTCATACGGGGTTACCTCGACTATCTTCACGGCTTCACCACCAGGTCACCGAGGGTCATGGCGATCACCTCGGCGCGGAAGTCCCGGCGGGTCAGCCCTAGCTTCTCCGGGCGGACCTTCCAGCGCGGTTCCTCGCCGGGCCGGTCGGGTCGGAGCTGGTAGGCGAACCGCTCCAGCGACCCGTCGCTGTTCCGCAGGCAGGTGCGCTGTTTCCCGCAGCGGTTCCGGCACAGCTCGACCATCACGTAGGCGCCCCGGATCTCGGTCGGCTCGGCGCGCAGGTCGCGGGGGACGGCCTTGCCGGGGCGCAGGTGGTCGAGCGGCCAGTCGTGGCCGCCTGCCAGGCATCCGAGCTGGCGGTCATCGAGGCTGTCCATGTACTGCCGGGCCTCGTAGTCGGCCTGGTAGTCGGGGGTTGTCATCGCCGGGCCGCCTTGATGTCGGGCGGGCCGGTGAACGCGGCAAGCTGGCCGTTGGCCATCGCCGCCTCACGCGCGTCCGGGTCGAGCCGTGGCTGGTGGGAGAACCACTCCACGCAGCCGTCGCTCACCCGGACCTGGTAGCCCGCTTTCAGGTATTCCACGGCGGCGGTCAGCGCCACCAGCGGATCGGCGTGGTAGTGCTTGGTCGGCGTGGGCTGAGATCCCTTCCAGGCCAGTACGAAGTACGGCGTCTCAGCTTGCTTTGGCATCTGGTGTCCGCTCCCTGTGTTCGTCGGTGGTGGTCGGCTGGACCTGGCTGCGGAGCCGGTCCAGCTCATTGAGGTCAATCTGGATGCGGCGCGGGCCAAGGCGGTGCTTGGTCAGCGTCCCGTTGCTGGCCCAGCGGCGCAGCGTCCGCTCGGACACGGCGCCGCGCGTGTAGGCGTGTGCCTCTGCGACGGTGGCCCAGCGGGGGTCGGGGGTCGGTTGGGTCACGGTGTTGCTCCTCGGGGGTTCGGTATCAGCCCGATCTGCCGGGCCAGCGTGAGCACCGTATCGGGCACGCTGGTCTCGTTGACCCCGTTGCGTCCGAGGAATACCGCCGTTCCGACCAGGTAGTCACCATGTCGGAAGGGGAATCCCAGCGCTCGGGCCAGCAGGTCGGCTTGGAAGTTCGGCGGCAACCCGAGGCCCTTGCCGCCTTTGTTGATGTAGGCCACCCAGCCTTCCCGCGTCCCTACCGCCTCCAGGTAGCCGCCGACCGCCTCGTTGAGCGCGGTCAGCATGGCGGCGGGGTTCTGGGGCAGCGGGGTCAGCGTGGCGGCTCCTTCGGGTGTGACGATCAGTGCCAGCGGGCCTCCTGGGGTGATTGTCGGCGGGTGTTCCTGTCCGGGTGTCATGGGGTATCCCTCCGGTGGCAGCATAGCGGCCACTGGTGGCCACTATCGGCCAGAAGCTACCATTACTCGCCGCGTGTCGGCTACCGTGGTATGCCTTGGACGGCGTAAGGTTAATACCTTACGGGTAGCGCGGCATATTACGGCGGGGTACGGTGTTGTACCTAGTGCGGGCCGCGCGCCCGCGCGGGGTCGGGCGTACCGGCGTAAGCCGCACCGTGCAGCCGGACACCGGCCCCGCCCCGCCACCACCACCTGAAAGGCCCCGAGATGACCACCCCCAAGACCAAGGACGAGCGCGACTCCGAGCTGGTGATCCTTGAGACCATCGACCGCTACGGCGCGACCGTTAGCCGCGTGACCATGACCCACAAGCAGGCATACGACCTGATCTGGGAGCAGCGAGGCCACCCCGACATCGGCGGCTGGACCGTGCGCACGGCTGACCCCGAGCCCAACCTGCCGCACGACGACGAGCACGGGCAGGCGTGATGGACACCTACTGGGACGCATACGACGCGCAGATGGCGCGCATCCGCGACGAGAGGCCCGCCGACGTGGCCGCCCTGTTTGCGATCCTCGGCGGCAAGGCCGAGGCCAGCGCCGGGCAGGCGTTCGCCATTGAGGGCGGCTCGCTGATGGCCGCGCTGGAGGCGGCCGGGTGGGACGTGTGGCCGATCGAGCGCGACTACCTGTGGGAGGCCCGGACGCCGGGCGGCGGCGACTGGATTCACTACGTCGAGGGCGACCTGTACCAGGGGAGGCGGGCGTGATGGACGACCTGACCCCGGCGGTGGGCTACCTGCGGCTGTCGGACTACCGCAACGAGGCCGCGCTGGACGGGCGCCGCGAACTGCTCAAGGCCCGCGCCGCCGAGCTGGGCTGGCGCCTCGCCGACTCCGACATCATCGTGGAGAACGACCTGACTCCGGGCAACGGCGATGGGAAGCCGCGCGGCGCCTCCGCGTTCAAGCGCCGCCGGGTGCGGCTGCCGGACGGGCGGGTGGTGCTGCGCACGATCCGGCCGGGGTTTGACCAGGTGCTCGCCGCGATGGAGAGCGGCCGGGCTCGCGGCGTGCTGGCCGAGGATCTGGACCGGCTGCTGCGCCAGCCCCGCGACGGGGAACGGCTGCTCGACACCGCGCAGCTCTCCCGCGCGACCGTGCGCAGCCTGAGCGGGTCGGTGACGCTGACCGATGGCGGCACCGACGACGAGCGGTTCGTCGCGCGGATCATGGCGGCCACCGCGAACAAGGCCAGCGCCGACATCGGGCGCCGGGTGTCCGGGGCGCGTGACCGGCTGGCCGGGCAGAGCTGGCAGGGCGGGCGGCGTCCCTACGGCTACCGGCCCGACCTCGACGCGCCGAAGTACCACAAGACGCTGATCGTCGTGCCCGGGAAAAGGCCGTGCTGCTGTGGGCCGCCGACTTGCTGCTCAAGGGCACGAGCCTCAAGTGGTGCGCCTACGAGCTGCGCAGGCGCCAGCTCCGGGGCGAGCCGGGGTGCGATACCGTGACCGGCTCGCCGTGGACTACCCGGTCCCTGCGCGACGCGCTGCTCAAGCCCGCGATCGTCGGCCTGGCCGTGCGGAACGGCGCGATCGTCGGGGAGGCGCCGTGGGAGGCCATCCTCGACATGCCGACCTGGGAACGGCTCCGCGAGCTGTTCGCCAACCCGGCCCGGCGGACCAATACCAGCCGCGCGAACGAGCCCCGGTGGCTGGTGAGCGTGTGGGCGCGGTGCGGGGTCTGCGGCGGGCTGCTGAGGGTCGGCGGCGCCGGGCGCGGCCGGGGACCGGCCTACGTCGGGCAGGACTGCGGGCACATCCGGCGCGACGCGCCCAAGGTTGACGAGCTGGTGGCCGAGACCGTGGTCCGCTGGCTGGAGGAGCCCGACACGCTGGCGGTCCTGCGTCCCCCGGCGCGGCCGGGCGTGGACGTGAGCGGGCTGCATGCTGAGCTGGGGCGGCTCGACACCCGCCGCGCCAAGTTCCGGGCGATGGCGGCGGCCGGGGCGATCGAGGATGACGACCTGGTGGGCATCCTGGCCGGGATCAAGCAGCGCGAGCACGCGATCGGCGCCGAGCTGGCCGCGAGCGCGGCCGGGCCTGACCCGCTGGCCGAGTTCCGCGAGGCGCCCGCCCGCACGGTATGGGAAGCGCTGCCGATGCCGCGCAAGCGACAGGTGGTCCAGGCCGTCCTTGCGGGCGTGACGATCCACCGCGCGGGTCGCGGCGGGCGGTTCGACCCGGAGCTGATCGAGATGCGGCCGGTCCCCGAGCTGGCCGAATAACAGGAGTGGAATTTGCGCCGAGCGGTTGACGGCGGGCTCGTGGCCGGGATATTACGGTCTGGTAAACGCTGCGAGGCACGGTTTTGAGGCCCACCGGGAGGGCCGACGACACAAGTTTCCCGGTGATTTGAGCGCCGGTATGGGTGGCGCGACGACATAAATCTCCCAGGCGCTTCGGGCGGCCGATCACGGCCCGTTTTTGGGAGATCCGTCGTGCCGACCACCACTGACCCTTTCTACGACCCTGCCACGCTGAAGTCCTGGCGCGAGGACGCCGGGCTGAGCCGTGAGCGGGTCTGCGCCGACCTGGAGGAGCGCGGTACGCCGGTCAGCTTCTCGTGGCTGATGGCGCTGGAGAACGGTTCCGCGCAGCGGAGCCCGAGCCTGGCCATCCTGTCCGCGCTGGCCGGGTACTACCGCCGTGACCTCTCGGAGCTGTTCGCCCGCCGGGCGGCGGCGTCATGAGCACCGATCCCGACGCCGACCGCGCCGCGATCAGGGAGCGCGCCCGCGAGGTCGCCGCGTCCTTCCCGCGCCCCGGACCCCGCACCCTCGCCCGGCTCGCCGCGCTGCTGGACATGAGTGACGAACCGGACATCTGTCACATCGAGGCACCCCGCGCCACGACCAGCCCAAACGCGGGCGTAACGTCTGGTGACGATGCCATGAACCACCCGAGCGGGGCCTCTCATGGCCATTAAGCGTCGGCGCTACGGTAAATCCGGCTGGGGGTACACCGTAGACGGTAAGCGTGCGCCCGGAGTGACCAAGATCCTCGGCATGATGCCGAAGGACAACCTGATCAAGTGGGCCGCCGAGTCCACGGGCGACTACGCCGTCAACAACTGGGGGCGGCTCTCGGAGATCCCGCCCGCCGACCGGCTCAAGGAGCTGTACGGCTCCCGGTTCCTGAAATCTGACCCGGCCGCCAAGCGCGGCACGGAGGTCCACCGCTACGCCGCCGACCTGGCCGAGGACCGGCTCAACTGGGACCGCGTGCCCGGCGAGCTGCGCGGCTACGTCGAGGCGTACCAGGGGTTCCTCGACACGATGGAGGTCCGGGCGCTGGTCGGCGCGGCCGAGCTGGTGGTCGCCAGCCGGACCCTGTCCTACTGCGGCACGACCGACCTCATCGCCGACCTGTCGGCCGTGACGGTGGACGGCGAGACCATCCCGCCGGGCCGGTGGCTGCTCGACCTCAAGACCAGCGGCAAGGGGATCTACCCGGAGACCGCGCT
>Ga0210408_10003377_pt1 | contig 14787 bp, 11 predicted proteins | sample IncBWH4MmetaG_FD_155471 | JGI IMG/M metagenome (GOLD analysis project Ga0210408, IMG submission 155471) | Forest soil microbial communities from Barre Woods Harvard Forest LTER site, Petersham, Massachusetts, United States - Inc-BW-H-4-M | ecosystem: Environmental > Terrestrial > Soil >...
GACCTGCCACACCGGCGGGGCGAGCCCCGGCCGAGCGGGAGCCCACCACCGGTCGCTGCTCGCCACGTGAGGTGAGCTTAGAGGCCACCGTGGGTCATCTGCCTGTACCGGAGGGTTGCCTCGACGCGATTGTGCACCCCCAGCCGCGCGTAGAGGGCGCGCACGTGGAACTTGATGGTGTTGGGGCTGAGGGCCAGCTCGCGTGCGATCTCCTCGTTGCTGGCGCCCTGGGCGATGAGGGACAGGATCTGACGCAGGCGGAGGCTCAGAGCGAAGGGCTCCTGCCGGACGGGGGCCGCCACGCTCTGCCAACCGGCCGGCATGATCGTCCGGCCGGAGGCCATATAACTGATGGCCTGCCTGATGTCCTCGGTCGAATAGCTCTTGAGGATCACCCCGCTGATGCGATGCTCCATGGCGCAGCGGATGGTCTCGGTGGAGAGCTCGTCGCAGAGCATGACGATCTTGGCGCTGGCGTAGGCACGGACCAGCACGCCGACCGAGCTCGTGGGGTCACAGGGATCGCCGTCGCAATCGAGCAGCAGGACCTCCGGCTCTTCGTCCAGGTCGCTGGCCAGGAAGTGGGCGGTGGATTCGAAGGTTCCCTGGAGATGGAGTCCCTCCTGGGCGGCGAGCAGATTCGCGGTGGCCTCCCTCATGAGACGGCCTCCGCCGATCAGCGTCAGCCTGACGGGGGGTTTTGAACCGCGAAGGGATGTTGCTGGTGGGCGGAGCAACAAGCGTGGCATGTCACGTATTGGTGCCATCCGTTTATATGGGACTAGACCCCGCCGCAGCTGTCAATAAGCGGCTGGATTCCAAAGCTTGGCAACGTAATGGTAAAGAGTTTTAATCTTCGATGCGGCGTGGCGCCCGCGCTGGACGGCTCCGACGACGAGCTGACCGAGCGGGGGGACACCTTCGGCGGACTGCTCACCCGCCCACGGCGCCACGCTCGACGCGCTGCTCGCGCGCCCATGGCCCCACGCGCGACGCGCGCGCCCAGCCGGATGAGGGTCTCCTCGTCGAGGAGAGCTTCCGGCTAGATTCGCCGTTCAGTAGGGTCCCGACCGGTGCGCACGACCTTCGACCTGCAATCCCATTCGCTGCACTCCGACGGCGAACTCGAGCCGGCCGCCGTCGTGCGGGCCGCGGCTGCAGCGGGGGTGGAACTGCTGGCGCTGACCGACCACGACTCCGTGGGGGGCGTCGACGAGGCACTCGCGGAGGGCCCCCGCGCGGGCGTGCGGGTGATCCCGGCCACCGAGCTCTCCTCGGTCGACGAGGCCTACGAGGAGCTGCATATCCTCGGCTATCTGGTCGACCACCGCGACCCCGCCTTCGCGGCGACGCTCGAGGATCTGCGTGGCGACCGCGAGCGGCGGGTGCTGGCGATGGCCGACCTGCTGCGTGCGGAGGGCTTCGAGCTCGACGACAGCGAGCTGCGCCGCCGCCAGGCCGCGGGGGACCCGCTAGGGCGCCCGCACCTCGCGCACGCCCTGCTCGACCACCCCGCCAACGCTCCCCGCATCGCCGCCGAGGGGATCGGCAGCCTGCGCGAGCTCTTCCCCCGCTACCTCGTCCCCGGTGTCCCCACCTACGTGGCCCGCACCCGGCCCACGGTGGGCGAGGCAATCGAGCTGCTCCACAGCGCCGGCGGGGTGGCGGTGTGGGCGCACCCCTTCTGGGATGTGGCCGACCCCGCCGCGGTGCGCGCGATGCTCGAGCGCTTCGCTGGCCTTGGCGTCGACGGGGTGGAGGCCTTCTACCCCACTCACACCCGCGAGCAGGTCGATCTGCTGTGCGCGGCCGCCGCGGAGCTCGACCTGCTCACCACCGGCTCCTCGGATTTCCACGGCTCCGAGCACAAGACCTTCGCGGGCTTCAGGGCATTCGAGCTCTACGGCCACGAGCCGCGGCTCGGAGCGCTCACCGCGAGGGCAGGGTGAGCATCGATCTTGAAAATCTGAGCTGCGTATAACAATCGTTTCACGCAACTCAAAAAGAACATATGCTTTCTTCTCGACCCCGTCGGGTCCGGTGGGCTTTTCCGGCGGTCTCAGTGGCTTTCCGGCCGTCCCGGGTGGGCGTTTGCCGGCGGGCCCAGTCTAACGGGCCCTATGGTGGCCGTTGCGCGCCGGCACCGGGTGCAAGGCGCGAGCCGCGAGCAGCCGCATCACCCGCTCGACGGCGGCATCGACGGTTTCGCTGCCCGAGCGCAGCACCAGGTCGGGGTTTGCGGGCGCCTCGTAAGGTGCTCCCACCCCGGTGAGGCCACGCAGCTCGCCCGCCTGTGCGCGCGCGTACAGGCCCTTGGGGTCGCGCCGCTGGCAGAGCTCCAGGGGGGCGTCCACGAACACCTCGATGAACGCCAGGTCCGCCTCCCCGTGCAGCGCGGCGGCCGCCTCGCGGTCCGCCGCGTAGGGGCTCACCAGGCTCACCAGCGCGATCGAGCCGGACTCCGCGAGCAGCCGTGCCACATGGCCAGTACGGCGCACGTTCTCGCTGCGCGCCCGCTCATCGAAGCCAAGGTCTCCGTTCAGCCCATGGCGGAGGTTGTCCCCGTCCAGCAGGAACGCCGCACACCCAGCGTCCACCAGGCGCTCCTCGACGGCCCCCGCGATCGTCGACTTGCCTGCCGCGGGCAGGCCCGTGAACCACACAGTCGCCCCCGCGCAGCCCAGCGCCTCCCAGCGCTGCTCGCGGGTCATCGCTGAGCTTTGCCAGCGCACGTTGGGGCTGCATTCCGTCTGGCCGCACTCCGCCTCCCGCGGCGGAACGGCATCCGCGAGCTCGGCCACCGCCGAGCGCTGCGGCGAAGGGCCGTGAGCCGACATTGCGGACGTGGCGGGCATCATCACGACCCTACCAAGAGAGCGCGGATCATGTTAGTAAACCTTAACAATAAGATCGAAATCGTAACTTCTTGCGCCAACACATCGGCTCCTCCCGGGATGCGCAGGCCCGCTCCACCCTACAGAGCGCACCCAAGGAAGGGAAGCGGCGCAAGGCCAAGCCGCGCTTCGTCGTGTTCGCACGTCGCAGCAACGGGTGGCGGCACCCAGGACTTATGCGCCCACGAACGAACTTCGGCGGCTGACCCACCGACCCGAGCAACCGTGGCGGCCCGACCCTGCAATCATGCCGGCGATCCTCCGACGCGGCCAGCTCTTGTGGGTCGCATGGCAGCCCCCATGGAGTCGAAAGTGGACATCCGGCCAATCTTCATCTTCTCCATCCAGCGCAGCGGATCCACCCTCGTCCAGAGGATCATCGGCGCGCACCAAGGTGTGGCCACGGTCTCCGAGCCCTGGATCCTGCTGCCCTACCTCTACACGCTCCGCCCCCAGGGGGTAGTCGCCGAGTACCCCCACCCACTGATGGTCACCGCGGTCGAGGACTTCTGCCGGGAGCTTCCCGCCGGCAGCGAGGACTACTACCGCGAGTTGCACGACTTCGTGATACGCCTGTACCGCAAGGCGGCTGGCGCAGAGGCGCGCTTCTTCCTCGACAAGACCCCCAACTACAACTTGATTCCAGGGGAGATCATGCGCCTCTTTCCGGAGGGCAGGTTCGTGTTTCTCTGGCGCAACCCGTTGAGCATTCTCACCTCGATCGTCGAGACCTGGCAGGGCGGCCACTGGCATCCCACCGCATTCCGCGAGGATCTGTTCATCGGCTTGCCGCGGCTCGTGTCCGCCTACCGGGAGAATCGCGACAGGGCCCACTCCGTCCGCTTCGAGGATCTGGTCGGCGGGGACGATCAGCGGTGGAGATCGCTGATGGAGTACCTGGAGATCGAGTTCGATCCCGACGCTCTCCAACGCTTCACCGAGGTCAAGCTCAACGGACGCCTGGGCGACCCCACGGGCGTCAAGCACTACTCGGAGCTGAGCACCGAGCCCACCGAGAAGTGGAAGCGAACCATCGGCAATCCGGTGCGCCGCGAGTGGTCCCGCCGCTACCTGCGGTTCCTCGGAAACGACCGCCTGGCCGCAATGGGCTACGACGGAGAGCAGCTGATCCGCGAATTAAGCTCCGGCGGACCCGCGATGAGATCGTTGGTCTCCGACCTGGGGTGGTTGGTATCCGACATCGCGAGGGAGCCCCTGCGCGTCGGCATGCGCCGCTACGGGATCGGGGGGCCAAGCGTGATCGGCGAGTTGCTCAAAGCCTCGCGGTAGCCGCCTACTGCCACACGCGCACCCAGTCCACCAGCATCCGCGCCGGGAGCTGGGTGGAGGCGTCGGGTGAGCCCGGCCAGACGCCGCCCACGGCGAGGTCCAGCAACAGGAAGTCAGGATGCCCGAACGGCCAGGCCGCCCCGGCAGGCAGGTCGGAGCGCACGATCGTCCTATATACCGAGCCGTCGAGCAGGAAGGCGATCCGTTCGGGTTCCCATTCCACGCCGTATACGTGGAAGCCCGCCGACAGGGGAGTGGTCGATTCCGCCGTGCCTCCCACCCCATTCGGCGCCCAGGGCCAGGAAGCGTGGAGGGTCCCGTCGAGCACGTGAGGTTCCGATCCCAGCACCTCCATCGCGTCGATCTCACCGCATCCAGGCCAGGCTTCGGCGCGCTCGTAGGCTTCGCTCCCGAGCGCCCAGAACTGCGCGAGGAGCCCCTGTCCCGCCGGCACCTGGATGCGCGCTTCCATCAGCCCGTACTTGAACTGGAAGGTGTTGAGCGTCTGCAGGCGCGCCGAGGTGTAGCCGCGCGTCACCCCATCGGCACCGGTGTACCGTTCGGCGCGGGCCGTGATCACCAGGTGCCCCTGTCCGTCGAGCTCGGCGTTGTTGGGTCTGGAGGTGTAGGACTCGAGCTCTTCGTTGCCCCACCCGCCACCCCCCATGTCGAAGTTCCACTTGGTGGAGTCAGGGGAGGCGCCGGCGGGCCCGGCGAATTCATCGGCCCAGACAAGCTTCCTCGCGCTCGCCTGGTCCGAGCCGGATGACTCACCCGAGGGGGGAGTTTCAGTAGCGGGAGCCTCGGTGGGGACGCTCGTCCGCCTCGCTTGCGCTGAGGCCACCTTCCTGATACGGCTTGGGGTGGTCTTCCGCGCTTTTCGCACGTGGTGGCGAGCGCCGCGGTGGTGGGGGCCGCGGTCGTGACCGCGGTGATGGCTATGCGATGCGCGAACGCGAGGCACGCGACCCTCCACAGCCGCCCCGCCGCCGGGGTCGACCAGCGCAAGCGTTGCGATCGCCAGGCAGCCGCACACAAAGACGTATGTGGACCGGCGACGCGCCATCTCACGCTCGTGTCGATCGGGGCTGGCCCGCATTTGAGCCACCCCGACAAACATGGACGCATGGCTCGATCGTGCCCGAGCAATGCCGAATCCCGCCGCGCTCCCGCAGACGGTTGGTAGGATCGATCGGGTCATCGTGGGGTCCTACGGCAGAGTCGTCGCTCTACTCGGCATCCTCGCCACCACACTTGCCCTCGTGGCCCCCGTCGAGGCGGGGAGCAACGGGCGGGGGTACCGCGCTCGACACGCCGCCCCCGTCGTTGGCGGTTCAGCCAGGTGGCGGCACCTGGTCTGGTCGGACAACTTCAAAGGACCCGTAGGCGCGAGGCCCAATCCCCGCCGCTGGAGCTTCGACATTGGCGGGAACGGCTGGGGCAACGAAGAGCTCGAGTCCTACACCTCCAAACCCAGCAACGCCGAGCTCGACGGACAGGGGCACCTGGTGATCACGGCGCGTGCGGAAACCTATACCGGGCCCGACGGAGCAGTGCGCAGCTACACCTCGGCGCGCCTGCAGACGCTGCACACCTTCCAGTTCAAGTACGGCCTGGTCGAGGCACGCATCAAGGTCCCCGCCGGACAGGGCCTGCTCCCCCAGTTCTGGATGCTCGGCGACAACGCCTACCAACCCAACGGCTGGCCGGGGTCGGGCGAGATCGACACAATGGAGGTTCTCGGGTCCCATCCCTATGTGGTCAAAGGCACCATTCACGGCCCCTGGTCGTGGGCACCGCACGGTGTGAGCGCAAACCTGCGCTCACCCATCTCGCTCGCCTCGGGCTTCCACGTCTACGGCGTGGAGTGGGAGCCCAACCGGATCAGCTTCCTGCTCGACGGCTCGGTGTATCAGACGATCGCGCCCGTCGATCTGCCGGCCGGGGCCGCCTGGCCGTTCCGGCATCCTTACTTCCTGCTGCTCGACCTCGCGGTCGGAGGCGTATGGGCAGGGTCGCCCAGCCCCACCACCCCGCTTCCAGCGCAGATGATCGTGGACTGGGTGCGTGTCTGGCAGTGACCTCATCGGGGTATCTGGCAAAATGACCTCGTTGGGCAAGCCGGCCCTCGACAGGGAAGCGGGGCGATGGAAGACCTCAAAGCGAGCGCCTCGCCGAAATTGACAGGCGGAGCGTCCACCCAGGCGGACGAGCGGCACCGCGCGACGCGCCCAGTCGAAGCGTCGGTGATCATCTGCGCCTATACGCTCGATCGCTGGGAGGAGCTTGCGTGCGCCGTGCAATCGGTCCTCGAGCAGACGCTCCCCCCCCGTGAGGTCACGGTCGTGGTGGACAACAACCCCGAGCTGCTGGCCCGGGCCAGCGAGTGGTTCGACGGCGTCCAGGTGGTCGCCAACCACCACGGTCCTGGTCTCTCGGGCGCTCGCAACACCGGCGCCGATGTCTCCAGCGGCTCGATCCTGGCGTTCCTGGACGACGATGGGACCGCGTCGCCGCGGTGGCTCGAGGAGCACGTGGCAGGCTACTCCGATCCGAGCGTGCTCGGCGTCGGCGGGGACGTGATCCCGGCCTGGCGCTCGGACCCTCCCGTCTGGCTGCCCAGGGAGCTCTACTGGGTGGTCGGCTGCACCTACACCGGCCTGCCCGTCGAGCCAGCCCCGATCCGCAATCCAATCGGGGCGAACATGTCCATCAGGGCCGACGTGTTCGCTGGCGCCGGCGGTTTCCAGCACGAGCTCGGGCGTCTGGACGTCGGCGGGAAGACGATCACCGGCACCGCCGATGAGACGGAGTTCTGCATCAGGGCATCGCGGCACTACCCGGACGGGCAGTGGACCTACCGGCCCGCGGCGAGCATTCGCCACGTCGTGACACCTCACAGGACCACATGGCGGTACTTCGTCGAGCGCTGCCGGCTGGAGGGGGGCTCGAAAGCGGTGCTCGTCGGATTGCGCGGTGGGCGATCCGGCCTCGCCTCGGAGCGCAGGTACGTCGCCCGCATCCTCCCGCTGGGGGTCTTGAGAGAACTGCAAGCGGCGGCACGCGGCGAGCCCTGCGCCTTGCAGCGAGCCGCGGCGATCTGCGCCGGCCTGGGCATCACCACGCTGACCTACCTCCGCGCCCGCGCCGAGCTGGCGCTCGGGGGCGGCCAGCGGTACTCATCCTGAGGTCCTGACCGGCCCTGAACTCGATTTCAGGGCCCGCGCAGGAACCGGTACTCATCCTGAGGTCCTGACGGGTCCCTGCGCTCGACCTCAGGGCTCGCGCAGGAACCGGATCAGCAGCGGGACCACCGCCAGACAGATGAGCGCGTTGGCCGCCAACCAGGCGGCTGCGACGCCCTCGATCCCGTGAGAGTGCGCCAGCGGGACCGCCGGACCGAGAACGAGCACCAGCAGGGTGAGCTCGACCAGCGCGAGGCGTAGCCCGCGCCCCTGGACCCGAGCGACGGCCGAGAACAGGGCGATCACCGTACGCAGGAGGCTCGCACACAACAGCAGTCGCAGCACCCCCGCTCCGTGCTCGGCGTAGAGGCGGCCGAAGGGCAGCATCACCAGCGGCGCCGCCAGGGCCAGCAGCGCCGCGGCGGGCATCAGCAGCGCCAGCACCCGACGCGCGAACACCCGGGTGAGCGCCCGCAGGCTCTCCTGCTCCAGCGTGGCCTCCACGACCAGCGAGGCGCAGGCGCTGTAGGCGAAGGTGTCAAACGCCATCGCAATCGTGAACGGCATCGCGAAGTACGCGCTCTCCCGCGCACCCAGGATCGTTATCACCAGCAGCGGCAGGACGGTCAGCGTCGCCTGGGTGAAAACCGACGCGAGGTAGTCCTGGGTGAGGAAGCGCACCACCCGCCGAGGCCCGAGCCGGGAGATCGACGATTCGCGCGCCCCGCTGGCCACATGCGCGGGGATCGCTCGCCTGAACACCAGCAGGTTGACCGGGACCAGCAACAGCGCCATCGGCAGCGCCCACGCGAGGAACACTCCGTTGACCGCCCCCGCCACGAGCAGGGCGGGCAGGGCCACCAACTTGAGCGCACCGAACAGACCGTTCTCGATCGGTATCCACGGCGCCCGGCGCGTCGCCATCAGCGCGGCGTCCTGCAATGTGAACAGGCCCCACAGCGCGAGCGCGGCCACAAAGCCCAGCGCGAGCGCCGGTTCGTCGCCCAGGTAGGCCAGTTCATGCGATACGCCTGGAGCCACCAGCACGAACGCGCTCCCCACGACCAGTGCGACCCCCCCCGTCAACCCGTACACGGCGCCCAGGGTACGTGCGCTGCGCTCCCCGATGTCGGGCAGAAAGCGGACGATGCCGTTACCCAGATTCAGCTGGCAGACCGTCGAGAGCTCGATCATCACCGAGATCAGCACCGTGTCCCGACCGACCGTCGTGCTCGGGTACAGGCGCGCCGCGGCAACCCAGAATCCCATTCCCAGCGCAGAGGTGACGGCGGTGTTGGCGAGCAGGCTGTAGGCGCTTCGCAACAGCTGACGGGACGCGTTCCGCTCTTGCACCTGCAACTTCACCCTCCACGGATCACATCGCCGAGCCCCAGCCTGTGGGCCCGTACGACGCCTTGGGCATACCGCAGCGGACCGTGCAGCATCCCCCGGCGTTGCGCCCGCAGCAACTCCTCTGGCAAACCCGCGACGGCGCCGTCAGTCGCTCCGCCGCCATCCGCTTCGCCCTTGCCGGTCAGAGCCCGTCGGCGCCGGCGCAGAGCGAGCGCGATCGGGACGGATCGCGCCGCCGCCGCAAAGAAGCGCGGGTCGCTGCTCAGCGCCTTAGTCACGATCGCGCCGAGACCTACCCCGTAGCCGAAAACCTGCCCGCGCAGGGCATCCCCGTCCTTGCGGTGCTCGTGCCAGCACAGCGCGCGCGGCTCGTATACCAGCCGACCACCGCGCAGGATCGCGGTGCTGAATGCGTATATGTCCTCGCCCGATCGGGCGAGACTGCCGGCACCGAGCGCCGGATCGAAGCCGCCCGCCGCCACTAGCTCCGCGCGCCGGAAGGCCATGCTGTTGCCCGATCCGAAGACCCCACCCCAGAATGGGTACAGCAGCCGCTCCCCCGCCCGCCCGGCCCGCATGTCGTACGCGCGGCGCTCCACCCCCTTGGAGAAGCCCGCGTACTGCTCGAAGCGCTTCTGCGCTTCGGTCTGGAGCTCAAGCGGCAGCACCATGCCGCAGCTCGCCGTCACCTCCGGCTCGGCGAACGGCGCCAGCAGCCACTCCAACCAGCAAGGGTCCGCGACCGCGTCGTCATCGGTGAAGGCCACCAGCTCGGCGTCCGTCTCACCGACTCCGCGGTTGCGGGCCACCGAGAGACCCACTCGCGACTCGGGCACGTAACGCACCCGGGCGTCGCCGGCCGCGATCGCGCTCACAACACGCCGCACCTCCCCCGTGGCCGGCCGGTTGTCGACCACCACCACCTCGAGCTCCGCTCGTCGCTGCGCGCACAGCGAGCGCAGGCAGCGCCCGAGTTGCTCCTCACGACCTGTGCTGGCCAGGATCACGGCGACAGACGCGCCTGGCTGCGCCGGTCTGTCACCGGTACATCCGCCCGTGGAGCAGTGAAGCCCACCGAGCAGCGCCTCGGCGGCACCCGGGATCGGGGTGCAGCGAAAGCGCTCGACATGGCGACGGATCTCCGCGCCCGCCGCTCGCCATATCTCGGCGGTCAACTCCTCATTGGTGAAATTGCGTGGGTCACGGTTAATGTGCAAGACCGCGAGCGGCTCCTCGTGCAGGCGGACCAGCAGCAGGCCATCGCGCTGACCACCCGTCCACGATCCCCCGTCCGGGGCGCGCGGCACGATCGACCGCTCCAGGTCCACCACCCCAACGGCGGTCGGCTCCAGGTGCCCAAACGCCGCGGCGGGCAGATAGCCGTTGGTCAAGCCCTCCGTGCGAGGGTCGCTCATCGGCGCCCTTGCGCCGGTCCGGCGCCAACTGCTAGCTTGCGCAACCCATGTCTGTCTCCGGGATTCGACGCGTCGGCCTGCGCACGACCGAGCCGCTCTACCGTACGGCCTGGAGCCTGATGGCCAGCACCGTGCTGACCTCGCTGCTCGGCGTCGGCTTCTGGGCGGCGGCCGCTCACCTCTATTCGGTGCACAGCCTGGGGCTTGACAGCGCGCTGGTGGCGTCGATGATGACGATCTCGATGATCTGCCAGTTGAACCTCAACAACGTCATCCTGCGCTTTCTGCCGCAAGTGCACCACAGCATTGGCAGGCGCATATTGGAGGCGTATTGCCTCGCCGCGGGGCTGAGCCTGATGATTAGCGTCGTGTTCGTCATAGTCGCACCCGCAGTGAATGGTAAGTTCTCGTTCCTCGACAGCGACACCCTGGTCGCTGTGGTCTTTGTGATATCGACCATGGTCTGGTCGGTCTTCACACTCGAGGAAGCGGTGCTGGCCAGTCTCGGGTTCGCCACATGGCTGCCCGTCGAAAACGGGATCTTCAGTACCGCGAAGGTCCTGCTGCTGCCGCTCGCGCTGTTGTTCGCCGCGGGACATGGCGTCTTCGTGGCCTGGGTGCTGCCGTTGTTCATCTCGGTTCCCGTGGTCAATTTCTTGATCGCCAGGCGGGTGATCCCCCATGCGACCCATGCGCAGCGAGACGCCCAGGGTGTGATCGGGGTCTTTGGCCGGCGCCGGCTGTTCGCCTTCCTCGCCCAGGACTTCCTCGGCACCACCGCCGGCCAGATCGCGGTCGCGGTGGTGCCGCTGCTCGTCCTGGCACTGCTCGGAACCGCCGACAACGCCTACTTCTACATACCCTTCATCCTCGTCACGACCTTCGATCGCCTGTCGCTGTCCGTGGCAATGTCCCTGACGACGGAGGTGGCTCGCACGCCGGCGCGGATGCGCGAGCTCACCCACACGGCGATCACCCGCTTTCTGGTCGTCGAGGTGCCGGTCGTGATAATTGTCATCCTCGCAGCGCCACTGCTGCTGCTGCCGTTCGGCCATCAGTACGTCCAACATGGCACAACCCTCCTGAGACTGTTGATCGGCGCGAGTTGCTTTCGCTCGGTCATCTTCCTGTACTGCGCGATCGCGCGCTTGCGGGGACAGGGCCGCAATGTGGTCATTCCACAGATATCGATCGCGGTGGTGTTGATCGGCTCGATCTCCCTCCTGGGGGCGAGGCTGGGGTTGACAGGCGTTGGACTGGCCTGGCTGTTGACCTTCCTGCTCGCGGCCGCCGCCCTGCTGCCGAGCCTCGTGGGATTCCTAAGACACCCCCATGTGCCGGTATTGCCTGATACAGACGCAGTGGCGGATGGCGCCTGAGCAGGCGAGCTCGTTGCGCGATCCTTCGCGTCGGAATCAGTTCATAGATCCTGGCATCCCGATCGCCATACCACAGACGGAAGCGCCGGGAGTGCGCCACAGCCTGCTCGAGCGAGCCAAGCGCTCCCGGTGAGGTCAAGCGAAAGACGCGCGCATAGGTCGTCTCGGTCGTCGAGAAAGCCAGGTATCCGCGGTTTGAATACTGTTTGATGACCGCGATCACGTCGGGGATGTTGGCTGGACCGAGCGGGCGGTGGCGAAATGTGTTCGCGCGCAGCAGGTTCGGGTCGTCGTCGCTCTGCGGTCCCACCACCACGCGATAGCGTGGCCCGTAGCGGGCCGGGAAGTCCGGACCCGCCAGCATCAACACCGAGCCGACGGGGGCGTGGGCGTAGAACCAGTCGCTCGCCTGCACCTCTCCCCCGGGCATGATGTTGAGCTCTTCCTCGCCCAGGAACGCGGGGATGAAGAGCGCGGCCAGCGCAACCACGATCCCCACGGTGAGGGCCCGTTTTCGCAGCGGGCCGCTCACGGTCGCAAGCGCCCACGAGATCAGCGCGGCGCACCACGGGAACGAGAACAGAGCCACGCGCAGCGACGCCTCCCCGCCATAGCTCTGGCCGAAGATCAGCGCAAACGGCGCGGCCGCCAGCGCCACCAGTGGCAGCGCCCGCCTCAGCAGGGCCCGCCGCGCCAGGAAGATGGTCGCGATGGCCGCGCCGATCCACACGACGGCCGACAGCAGTTGGGCGCTGTGGGCGCTGAATGCCACCCCCGACTGGGGCGACTGATCGTAGACCGCCGAGTGCTGCACGTTGTTGAACGGATCGATACTGGTGAAGAGGCCGAAGTTGTGCTGGATGTAGGTGAAGTTGGCGAGCAGGTAGGCGAAGGTCATCAGCGCCATCACCAGCACAAACCACCTGCTCCTCAGCAACCTCAACAGAATCAGCAAGCTCAGCTGAGCCAGCAGCATGTATGGGGTCAGCTGGTGACTGCCCACTATCACGGCGTCCAAAGCGAGCACCACCGCGATCGCGACTCCCGGCGGCCAACTTGGGGAGCCGAGCTGATCGGCGGGCAGCTGGGCGACGCGGATTCTCCGTTCCACGGCGCGCACGAGGCGCTGCTCGCCGCGTCCGCTCGCCAGCAGCAGCTCTCGCAAGATCACCGCCAGCAGGGCCAAGCCGAGGGCAAACCCAAACGCCTGCGGCGAGTAGTAGTCCTGGCCGACCCAGTTGGCCACCGCGAACAGCAGCGCCGCGCCGGCCGCGATCCGGCCATCCCGCGCGACCGCTTTCACAGCCGTGGCGATTAGCGCCACATCGATTGACACGAAGACGACTTCCGCCCAGCGCGCATATGTCACAGGATTGAGGTGTCCGGTCACCCGCGAGAAGATCGCAGCGAGTGCAAAGAACCCGGGCCAGCGGTTGTAGATGTCGACGCTCGTATTGGTTCTGCCCGTCACCTCCAGCAGGCGGGTCACGCCGAGGTGCTTGTAAACCCAGCCGTAGTGGGGATCGCTCGCCAGCACAGCGATCGACCCGTACAGGATCACGACGATCGCGACGATGTAGACGCCGGCCACCCACCCTCTGAAGCAGCGCGCGCAGATGGCCAGCGACGCGCCCACCAGCGCGAGCAGCAGCGCTCCGTACCACGCGAGGGGTAATGCCGGCGGCAGGCCGTAGCTGCCCAGGTGCGACACGTCGACCCCCCCCAGCGAGAGCCTCCAGAGGACCAGCGCCGCGACCGCCGGCAGCGCCAGGCCGAGCGCGAGCAGACGGGGGCCCGCGCGCGGCGCGGCGCCGTGCGCGCTGCCGGGCCCTTCGCCGACGCGCTCGAGCACGGCGCTCAAGGCGCCACCATCCGCCTGCGCTCGGAGTCCTGTGCTCGCCGCGCCCGAGCGTAGGCGAGCGGACCAGTCATCGCCCCTCGTAGCTCCGCCAGCAGCAGCTCGCGGGCGAGCCCCGCCTGCGATCCGGCCTGCCCGGAGCGCCTGCCCAGAGCGCCCAGGTGCCCGATGCCGTGGGGTAGGCGACGCCACATGTCCAGCGCCGTGCGGCGGGATGACGCGTACTTGAACAGGTACGCCGAGAGCGCCTTCCCGTACGCGTACATCTGCCGGCGCAGATCGTCGTGGTCGGTGCGGTGCTCATGCCAGACCAACGCGGCGGGCTCGTAGGAGATCGAATAGCCGGCGCGGAGAAGGCGCACGAAGATGTCGAGATCCTCCCCCCCTGCGCAGGGCGAGCCGGCGCCCAGGCTCTCGTCGAAGCCGCCGATCTCGCGCAGCGGTCCGGTGCGGAAGGCGAAGTTCGCGCCGGTCCCAAAGCCACCGGCGGCATACGGATGAAGCGTTAGGCCCACCGGCCCGTGCCGAGCGTCGTACACCTGGTGCTCGCAGCTGGAGGACCACCACACGCGCGCATCGAAATATTGCTCCTCGGCCAGTTCCAGCGACGCGCTGGCCACCAGGCCGGTGACGCACGCCACGTCGGCGCGACGGTGAAAGCCACGCAGCAGGCCCCTGATCCAGAGGCGGTCCACGCGCACGTCGTCGTCGGTATAGGCGACGATCTCCCCGGTGGCGTGCGCGAGGCCCCGGTTCCTGGCCCACGACAGCCCGGGGTGCGGCTCCCGGACATACCGGAAGCGCGCATCCTCACCCGCGAGCTTCACGACGAGATCGCGGGTGCTGTCGTCCGCGGGCGCGTTGTCCACGATCACGAACTCGAGCGCCCCGTGCTCCAGTAGGCGCATGAACCGCAGACACCCACGCAACGCCTCCGCGCGGTTCCTGGTGCAGATCACAACGGTCACGCGCTCCGACCCCGGCGTCCCCGCCAACAGCTCGCCCCGGGGTGCTTCTCCCCCGGCCTCCAGCGAGCGCAGTGGTGGGAGCCCCTGGCGCATCAGCTCGGCCTGCACCGAGGCGTCGAGATCGCGTTCGATAACCCCCAGCACCCGCGCCGGACTCAGGGGTTCATCCCCGAGGGAGACCGTGGCAAAGCCGACCGGCTCGCCCCCAACCCGCACCAGCAGGCGCGCCTCATCGTAGGGCTGCCCTGTGGTGGTGATTGGCCGCGGAGGAAGCTTGAAGTCGGCGGTCACCTCGAGCTCCCCGCTGAAGACCGCTTTTGCCCGTCCGTGATGCGCCCCCGGTGCAAAGCGACGACTACCGGTCACCGTGCCTCCCGCCAAGCGTCCGGTCATCGCGCCCCCCGCCAAGCGTCCAGTCATCACGCCCCCCGCCACCGCGCCTTCC
>Ga0210408_10003378_pt1 | contig 14783 bp, 16 predicted proteins | sample IncBWH4MmetaG_FD_155471 | JGI IMG/M metagenome (GOLD analysis project Ga0210408, IMG submission 155471) | Forest soil microbial communities from Barre Woods Harvard Forest LTER site, Petersham, Massachusetts, United States - Inc-BW-H-4-M | ecosystem: Environmental > Terrestrial > Soil >...
CGATTCCTCGATCGATATGCGCGGATGCACGCCCGTTTTGATCGCGTGGTTCTCGGCGGGGAGCCCGAAGGAGTCATAGCCCATGGGGTGCAGCACGCGGCGGCCCATGCGACGCTGGAAGTGCGCGATCGCGTCACCGACCGAGTAGGTCTTCAGGTGGCCGATATGCGGCTCGCCGCTCGGGTAGGGGAGCATCTCGAGCACGTAGGAGTTGCGCCCCGACGCGTCTTGGCCGGGCAGCGCGGTGAGGCCGTCCGCCTGCCCTTCGGAACCGGTCTCGTTCGAGACCTCCCACGTGTGCTCGCGCGCCCACAGCTCCTGCCAACGGGGCTCTATCTCCTGCGGGTCGTAGCGGTACTCGGCCATGGGATTCGGAGGTTAGCGGGCGGCCTCCGACGAGCACCGTGGGTTGGGAGCTACCGTGCCGGGGCTGCCTTGCCCTGCTCGAAGCGGCTGCGCGCGCGCAGGAGCGCCACGACGTCGGCGGGGGCCTTCGTGGGCGAGCCGGCGTCGAACGGCGGTTGGGGGTCGTACTCGATGCCGAGCTGGATTGCCTGGGCGACCTGGTCGCCGGCGATGCGGGCGGCGAGCGTGAGCGCCATGTCGATCCCGGCCGACACGCCGGCCGCCGTGACGAGCTTGCCGTCGAACACGACCCGCTCGGCGACCGGCACGGCTCCGAGGCGGCCGAGCTGCTCCAGGGCGAGCCAATGGCTGGTCGCGCGCTTGCCCTCCAGCAGGCCCGCGGCGGCGAGGATCAGGGAGCCGGTGCATACGGAGGTCGTCCAGGTGCTCGTCTCGTGCACGGCGCGCAGCCAGTCGAGCACGGGTCCGCCCGCCCGCGCGGCGACCTCGCCGGGGCCACCGGGGACGAGTACGATGTCGGGCGCTTCGACGTCGTCGATCGCGCGCTCGGCGACGAGCGTCAGCATCCCGTTGTCGGTGCGCACCGGGCCCGCCTCCTGCGCGACGAACGTCAGGCTTGCGTCGGGCAGTCGGCTGAGCACCTCATACGGCCCGACGGCGTCGAGGGCCGTGAATCCTTGATAGATGAGGATCGCGACGTTCATTTCCTGGCTCCTTTGTCTCGGGCACGGGTGCGCTCACGCCACCGCGCGTGGGCGACCGGCGTGTGATTGGAAGCGGCGGCGGTACTCGGCAGGGCCGACGCCGAGCGCGCGGAGGAAGGAGCGGCGCATCGTCTCGGCGGTGCCGAAGCCGCAGGTCGCGGCGAGCGCGGCCACGGGCTCGGCGCTCTCCTCGAGGCGCCTGCGGGCAGCCTCAAGGCGGACGCGCTCGACATAGCGGGCGGGCGTGACGCCCGTCTCGGCGCGGAAGGCGCGAGCGAAGTGGCGCGCGCTCATGTTGGCTGCGGCGGCCATCGCCTCGACCGTGTGCGGGGCGGCGATGTCCTCGATCACGCGGCGCTGGGCCTCGCGCAGCGGCTCACGCGCGGGCTGCTGGGCGGCGAGGGTGGCGCTGAACTGCGACTGGTTGCCGGGGCGGCGCAGGAACAGCACGAGATGGCGGGCGATCGTGAGGGCGGCCTCGCGATCGAGGTCCTCCTCCACGAGGGCGAGGGCGAGGTCCATTCCGGAGCTGACGCCGGCCGAGGTCCAGATCGGGCCGTCGCGCAGGAAGATCGGCTCAGCGTCCACGTGCACTTCGGGGTGCAGCCGTGCGAGCTCGTCGGCGGAGGCCCAGTGGGTGGTGGCGCGGCGGCCGTCGAGCAGGCCGGCGCGGGCGAGCAGGAAGGCGCCCGTGCAGACGGAGGCCGTGCGCCTCGACCGCGCGGCCGTTCGCCTGATCCACTCGAGGATCGCGTCGTCGGCCGCTGCCTCCCTGTGACCGGGTCCGCCGGCCACGATCAGCGTGTCGAGCTCCGCCGGCGTCTGCGAGAGTCGCAGGTCGGGGATGAGGGTGAGGCCGCTCGAGCATCGCAGCGGAGCCCCGTCGGCGCTGGCGATCCTGATCTCATATCCGGGCTCGGTGCGGCGCGTGAGCTCGATCAGCTGCGCGGCGCCGGCGAACACCTCGAGCGGGCCCGTGACGTCGAGGCTCTGCACGCCGGGGTAGGCGAGGATCACGACCTGGCGGGAAGCGGCGACGGATGTCACCTGGCGATGATCCCCCAAGGAGCCACTGTCCGCAAGGACGAATTTCCCACCTTTCCTGCCACCGCCCGGCGTGTGCTGACGCCGTCTACCATTGCCCCATGGAGCCTCCAGACGAGGCCGACCTCGACGCACAGGGCGGCGACCCGAACGCATTGAGCGCCGCTCCGGGCCGTGTGGCGAGCATCGTCGGCGCGGCAGAACGCGCCGCCGCGGAGCTTCGCGAGCAGGCGGAGGCGCGGGCGCGTGAGCGGATCGCGGAGGCCGACCGCGCCGCGGAGAACCGCGTGCGCGCGGCCGAGGAAGAGGGCGAGGAGATCCTGCGCGAGGCGCGTGCGCACGCCGAGACGAGCAGGAACGAGGCCGTGGCGGCGGTCGCGGGCCTGCATGCTGACGCCGAGCGCACGCGCGAGGAGGCCGTGCGGATAAGCGCACAGTCCCGGGAGGAGGCGGAGCGGGTGCTCGCCGACGCGCGCGCGCAGGCCGGAGGTGTGCTCGCGGCGGCAGACGAGGAAGCCGCGCTGGTGCTTGCTGCGGCAAAGCAGGAGTCCGAACGGACGCTCGCGAGCTCGCGCGAGCATGCGAATCGCAGCGTCGAGGAGACACGCGAGCAGACCGAGCGGCTGCTCGAGGCTCGGCGAGCGGAGCTCCAGAAGTTGCGCACGACATCGGAGAAGCAGACGAAGGAGATCCGCGCGCAGGCGATGGCGGAGGCCCGCGAGATCACGAGCGAGGCGCATATGGTGGCGCGCGAGGTGCTCGGCGAGGGAACGGAGCTCTCGCGCAACCTGCGCGAGCTGTCGGTCTCGCTGCGCAACAACGCGGAGCGGCTGTTGCGAGACGTCGGCCTAGCCCACGGCGCGATGACGGCGCGCCTCGACCAGAGCGCTCCGGGCGCAGGTCGTCGCACGGGCGAGGGCAGCGACCGCCGGCGTGAGAGACCGGACGACTACGGGCCCGGCGACGACCTCGACGTTCCGGAGTTCATGCCACGGGATTAGCCGGTTCGCCTCGACAGTGAGGCCGGCTGAGAGTTTCGTCGCAGTAGCGGCGTAACGTTGCGGCAATGAACGAATTGACGCCAAGTCAGAAGGGGGCGGTGGCCGAGGCCGCGATCACCGCCGCGGCGATTCAGCTTGGCCTCGTGGTGCTCCGCCCCCTATGTGAGGGTGGACGATATGACCTAATGTTCGACCTGGACCCGGCGGTGTTGCGAGTTCAGTGCAAGCTGGCTCGCGTTCTCCCCGGCGTGCTGTACGTGGGCTTGCAGACGAACCGGTGTACGCCGCGGGGATACGTGTCGACCAGCTATGCGGCGACTGAGATCGACGCAGTCGCCGCCTACTCGCCGCATCTGAACAGATGCTTCCTTCTCCCCATCGGCCAGGTCGAAGGCCGCAGGGCGATCCACCTCCGACTCGAGCCGACCAAGAACAACCAGGCCGAACGTATTAGATGGGCTCGCGACTACGAGTTTCAGGCGGTAATGCACGGGCTGAAACAGTCTCAGCTTGAGACATCGCAACCTTGACGGCTACACTTCCTGAACCCTGCTTGGGGCTATAGCTCAGCTGGGAGAGCGCTACGCTGGCAGCGTAGAGGTCGTCGGTTCGAGCCCGACTAGCTCCACTCAAGACGTTGCACGACCCACCGGTTTTGGATTAGCCTGACCGTTAGTGCCGAGCTCGCAGCGCTCCCGAATCACGGCGGCCACCGACTTCGTCTACGGCCGGATGCGCCACGCCGATGCATGGAGCTCCGCGACGGCGGACCCCCTCCCTCCGGAGCGCGGATTCGATTCGCTTCGGGGTGACAAATACTGCCTTCTCACGACGTTCCGCAAGAGCGGTGAGCCAGTCCCGACGCCGGTCTGGTTCGGACTCGCCGACGGCAAGGTCTACTTCCGCACGGAGGCGGCGGTGGGGAAGGTGAAGCGAATCCGCAACAATCCGCGGGTGCGCGTGGCTCCGTGCACGCTACGCGGCAGGCCGCTCGGCCCGCCCGCTCAGGGACGGGCCCGAGTGTTGGGACCGGACGAGGCCGAGCGTGCCGAGCGTGCCATCGCTGCCAACTACGGTCTGTTTCGGAGAATCTATGAAGCCATCGGTCAGCGGCTTTCATCCATCGACCAGGTATACATCGAGATCGCTCCGCTGAGCCCTGCAGATGTAGTCTCGTCGAGCGCTGCTCAGCAGTAAACGGTGAACTGTGGCCGCGGCGCCCGGTCAGGCGGTCTCGCGCGTCGGCTCGAGATGGGGCTCGAGCCATGCCCGCAGACGCTCGAACGGCACGGCGCCGACCATCCGGTCGACCTCGGCACGATCCTTGATCAGCACGAGCAGCGGTATGCCCTGCACGTCGTAGCGGCCCGCTATCTCAGGAGCCTCGTCGGTGTTGAGCTTCACCACCTTCAGGCGGCCGGCGTTGTCGTTTCCCATCCGCTCCACCAGCGGTGAAACCATTCGGCATGGCCCGCACCATGGGGCCCAGAAGTCCACCAGCACCGGCACCGAGGAGGAGATCTCCTCATCGAAGGAAGCCTGCGTGGCTTCGACGATCCACGGCAGCATCGTGTGGCAGACGCTGCACCGCGGCACGCCCGAGGGAGTCGGGCGCACGCGATTCTTCGTGCCGCAGCTGGAGCAGACGATGACAGTGCCGGTAGCGGACATAGCGATCGGAATCGTGCGCGACGTGAAAGCTCACCGCCCACCGCGGACGGTCACACCGCCTCAGGAGCGTACTCCAGCCTCATCGTGCATGCCGGACCTAAGGGCTCGAGCACCGGTCAAGCCAGCCCGCTCGCGTCGCCTCGGCTGAAGGCCTCCGGGGCGGGCGGTAGCTGAAAACGCAGCGACGCTGCAACGAGACGCTCACCGAGCCCCGTATCGGCCGGCACGTGGTGAATCGAGCCGCCGTCGTCGATCACCGCCTCCACGAGCTCTTCGATCACGTCGGGGACGAGTCGTGTCTTGCCGCCGCAGACCGGACAGGTATCGCCGGTCAGGCCGAACCAGCGCGACTCGTCGCAGACGACGCCTGGCGAGCTTGCGCCCTCCTGCGTGTACAGAGCCTCCACCGCGCGTACAGAGGCCGCCCACAGGCAGGGCTCCAGGCCGACCGCCGCCGTGCCGCCCGCCGCCGCGGTTTCGAGCACCTCAGCGACCGCGCGGCGGTGCCGATCGAGCTCGTAGCGATCGAGGATCGCTTGCGCCCGCTCGCGCCCGGCGCCCGACCTGATGCCGTGATCGTCGACCGCGAACGTCCCGGCGACGCGATCTCGCAGAGACCTCGAGAGGGCCTGCAGGAAGCGCGGCAGCTCGTCCTCGTGGCCACCTGCCACCAGGACCTCGAACGCGTGCTTGCGGAACAGGTCCTCGAGCGCCGCTGCCACCTCGCGGAAGTGCCGCCTCTCGAGCTCCTCCGGCTTGTGATCGTCGCGGCGCTCGTTGGCGGCAGGGCCGACCCCTCGCCGCGCGCCCGTAAGCTCGCCCGTATCGAGCACCTCGCCCAGATACAGCTCCCACGTGTGGGCCGCCTCGCGGTCCACCACGACCGCACAGCACCGGTGGTACTCATCAAGCACCGCGAGCAGCGCACGCGTCGCAGCGATCTCGTCGACCATGATCCGCTCGCGCACGGCACGTGGGAGGCCGACCACCTCAAACACGCCCGCGCCGCTGCATGAGAAGATCGCAAGCGTCCCGGCTTTGAAGGACCCGGACTCGACGAGCCCGGCAATCCGCGCGATGTCCTCGCGCAGCGAGAGACGAGTCGCGTGATCCGTATCGCGATCGTTCGCGAGCGGGCGGATCTGGTGCAGGAGGCTGTCGGCCCCGCTGCGCAGCATCTTGCTGCCCTCGGGGCCCGGCTGCACGGGGAGATAAGCCGAGACGATCGGAAGTCCGTTTCCCCGCAAATGCTCGATCCGCTCGATCGTCTCCGCACTGGGCGCATAGTCGACGTTCGCACCGACCGTCTCCGATCGCTCACGGCGGGTGGTCTCACTCGCGTCCGCTTGCATGCGCTTCTGACTCCTAGAGGGCGATTACGCCATCCACCTTAGCCGCACGCGCCAAGTGGCAACCGCTCCACACGGAAGGCCGTCGCCCGACTACCCTCTGCCCCCCTTGCAACTTGTTCCCAGCGGTCTAGGCTAGTTGAGATCCGGGACCAGACCGAGAGGAGCTCCCCCATGGCCAAGGCAGTCGGTATCGATCTCGGCACTACCAACTCGGTGGTCGCCGCAGTCATGGAGGGTGGCAAAGCCGAAGTCATCCCGAATGCGGAGGGCCAGCGTGTGACACCGTCGGTGGTCGCGTTCACCGACGACGGCCAGCGCTTGGTGGGCCAGGTGGCCAGGCGCCAGGCGATCCTGAACCCCGAGGCGACGATCTACTCCGCCAAGCGGTTCATCGGCCGCAAGTGGGGCGAAGTCGACGAGGAGGCGAAGATCGTCTCCTACAAGGTCGTGAAAGGGGCGAACGACTCGGTCCGGTTCGAGATCCGCGGCAAACAGCAGGCGCCCGAGGAGATCTCGGCGCTCGTGCTCCGCAAGCTCGCCGAGGATGCCGCGAAATTCCTGGGCGAACGCGTGACCGAAGCCGTGATCACCGTGCCGGCCTACTTCAATGATTCCCAACGACAGGCGACGAAGGACGCCGGTCAGATCGCCGGCCTCGAGGTGCTGCGGATCATCAACGAGCCGACGGCCGCGGCGCTCGCCTACGGGCTGGACAAGAAGGGCCAGGAGACGGTGCTCGTGTTCGACCTCGGCGGCGGCACCTTCGACGTGTCCCTGCTCGACGTCGGCGACGGCGTCGTCGAGGTTCGCGCGACGAGCGGCGATGGGCACCTCGGAGGCGATGACTTCGACAAACGCATCGTCGACTGGCTGGCGGACGAGTTCAAGCGCGATCAGGGGATCGACCTGCGTCAGGACCCCCAGGCCCTGCAGCGGCTGTATGAGGCCGCCGAGCGTGCGAAGGTCGAGCTCTCCTCAGCGACCCAGACGCAGATCAACCTCCCCTTCATCACCGCCGACGCGTCGGGCCCCAAGCACCTGAACGTCTCGCTCACGCGCTCGAAGTTCGAGCAGCTGGCGCAAGACCTGATCGAGCGCACCCGAGGACCGGTCGAGCAGGTTCTCGCCGACGCGAAAATGACCGCGGACGATATCGACGAGGTGATCCTGGTCGGCGGCGCGACTCGGATCCCGGCCGTGCAGGAACTGGTGCGTCGTCTCACCGGCGGCAAAGACCCGAACATGACGGTCAACCCCGACGAGGTGGTCGCCGTCGGCGCCGCGCTTCAGGCGGGCGTGCTCAAGGGCGAGGTCGAGGACGTCGTGCTGCTCGACGTCCTGCCGCTGTCTCTTGGCCTGGAAACGCTCGGCGGCGTGATGACGAAGGTGATCGAGCGCAACACGACGATCCCGGCACGCCGGACGGAGGTCTTTTCGACCGCGGAGGACAACCAGACGGCGGTCGATATCGTCGTCCTGCAGGGCGAGCGCGAGCTCGCCAGCGACAACCGCCAGCTCGCGCGATTCAGACTCGAGGGCATCCCGTCGGCGCCTCGCGGCGTGCCGCAGGTCGAGGTGACCTTCGATGTCGACGCCAACGGCATCCTCAACGTCTCAGCGCGAGACAAAGAGACCGGCAAGGAACAGCGCGTCACGATCTCCGAGAGCACAAATCTGGAGCAGCAGGACATCGAGCAGATGGTCAAGGACGCCGAAGCCCACGCCGAGGAGGACCGGCGCCGCCGCGAGGAGATCGAGGCGCGCAACGAACTCGATTCGGTCGCCTACCGCGTCGAGCAGCTCCTGAGCGAGCTTCAGGATCGCCTGCCGGTCCACGAAAAAGCGCGCGCCGAGCAGCTCGTCGCCGATGCGCGTCAGGCGCTCGAGCAGCAGGCGGGGCTCGACCGCGTGCGCCCGTTGATGGCCGACCTCCAGCAGCTGCTCTCGAGCCTGCCGGCGAGCGCTACGGGATCGGGCGGGACGGGCGGTAACGGCGGCGGCGCAGAGGGCCAGGCCGAGACCGAAGAGGACGTCGTCGATGCAGAGTTCACGCGAGACTGACGGCGGCGAGCGGCATTCCCCGCAGGCCGGACAGGCCGAGCGGGGAGCGTCGGCGCAGGAGGTGCCCGAGCGCGGCAGTGCCGGTGCGGAGCCCGGCGACGCCGGCCGGGCCGAGCTCATGGACGAGCTTGCTCGTGTCGAGGACCGCTACAAGCGGGCGCTCGCGGACCTCGACAACTACCGTAAGCGAGCGACGCGTGAAGTCGACAGGCGGGTGACGGAGGCCAAGGAGTCCGCGCTCGATGACTGGCTCCAGGTAGTCGACAGCGTCGAGCGGGCGATCCAACTTGAGCGAGAGGGTCCGTGTTACGAGGGACTGCGCGCCGTGCTGGCGCAGATCGACTCGGTCCTGGATCGCCAGGGAGCGGAGCGGATCGGCGCTCCGGGCGACCAGTTCGATCCCGGACGCCACCAAGCGGTCGCCGTTCGAGCCACGGGCGATCTACCCGACCGTACGATCGTGGAGGTCCAGCGGTCCGGATTCGCGCAGGGCGACCGCGTGATCCGGCCCGCGCAGGTCGTGGTGGCGCGCGCGCCCGAACCTACCCCCTGATGGCCGTCGGCTTTCAGGACTACTACGAGACGCTTGAGGTCCCGCGGACCGCGAGCTCGGAGGACATCCGTCGCGCCTATCGCAGGCTGGCTCGCAAATACCACCCGGACGTCAACAAAGAGCCCGGAGCGGAGGATCGCTTCAAGCAGATCTCCGAGGCCTACGAGGTTCTGCGCGACGACGAGAAGCGCTCCCGCTACGACCAGCTTGGGGCGAACTGGAAAGCGGGACAGGACGTGTCGGGCGCCAGTGGCTTCGGCGATGGGGACGGTTTCGGCGACGTTCGTGTCGACTTTGGCGGCGGCGACTTCAGCGACTTCTTCGAGAGCCTCTTCGGAGCGCGCGGCGGCGGGCGCTCAACGGGGGCTGGCGGCTTTGGCGGCTTTGATGGGTTCTCGGTGCGCGGCGGCAACCAGGAGGCGGTGCTGGAGCTCACGCTCGAGGAGGCGGCGGCCGGCGGCAAACGCCGCATCTCACTTGGCGACGGGCGCGACTTCGAGGTCGAGATACCGCGCGGGGTTCGGGACGGGCAACGGATCAGGCTCGCCGGACAGGGCAGCGCCGGGCCGGGCGGCGGGCCCTCCGGCGACCTGTTCCTGAGAGTGCGCGTCAAACCCCACCCGCGCTTTCGCGTCGAGGGCGGCGACCTCTACGTAGATCTGCCCGTCGCTCCCTGGGAGGCGGCGTTGGGGGCCGAGGTGGCCGTCCCGACGCTGTCGGGCAGCCTCAGGCTGAAGGTCCCCCACGGCTCCTCGTCCGGCCGGCGGCTGCGGCTTCGCGGCCAGGGGCTGCCGAGCCCGAACGGCTCGGCCGGCGACCTCTATGCGGTGCTCGCGGTGCAGGTTCCCAAACGACTGACCAAGGAGGAACGCGAGCTGTTCGAGCAGCTCGCGTCCGTGTCGCACTTCGATCCCCGCAAGGGCCGCTGATGGCCTCCAAGGCGCGAAGAAGCCGAGGCGGGCAGCTCATCAGGAGCGCGCCGCGGCTCGTGGCGGTCGAGACGATCGCACGTGACGCGGGCGTGCATCCAGACATTGTCCGGCGGTTCGCCCAGCTCGGCCTGCTCGAAGCGCGTGGCGGAACCCGTACGGCACCGCTCTTCCGCCCCCAGGACGCCGTGTTGATCGCGCGCGCGATGCGCCTGCGACGCGACCTCGGCGTCAACTACGCCGGCGCCGTGCTCGCCACCGAGCTGCTGGCTCGGATCGAAGACCTGGAGCAGCGGTTGCGCTCCGGCGCGCCGACACGCACAGGGCATGAGGTGATCGCCTGGACCCGCACCGTCTCATCCTGAGGGGCAGGGCCGCCGAGCCGGCCGGCGACGAGCGCACCATGGTGACCGCCTGACGAACGCAGCCGCGAGCGTCAGCTCGCCGGCATCGATGCGAACGGCGTGCCGCGCGCGCCGACGCGCGCCGGACGCCGACGCGGAGCCGTTCGCGCTCGCCCGCGAGGCCGCCTGCCGTCCGCACAACTAGTCGTGGCACGCATCTTCTCAAGCGCCGTCTGCTCGATCTGCCGCACCCGCTCGGCGCTGACCGCCAAGGACTCGCCGAGCTCACGCAGCGTGCGCTCGGGGCCGCCGAGACCATAGCGCGCCTCGATCACCGTGCGCTCGCGCCGCGTAAGACGACCAAGCAGTCGCGGCACATCGGTGGCGCCCAGGCGGGTTGCAAGCTCCTCGAATGCTTCCTCGGCGGACGGGTCGCTCAGCAGGTCCCCGAACGTCGCCCCTCCTCGAGTGGTGTCGTCGATCGGCTCCTGTAGTCCTCGCGGCTGGCGCTCGGCCACCAGCAGCTTTTGCAGCTGAGCGAGCGTGAGCTCGCTGTCCGTCGCCAGCTCCGGCAGGCTCGGGTCACGCGAGTTGACGCGCAGGAACGTGCGACGGGCGTCACGCACGCGCGCGAGCTGGCGCAGTGCCCGGTCGGAGAGGACGACCGGCCGCGAAAGCTCTGACACCAGCTGTTGCATCGCCTGACGCACCCACCAGGAGCCATACGCCCAAAACGGCGTCCCGAGATCAGGATCGAAGCGCTCGAGTGCGCGAAGCACGCCGACGACGCCCTCCTGCATCAGCTCCGAGCGCTCGACGCCGGGGACACGGCTGTAGGTGCGAGCCATGCTTCCGATCAGAGGCGTGAACGTCTTGATCAGGCGAGCGCGCGCGTCACCGCGACCGTCGCGCGCTTCCACGATCAGCGTCGCCTCGAGCTGCCCGCGGTCCTGCCATCTGTCCGCCGCCGACCTCGCCCCGGCACAGCGCCCGGCACGCTTGGATGATTCCGCCCTGCGCTCGCCCTGAAGAGGTGCGGTCGCCGCGTCAGCAGGCATAAGCCCTTGACCTCCATTCGAATGGTGGACAATGGCCGAGCGTGTAGTCCCGGGAGACCCTCGGGCCAGACACCGCACCGTGCCCGTGGCATACCTGTGCACTCATCCTACGCTCATGCGATGCGCAGGGTCACAGTTGTTCGCGCTCCCCGACGGCGCGGCGAGCGGCGCTGTCAACCAGTCATGATCCGGACGTGAGCCTGCTGGCCGCCAAGCTGCTGCTCGCGCCGAGCTTCGTCGTCGGCGCCTCGCTCGCAGCCCGTCGCTTCGGGCCGCGCGTCGGCGGGCTGATCGGCGGGCTGCCCGTCGTGGCCGGTCCGATCCTGCTCGTCTATGCGATGAGCCATGGGCGCGGGTTCGCGGCCGGCGCGGCGGCCGGCACCCTGCTCGGCCTGATCTCGCTGACGGCGTTCGTCGTCGTCTACGGCCGCTTCGCCGGCCAGGCGTCGTGGACGGCGAGCATGCTCGCGGGATGGGCGGCGTTCGGCGTGGCGACCGCCATCTTCAGCACGACCTCGGTTCCCGCGGGCGCGGCCCTTGCACTCGCGGGCGCCGGCATCGCCGTCGGCCTCGCCGCACTGCCCCGCCGGCCGCTCGGCCGGCGGATTCATCCGCCGCCGCCCGCCTGGGATCTGCCGCTGCGCGCCGGCTGCGCGCTCGCGCTCGTGCTCACCCTGACCGCCATCGCCGGCTGGCTCGGGCCACGGCTCAGCGGATTGCTCGCGCCGTTCCCGATCATCGCCACCGTGCTTGCGGTGTTCACGCACGCCCAGCGTGGGCCGGAGGAGCTCGTTCAGCTGCTGCGCGGGCTGATCAGCGGCTTCGGCGCCTTCGCGCTGTTCTGCTTCACGCTTGCCGTGTCGCTGCCGACGCTCGACACGTCGGCCGCGTTCGCGCTGGCGAGCGGCGTCGCGTTGCTCACGCAGGGCCTGCTGCTCGCGCACAGTCCCCGCGCGGCGGCGCCCGCCTCCCACGAGCTCGCGCCACGGGTCTCCGGCCGCCGACCCTAGTCTGGCACGGGCTCGTTGAGGACGGCGTGGCGCACGCGCTCGCGCGCATCGGCGAAGCGCAGCGCCTCATATGCGATCAGCCCCGACAGCACGGCGGCAAGCGCTCCGAGCGTCGCCAGCGAGGACGGTCGCACGGCCGTCTCGACCGGCACCAGTGCGAGCAGCAGCACGGCGGAGAACAGACGCTGCTTGTTCAGGCTGTGGACATTGCGGTAGCGGAACGCCACGTGTGCGAGCAGGTAGATCGCGGCGCCTCCGAGCAGCGCGGCCGCCGGCACGAGCCCGAGCGGGTCGCCCACGTGCGCGAGCGTCCGTTTCAAGCCGACCGCAACGAGCATGATGCCGGCGAGCATGGGGAAGTGCAGGTAGGAGTAGGAGTCGCGCGCGATCTCGTTGCGCTCGAGCCCCTGTGCTTTCGCCAACCGGCGCGCGGCCACGAGCGCGACGACGTCGAAGTAGGCCCACCACAGCGCCGCCGCGACGACCATGCCGAGCACGGCAGCGGCGACAATGCCCGCATCGAGACCCGCGCTCGCGCCGGCCCCGATCGCGAGGACCGACTCGCCGAGCGCGATGATGATGATCCCCCCGTGGCGCTCGGCGAAGTGCCCCGGAACGAGCTTCCACCCCTCGGCGCCGAAAAGGAACGGGCCCAACGCGTCGAGCGCCAGAGCCAGACCCCAGATCCCGATCTGGAGCCCCCCGCCGATCAACGCCCCCACGATCAGCAGCCCGATGCCGACGGCGGTGCCGACGGCGAGTCCGAGGACCGAGCGGCGCAGGAGGAGATCGCCGCGGCTCGCGAGCATGAAGAGGGCGATCTGGGCGACGCGGACGACGGCGTATGCGACGACGAACAGCACGGCCTCGCCGCCGAAGGCGCGCGGCACGCATAGATCGGCGACGAGCAGCGCGGCCATCGCCGCGAACATCGCGAGCCGGACCGACCCCTCCTCGGGATCCACGACGCTCGTCAGCCATGAGTAGCCGACCCACGACCACCACAGCAGCCCGAGCACCAGCAGTCCCTTGACGGCTCCTTCCCACGTCGGCGTGAGGGCGATCAGGGCCGTGCACTGGGTGAGGGCGATCACGAACACCAGATCGAAGAAGAGCTCGAGCGAGGTCACGCGCTCGCCTTCGCGCATGACGGCTCTGAGATGAGGCGCGCGGCTCGAGACGGTGCTGCTCACCGCGCCATCTTGGCACCTCGACGCCGGCGTGCCGGTCTGTGGCGAGGATGCGAGCGGGCTTGGCCCCGGTCGCATCACGGCCAGCGCCGCTGGCCTACGCCCCCTTGCCGGCGATCCTCGCCGGCGCCTCACCCCAGAGCTGCTCCAGGCGGTAGTAGTCACGCGTCTCGGGGGTGAAGATATGCACGACCACGTCCAAGTAGTCCATCAGGATCCATCCCGTCTGGGGCGATCCCTCGACACGGCGGGGCAGCACATCGTGGTCACGCTTGAGGCCTTCGAGGATGCCGTCGTGGATCGCCTTCGTCTGGCGGCCAGTGTTGCCAGAGCAGACGAGGAAGTAGTCGGTGTAGTCGAGCACGTCTCTGAGGTCGAGCTCCACGACATCCGCCGCCTTCTTGTCCTCGGCGTAGCGGGCGATCTCGCCCACGAGCTCCTCCGAGCGCATCAGCCGCCCCGCCCCCCGCGCGAGCCGTACAGGCCGTGCTCGGAGATGTAGCGCGCGACGGCCGGACCCACGAGCTGCTCCACGTTCTCGCCCCGCGCGACGCGCTCGCGCACGATCGAGGAGGAGACCTCGACGATGGGCATGCGCAGTAACCTGACCTCGCCGTCGCAGGGCTGGCTGCGAGGGACGCCGCCACCTTCAGGTGACCGGCTGAGCGCCGCGACCGTCTCGAGCACCTCCTCGTCCGAGGCGCCCGCGCGGGCGCCAACCGCCACCCGTGCAAGCTCGAGAACCTTCGCCGGCTCGCGCCATGCCGGCAGCGTGCGCGCGATGTCGGCACCCACGATGAACGTCAGCTCGGCGTCCGGATGGCTCGCGTGTATGGCGCTGAGCGTATCGACCGTATAGGACGGGCCAGGCCGGTCGATCTCGAGCGAGCAGACCGAGACGCGCGGCTCACCCTCGACGGCGAGTCGGCACATGTTGAGGCGGTGCTGAGCTCCCGGGTCCTGCGTGGCGCTCTTGTGCGGAGGGAGGTGGGCCGGCATCAGCACCACACGCTCGAGCGCCAGCTCCTCGCGCGCGTAGCGGGCGAGCGCGAGGTGGCCGAGGTGGGGCGGGTTGAAAGTGCCCCCGAGGATGCCGACCGATCGAAGATCGGCCATCGCAGGCGGCTGGTCAATCGCGGACGTGTCCGTCGCCCTCGACGAGGTACTTGAACGTGCATAGCTCGCGCAATCCGATCGGACCGCGCGCATGAAGCTTCTGGGTGGAGTTGCCGATCTCCGCGCCCATCCCGAACTCGCCTCCGTCGGTGAAGCGCGTCGACGCGTTGACGTAGACGCACGCCGCGTCCACCCCCAGCTGGAACGCGCGCGCGGATGCCGTGTCGCGCGTCAAGATCGCCTCGGAGTGCCCGCTCCCGTAGCGGCCGATGTGCTCGATCGCCTGCTCGAGGCTGTCCACCACACCCACGGTGATGGTGAGGGCGAGATACTCCGTCGCCCAGTCCTCCTCGCGCGCGTGCTCGAGCGCGGCCTCGGCACCCG
>Ga0210408_10003379_pt1 | contig 14781 bp, 13 predicted proteins | sample IncBWH4MmetaG_FD_155471 | JGI IMG/M metagenome (GOLD analysis project Ga0210408, IMG submission 155471) | Forest soil microbial communities from Barre Woods Harvard Forest LTER site, Petersham, Massachusetts, United States - Inc-BW-H-4-M | ecosystem: Environmental > Terrestrial > Soil >...
ATAGCCGACGTCCGGACCGTCGATATCCTGGATCACCGTGATCCGCGGCCCAAGGCCGGTCCCCACATATTCGTAATAGGCAATGCGGCGCCTGGCCTGTTCGTCCGGGGGAAGCGCAGACTTCAACACCGAGCGGATGGTCACGGTTCGCGCATAGCCGACCATCGGCGGCAGGTCAGGAAACGGGCAAATCAGCGGCCTGGTCGTGTAACCGATCAGGCGGCGTTCCGGCGCGATAACTTCCATCGCGTTGCAGATGGTCGGGGTGTCATATCGCGCCAGCGCCTCAAGCAGTGCGGAAGACAGCGGCCCAGATGTGGAATTCGTCACGGCGTTCTCTCCAGGAATTGAGACGGGATTTTTGTCGTCAGCCATATAGCCGACCGCCCCCGGATCGGCAAAAGCGCAATCCGACGCGCGCTCCAACGGCTCGTTCGGCGGAATTCAATGAGAATGAAGCTGCAAGGGGTTTCGATCAAAGGCCGATCAGTTCAGGCGCGCCGGCCGATCGTCCTCGTGCGTCTCGGCAACGCCTGCCACGAACGGATGCGCCGCATCGGAAGGCGTAGCTGGGGCCTGGACGGGCTGTCCCGCGACCTGGGTAGCGGCCTGGGCGGCAGCCCTGCGCTGATGGTCGCGGTAGGATTTCCACCCCGCGGGCAAGCTTAGAAGATAGAGCACCGTGCCGGCCGACAGAATATACCAGGGATAGCCGATCAAGAGCGCGATGAATAAAACCACGGATACAAAGACCGGCAGCACCATTTCGGGCGGCACGCGCATGCGAACGGTCTTGCCGGAGAACACAGGCAGGCGCGAAACCATCAGGAAACCGATCAGCAGCGTATAGGCTGCAGTCAGCATCGCCGGCGGCTTCGGCAAGCCGAGGAACGCCAGATAAATCGGCAGCAGTACGACGATCGCACCGGCCGGTGCTGGAACGCCGGTAAAGAAATTCGCCGCGTAGGACGGTTTATTCGGATCGTCGATCGTGGCGTTAAATCGCGCCAATCTGAGGCCTCCGCTGATTGCGAAGACCATTGCGGCGATCCAGCCGCCATTATGCAACTCGTGCAACTGCCAAAAATACAGGATCAACCCCGGCGCGACGCCGAAATTGACGAAGTCGGCAAGGCTGTCGAGCTCGGCGCCGAATTTCGATTGGCCCTTGATCATGCGCGCGACGCGGCCATCGATGCCATCGAGCACCGCGGCAAAAACGATCGCGGCCACAGCCAATTCCATCCGGCCTTCAGTCGACAGGCGGATCGCCGTAAGCCCCGCGCATATCGCAAGCAGGGTGATGAAATTCGGAACCAGCATCCGAACCGGAATCGGACGAAACCGGCGCCTACGCAGTTCCGGATAATTCGGATCGACAGGCATGGCCCAGATATAGCAAGCAGCCGGCGCTTCCGCCATTGGTGCGTCAGGGTATCGCGCCCAACGCCCGCGATGGTTAATCGGCGCGAAAGGTCCGCCCTGCATCGGCCAACCTGAAATCGGCCAGAACGGTCTCTCCGGCAACAGCCGTTTGCCCTTCCGCGACGAGCGGCCTTGTTCCCTCGGGCAAATAAACGTCGAGCCGGGACCCGAAGCGGATCAACCCAAAGCGCTCGCCTGCTCCGATCGTCTGCCCCTCCCTGACGAAAGACACGATGCGCCGCGCTATCAGGCCGGCAATCTGGATCACGCCAACGCGCCCGTTTGGCGTGGAAATGACCAGCGAGTTGCGCTCATTATCCTCGCTCGCCTTGTCGAGCTCTGCATTGATGAAGGTGCCCGGCCGATACGCGATGCGATCGATCCGCCCCGCTACCGGGCTGCGGTTCACATGGCAGTTGAACACACTCATGAAAATCGAAATCCGTGGCAGCGCCCGGTCGCCAAGGCCGAGCTCAGCTGGCGGGAGTGCCTGCGTGATCATGGAGATTCGGCCGTCGGCCGGCGCCACCACGATACCGTCCTGCACCGGCGTCACCCGCACCGGATCGCGGAAGAACAGCGCACACCAGATCGTCAGAAAAGTGCCGAGCCAGCCAAGTGGCGTCCAGATCCAGAACAGGATGAGACTGGCCAGCGCAAACCCCCCGATAAAAGGATAGCCCTCCTGGTGAATGGGTGGAATCTGCGCGCGAATGGAGTTGGCGATTGACATCAGGTCAGGTTCCGGCCCTTATTTTCGTCTTCCTTCCGATCCGGAAGAGGACACTAGCGTTCAGATTATTCCGCTGCGGCGGCGGGCGCGATCAGGGTATCATCGACCGGCGGCGGCTCGCGGTTCGGCGCCTCGTTCTCGTCGGCGATCCGCGCAAGTTTCTCCCGCGCCTCCTGGGCCTCGCGCTGCCGATTCCACATACTGGCATAAAGCCCGCCGCTTGCCAAAAGCTGGCCATGGGTCCCGCGCTCGGCAATGCGGCCCTGATCGAGCACGATGATTTCGTCGGCGGTGACGATCGTGGACAAACGGTGCGCTATCACGAGCGAGGTGCGATTGCGCGACACCCGCTCCAGCGCATCCTGGATTTCGCGCTCGGTGTGGCTGTCGAGCGCCGATGTCGCCTCGTCGAGCACGAGAATCGGCGGCGCCTTGAGCACGGTTCGCGCAATCGCGACGCGCTGTTTCTCGCCGCCCGATAATTTCAGGCCGCGCTCCCCGACATGGGTCTCGTACCCCTTCGGCGACATGCGGATGAAACCGTCGATCTGCGCCAGCTGCGCTGCCCGCTCCACCTCCGCGTCGGTGGCGTCCCAGCGGCCATATCGGATGTTGTAACGGATGGTGTCGTTGAACAGCACCGTGTCCTGCGGCACCATGCCGATCGAGGCGCGCAGCGAAGCCTGCGTGACGTATCGGATATCCTGACCGTCGATCAAAATCCTGCCGCTCGATACATCGTACAGGCGGAACAAAAGGCGCGAGATGGTCGACTTGCCGGCGCCTGATGGTCCGACAATGGCGACGGTCTTGCCGGCGGGCACCTCGAAACTCAACCCTTTGAGGATCGGCCGCGCTGCTTCATAGGCGAAATGCACATTCTCGAAACGCACATTGCCCGAGGTCACGATCAAGGGCACGGCGCCTGGATCATCCCTGATCTCGGGATTGCGCGACAGCACGTTGAACATCTTTTCGATGTCGATGACGGCCTGCTTTATCTCGCGATAGACCATGCCCATGAAGTTCAGCGGCTGGTAGAGCTGGATCATCATGGCGTTGACCATGACGAAATCGCCGACCGTGTTGTGCCCGCTGCGAACCCCAACCGCGCACATCAGCATGACCGCGGTGAGACCGGCGGTAAAGATAATCGCCTGACCGGTATTCAGGACGGCAAGCGAAGTGTAGGTCTTGACGCTGGCCTGCTCGTAACGCTCCATCGAACGGTCGTAGCGCGCCGCCTCACGCGCTTCGGCACCGAAATATTTGACCGTTTCGTAATTCAGCAGCGAGTCGATCGCCTTGGTGTTGGCGTCAGTATCGGAGTCGTTCATCTTGCGGCGAATCTCGATCCGCCATTCGGTCGCGAGATAAGTATAGTACATGTAGATCACGACGGTGATCATGGTGGCCAGCACATAGCGCCAGTCGAATTTCCACAGCAGTACCGCCATCAGCAGCGAAACCTCGACGATGGTCGGCACGAGCTGCAGGATCACCATTCGCACGATGACTTCGATACCGGTGCGACCTCGCTCCAGCACACGCGTCAAACCGCCAGTCTTGCGCTCAAGATGGAAGCGCAGGGAAAGTTCGTGCATATGGACGAAGGTGAGATAAGCGAGCCTGCGCACCGCATGCATGGCCACGCGCGCAAAAATTCCATCCCGCCACTGCGTCAGCACCCCCATCAGCACACGCAAGCCGCCGTAGCTCAACGTCATGATCAGCGGCGAGGCGATCAGCCACAGCTTCCAGTTCGATGGCTGCACAGGCGCGGTATCGGCGCCCGTCAGGGCATCGATCGCCCATTTGAAGGTGAAAGGCACCGCAACGGTCGCGAGTTTGGCGAGGATGAGCAGGACCACCGACCAGACCACGCGCATCTTCAGATCGACGCGGTCACCGGGCCAGATATAGGGCCAAAGATGTGCAAGCGTCCCGATAAGGGTCGCCTGTCCGAAGGATCTGTCGGGCGATAGCAGTTGGCCAGTTCGGGCCGAATCAGTATGCGCCATCAATCTGAGCCCGGCAAAGTATCGCGCGCCGCGTCGGTGCGCGCATTTTCAGGTTTTTTTGCATTCCGCAGTCATATAGAGCGTTTAATCGCTGCATGCACCCTTGCAGGAACCAAATTATTTCTCAAATTACCGGCCCACCGCATGGATTTCATTCGCCATGCGAATCCATTAAAGCTTGACGAATTTTACGCTGCAATGCCACATGGCCCATATGAGCAAGATCAAGACAGTCTGTGTCTATTGCGGCTCCGGCCCGGGCACAAATCCTCGCTTCGTCGAAGCCGCCAGGGCATTCGGCAAAATCCTGGCTGAAAGCGGCATCCGCCTTGTCTACGGCGGCGGCTCGATCGGCTTGATGGGTGCGGTGGCAACTTCCGTGCTCGATCACGGCGGTACGGTCACCGGTATTATACCGGACTTCCTGACCATTCGCGAAAACGCCCTCAGGCGGGTCCAGGAAATGATCGTCACGCCCGACATGCACGAACGCAAGCGCTTGATGTTCGAACGCGCCGACGCGTTCGTGGCGCTTCCGGGCGGTGTTGGGACGCTCGAGGAACTCGTTGAACAGCTTACGTGGCAACAGCTCGGCCGCCATTCCAAGCCGGTGTTGATCGCAAACATCGAAGGCTTTTGGGAGCCTCTTCTCACGCTGCTCACGCACATGCGCGCAACGCAATTCATCCGGCCCAGTCTTGCGGTCGACATCCTGAAGGCCGAAAGGGTCGAAGACATCCTTCCGCGCCTGAAGGAAGCCGCAGCCCGGGCGCGCAAAGGTACCGCCGAAATGGCGCCCGAGATCGCCCGCCGCCTGTAGCAAGCTCGCGCACTTTATCCTTGCGGGAATGTCACCGCCTCCAGGCGATTGCCGTCGGGATCCCTGACGAAGGCCGCATAATAACGAACTCGATCGTGCGGCCTCAAACCCGGCGCTCCGTCGGAACTGCCGCCCGCGCTCAGCGCCGCGGCATGAAATGCATCGACCTCGCATGCCGATTTCGCCCTTAGAGCCATGTGGCAACCGCTCTCGTCCGCCACCCTGGACATCGCAGGGCGAAGATTGATCCAAAACTCAGGATAGCTCTTGCCGAAACCGATCGTGCCCGGCCTCGCCACCAGTCGTGAGAATCCAAGCGGCGCCAAGGCCGCCTCGTAGAACGCTGCCGATCGATCGAGATCGCTGACGCCGACGGAAATATGGTCGATCATGCCGGCGCACCCGATTTCACCAGCTTGTAGATGATCGAGTCCATCAACGCCTGAAAAGACGCGTCGATGATATTGGGCGACACGCCGACGGTGGTCCAGCGCTCGCCGGCTTCGTCCTCGCTCTCGATCAACACCCGCGTTACGGCTTCGGTGCCGCCGTTGAGGATGCGCACCCGATAGTCGATCAGCTTCAATCCTTCGATGTATTTCTGGTATTTGCCGAGGTCCTTGCGCAGCGCCACGTCGAGCGCATTGACCGGACCGTTGCCTTCGGCGGCCGAGATCAGCTTCTCACCGTCTACATCCACCTTGACCACGGCCATTGCGACCGTGACGCGCCGTCCGTTGGCGTTGTAGCGCTGCTCGACGTTGACGTCGAATTGTTCCACCCGGAAATAGTCCGGCACGCGCCCGAGCGTGCGTCGCGCCAGAAGATCAAAAGAGGCGTTGGCGGATTCATAGGCGTAGCCTGCCGCCTCACGGTCCTTCAATTCCTCAACCAGGCGGGCCAGTTTCGGATCGTTCTTGTCGTGCGCAATGCCGGCACGGTCGAGTTCAGCGATCACATTGGAACGGCCGGCCTGATCGGAGACCAGTACCTTGCGATGGTTGCCGACCGCGCCGGGCGAAACATGCTCGTAGGTCTGTGGGTCTTTCAGAACGGCGGAGGCGTGAATGCCGGTCTTGGTGGCGAACGCGCTTTCGCCGACATAGGGCGCGTGGCGGTTCGGCGCGCGGTTGAGCATGTCGTCGAGGGTGCGTGACACCTTCATCAGCGTTGAAAGCTTGTCGTCCGACACACCAATCTCGTATCGATCCGAAAATTCGTTTTTCAGCCGCAGCGTCGGGATCAGAGAGCACAGGTTGGCATTGCCGCACCGCTCGCCGAGACCATTGAGCGTGCCCTGAATCTGGCGCGCGCCCGCGCGCACGGCGGCCAGCGAATTGGCTACCGCCTGCTCGGTGTCGTTATGGGCGTGAATGCCGATATGGTCGCCCGGAATTTGCCTGATCACTTCCGCAACGATGCTCTCGACCTCGTGCGGCAGGGTGCCGCCATTGGTATCGCACAGCACCACCCACCGTGCGCCCGAGTCGTAGGCCGCTTTCGCACAAGCCAGGGCAAATTCGGGATTTTCCTTGTAGCCGTCGAAGAAATGCTCGCAATCGACCATGACCTCACGCCCCGCCTTGTTTGCAGCCGTCACGCTGTCCCGGATCGAGGCGAGGTTTTCCTCGTTCGTCGTCTCCAGTGCAACGCGCACCTGGTAGGCCGACGATTTCGCGACAAAGCAGATTGCATCCGCCTTCGCTTCCAACAACGCAGCAAGCCCCGGGTCGTTCGCCGCGGAGCGCCCGGGCCGCCGGGTCATGCCGAACGCGGTGAAGCGCGCGTGAGCAAGTTTCGGCTTCCTTGCAAAGAACTCGCTGTCGGTTGGATTGGCGCCGGGGTAGCCGCCCTCGACGTAGTCGATGCCGAGTTCGTCGAGCATCTGGGCGATCAATCGCTTGTCGTGCAGCGTGAAATCAACACCGTTGGTCTGCGCGCCGTCGCGCAGTGTTGTATCAAACAAATAAAGGCGTTCGCGACTCATGTCGGAGTCTCCGGCTTGGCGTCATTATCCAGCCTCTTCTGCATCGTGGTGTTGGCGAGCCACTCGCCGCCAACGGAGACCGTATTGCGCTGCTGGGCCTCATAACCGCGCCTTGCAAAGAATTCGGCCGCGTTGTCGCTCGCATCAACCGTCATAGTCGTGGAGCCCCGCCCCTTGGCTAGTCTTTCAAGCGCATCGCAGAGCGCCGCCGCTACGCCCTGCCCGACGGCAGCGGGATGAACGTAAAGCAGGTCGATATGATCCTTGCCCTTCAGCGAGGCGAAGCCGACCGGCGCTCCCTGCAGCGTAGCGACAAGCGTAAGTTGCGAGGCCAGACGTTTGCCAAACGCTACTTCATCGTCCGCAGCACCAGCCCATGCCTGCTGCTGCCCCTCGCTGTAGTCGTCGCCGGTCAGCCCCTCGATGGAAGCGGCAAATATCGCCGCCAGTACGGGGACGTCTTCGGCGAGATACGGCCGCAGCGCGGGTCCGGGCAGTGACTGTCCCATCGTCTTCAAAATACTCCGAGCAGTTTGAGCGCAATCGCCGCGCCTGCTGCGATCACGGTCCATTTCAGCGCGATGTAATAGCGCCAATGTTTTGGAAAAGGCGTTTCGGGACGACTCATCGCGCGATCTCCCATGTGGTGCCTTCCTTGGAATCCTTGATGACCACGCCCATGGCTGCGAGTTCATCGCGAATCCGATCGGATTCCTTGAAATCCCTTCGAGCGCGTGCGGCGGTCCGATTGGATATGAGAGCTTCAACAACATCCCTGTTCACGACGACGGTCTTGGGATTGCTTTCGAGATATTCCGTCCTCGTTCCTCCCAGCAATCCGAGCAACATGGCCGAAACCTTCAGCTTTCGCTTGATGTCGATCTGGGCCTGCCCAGAAGTCCCCGTGCGGCTGGCCGCGATTGCGTGAAGACGAGTGATCGCTCCCGAGGTATTGAGGTCGTCACCCAAAAGAGAACTCATTTCTTCGTCGATTTCGCCCCGCTCCCGCGTGTCGTCGCCGACAATGTCGTACCAGGAATCGAGAACCCTTTTGCTCTCCTCCACTCCCTTCAGCGTCCAATCGATCGGCGAACGATAGTGTGTCTTCAGCATATTGAGACGCAACACCTCCCCCGGCCAATCCGCCAACAGCTCCCGGATCGTCACGAAATTGCCGAGCGACTTCGACATCTTCTCGCCTTCGACCTGCAGGAAGCCGTTGTGCATCCAGAAATTCGCCATCCGATTTTCGTGGAAGGCGCAGCATGACTGCGCGAGCTCGTTCTCGTGATGGGGGAACACCAGGTCGATGCCGCCGCCGTGGATGTCGAATTGCTCGCCAAGATGCTTCCACGACATCGCCGAGCACTCGATGTGCCAGCCCGGACGACCCGCCACCTCGATGCCTGACGGCGAGGGCCATGACGGCTCGCCCGGCTTCGACGGTTTCCACAGCACGAAATCGGTCGGATCGCGTTTGTAGGGTGCGACATCGACACGGGCGCCCGCGATCATCTCGTCGAGCGAACGGTTGGCGAGCGCACCATAGCGCGGCAAAACCGAATTCGCCGCGTTCATCGCACTCGGCGAGAACAGTACGTGGTCCTCGGCGATATAAGCGAAACCGCCCGCGACCAGCCTCTCGATCAGAGTGCGCATCTCCGCGATGTGCTCGGTCGCGCGCGGCTCGAATGTAGGGCGCAGGCAGCCGAGCGCATCGACGTCGTCGTGGAATTGTTTTTCGGTCTGCTCGGTGACCTTGCGGATCGCTTCGTTCAGCGGCAGCCCGGGGAAATCGTGCGCGGCGCGCTCGTTGATCTTGTCGTCGACGTCGGTGACGTTGCGGACGTAGGTGACGTGTTCGGCGCCGTAAACGTGCCGAAGCAGGCGAAACAGCACGTCGAACACGATGACCGGCCGCGCATTGCCGATATGGGCAAAGTCATAGACCGTCGGCCCGCAGACATACATGCGCACGTTGGCCTGATCGAGCGGCGTGAAAACGCGCTTTTGCCTGCTCAGCGTATCGTAAAGGCGTAGTTCCATGGAATTCCCGCAACCTTTCGGCCGGGCGTCAAATCATCTCGTTTGAGAAAAGACGGCCTCAGCCAGCGAATCGCTAGCTAATAATCTCGCGGCAAATGCCACAAAAGGCGAGGAAACCGTTCATCGGATCACCATGGCGAGCCCCCACGGCCGCGTCAAGGGCCTCAAACCATCAACAGAACCGGCCAATTTCAGCCACGAATCCGCCCAGCCCGCCATGGTTAATCATTGTTTACGACTTTGAGGTTACCTATCCGGGCAGTCCCTCATCCGCCGGTGCACTCATGCGATCCATTTCTGCGCTTTTGGCCTGTTTTTCGCTCCTCGCCGGTTCGGCGGCATTGGCCGACAGCCGCGTATTCATCGTCGCCAACCAGGCCGACGGGTACGGCGTGGACCAGTGCCTGGCCAGGGGCGACAAATGTGGCGCCCATGCCGCCCATTCCTATTGCCAGTCGCGGAATTTCGCGGAAGCAACGGCCTACCGGCGGGTGGATCCCGATGAAATAACCGGCACGGTTCCCGCCGTTGGCCGAAATTGCAGCCATCCCGGTTGCATCGAATACGTCGCCATTACTTGTCAGCGCTAAGCCGCCTTGCGGATCTCGTCCAAAGGGCAGGCCGTCACGCAAGCGCCCCGGAAACGACGTGACGCCGCCTCCGGAAACGGATAAGGCAAGCCAGCCAGTGGCTCCGTGTCCGAACTTCGTGATATACCTCAGCGCGCTTTGCGATTTCGGGAACATCAAATCGGCGGCACTGGCCCGCGCCTTCGGACCATGCGCGAGTTGCCCCAATGGCTGGATATGCCTGAAAAGTTGAACTCCCCCCTTTCCAGATCGGCGTTCGTCGCTGCTGCACTTCTGGGCGCGGCTTTGCTCAGCGCTGGCGCCAGCGCGCAGGTCAATCAACCGCCGCCTCAACCGGGGACCTCGGCCAATCCGATGTGCGCGCGGCTGGAAGCTCAGTTGGCAACCGTTGACCGCGGCGGCGGCGATCCGGCGAAAGAGGAGCAAATCCACCGTTACCAGGATGCCGCAACCAAGCAACAGGCGGAGCTTGACCGCGTAACCTCGCAGGCCAAGAGGATGGGCTGCGACAGTTCGGGCTTCTTCTCGCTGTTCAACGGCCAGTCGGCGCAATGCGGACCCGTGAACAACCAGATCCAGCAGATGCGTGCCAACCTCGATCAGATCACGACCAGCCTGGAGCGGCTGCGCAGCGGCGGGCTGGGCGGCAGCGAACGCGAAAATCAGCGCCGCTCGGTCATCCTGGCGCTGGCGCAGAATAATTGCGGGCCGCAATATGCCAACGCCGTGCAACAACAGCAGGGCCCCGGCAACTTCCTGAACAATCTGTTCGGCAACAACAGCAATAATCCGGCCATGCCGCCCGCCGATGTCGGTCCACCATCCGGCACCTATCGCACGGTGTGTGTCCGCTCCTGCGACGGAGCGTATTTCCCGGTCTCGTTTGCAACCGTGCCCGCGCGCTTTCCCGACGACGAACGGACCTGCAAGGCGCTTTGTCCCGCGGCCGAAGCGAGCCTCTATGCCTACCGAAACCCCGGCGAAGACATGAACCAGGCGGTGTCGATCAGCGGTCAACCTTATACGTCCTCGCCCAACGCGTTTCGTTTCCGCCAGGAGTTCAACCCGTCATGCTCGTGCAAGGCACCCGGACAGACGTGGTCGGATGCGCTCAAAGCGATCGACGACAAAGCCGCGGCAGAACAGCAGGGCGACATCATCGTGACCGAGGAGAGCGCCAAGAAGATGTCGAGGCCGCAGGCGAAACAGACGCCCGCGCCAGGCAAGAAGGGCACCGCCGCGGCGGCGGCCTCCCCCGATGCCGCCCCGTCGACGACACCGGCGCCGCCGAGCACGGCCACGACCTCTGGCGCCTCTACCTCTGGCGCCTCTTCTGACAACAAGCCCATCCGCTCGGTCGGCCCCACCTTCATCCCGGCCCGCTAAAATCAACCCTCAATCCCTTCGGCCGGCCCGCGGCCAGCGCGCGAGGCCAGGGATTCGTCGGGTTTGGGCAGCGGCCTGCCGTCGTCGCGAAACTTGTTGGTGATGGGATAGCGGCGGTCGCGGCCGAAATTTCGCCGCGTCACCTTGACGCCCGGCGCCGCCTGCCGCCGCTTGTATTCGGCAATATTGAGCAGGCGATCGACCCGCGCCACCACCTCGCGATCGAAACCGTCCTCGATAATGCCTGCCAGCGGCTCCTCGCGCTCGACCAGCCGTTCCAGAATCGCATCAAGCACGTCGTAAGGCGGCAAGGAATCCTGATCGGTCTGGTTTTCGCGCAGCTCCGCCGTCGGTGGCCGGGTGATGATGTCGGGCGGGATGACTTCGCCCGATGGCCCGAGCGCGCCGTCCGGCTTCCACGAATTGCGCAGCCGCGACAGACGAAACACTTCCGACTTGTAGATATCCTTGATGGGATTGAAGCCGCCGTTCATGTCGCCGTAAAGCGTGGCGTAGCCGACCGACATCTCCGACTTGTTACCGGTGGTGACGACCATGGCGCCGGTCTTGTTGGAGATCGCCATCAGAAGCGTACCGCGCGTGCGGGCCTGCAGGTTTTCCTCGGTAATATCGCGCGGCAGGCCGGCAAAGGTCGTAGAGAGGATTTCCTCAAAACCGTTGACCGCTTTCGCAATCGGCAGCACCTCATAGCGTATGCCGAGATTGGCTGCGAGTTTGGCCGCGTCATCGAGCGAGGTTTGCGCGGTGAAGCGGAACGGCAGCATGACGCCGCGCACGCCGCCCGCCCCCAACGCATCGACCGCGATCGCCGCACAAAGCGCGGAGTCGATGCCACCGGATATGCCCAGCAGCACGCCGGGAAACCGGTTCTTGGCGACATAGTCGCGCAAGCCCAGCACGCAAGCGGCGTAATCGGCCTCATCTCCCTCGATGACGCGCGCGATCGGCCCCCTGCAGTGCCAGCCGCCATCGCCCCTCGTCCAGCGCAGCGTCGTGATGTTTTCCTCAAACGCGGGCAGTTGCGCCGCGACCGAAAGATCGGCGTTGAGCACAAAAGAGGCGCCGTCGAAAACAAGCTCGTCCTGGCCGCCGACCTGGTTGAGATAGACCAGAGGCAGCCCGCTCTCGGTCACCCGCGCCACAGAAATCGAGAGGCGGATGTCGCCCTTGTCGCGCGCATAGGGTGAGCCGTTCGGCACCACGAGGATTTCCGCACCGGTCTCGGCGAGGCATTCCACGACGTTCTCATAGTCTTCGGATTCCTCGAGCCAGGTATCCTCGCAGATCGGCACCCCTACCCGCACGCCACGGATCGGCACCGGGCCGGTAACGGGCCCGCGCGCAAACACGCGCTTCTCGTCGAAGACGCCGTAGTTCGGCAGATTGACCTTGAAGCGAACGGCGGAGATCCGCCCTTCGTCGAGAAGCGCGCAGGCGTTGTAGAGCTTGCCGTCCTCGACCCAGGGCGTGCCGATCAGGACCGCCGGTCCGCCATCGGCAGTTTCGCGTGCGAGATCCTCGGTCGCCGCGCGGCAGGCCGATTGAAAGGCGGGCTTCAACACCAGGTCCTCCGGCGGATAGCCGGCCAAAAACAATTCCGGCAGCACGAGCAGATCGGCGCCGTCGGCACGCGCCTTTTCGCGCGCGGCGCGAGCCTTGGCGGCATTGCCCGCGATATCGCCCACCGTCGGGTTCAGCTGGGCCAGCGTGATCGAAAACTGATTGGCGCGTTCGGTCATGGAATGATCGTGCACTTCACGCGGCAGAACTGCAATTGCATGTTTTATATCGCACCAATGCGTTCGGCGATCGAAAACAACCAGAACAGGCCGGCCGTGACCAGCGCAACGCCGACCGCCGCCGAACCCATATCCTTGACCCGCCCGATCTGCGGATCGTGGTCGGTGGTCAGCCGGTCGGCCAGCTTCTCGATCGCGGTATTGAGCAGTTCGACCACCAGCACCATGACGACGGCGGCGATCAGCTCGATGCGGCGCATGGTCGTGGTGCCGATCACCCAGGCCAGCGGCAAGGAAAGCACGAGCGCGAAAAGCTCTTCGCGCACGGCCTGTTCGGAGCGAATCGCAAAGGCAAGGCCGTTACGCGTATTGATCGTGGCCCGCCACAGCCGCAGCAACTGTCAAAGTCCCGCCGCGGCCGGCATCGGCTTGACCTTGCCGGCGCGCTCCTGCTTGAGCAATTCGGCGATCAGGAAAGCCATGTCGATCGACTGTTCGGCATTCAGCCTCGGATCGCACGCCGTGTGGTAGCGATCGTTGAGATCTTCCTCCGTGATCGCGCGCGCGCCGCCGATACATTCGGTGACATCCTGCCCGGTCATTTCCAGATGCACGCCGCCGGCATGGCTGCCTTCCGCGGCGTGGACCTGGAAGAACGATTTCACCTCCGACAATATGCGGTCGAAGGGGCGGGTCTTGTAGCCGGACGTCGAGGTGATGGTGTTGCCGTGCATCGGATCGCACGACCAGACCACCGCGCGGCCTTCGCGCTTGACGGCACGAATGAGCTGCGGCAGGTGCTCGCCGATCTTTTCGGCGCCGAAGCGGTTGATCAGCGTCAGCCGCCCGGGCTCGTTATCCGGATTGAGCACGTCGATCAGCTTGATCAACTCCTCCGGCTTGAGCGAAGGGCCGCACTTCAACCCGATCGGGTTCTTGATACCGCGGAAATATTCCACATGGCCATGGTCAAGCTGGCGCGTGCGGTCGCCGATCCAGATCATGTGGCCGGAGGTTGCGTACCAGTCGCCGGTGGTGGAATCGACCCGCGTGAAGGCCTGCTCGTAGCCAAGCAGAAGCGCCTCATGGCTGGTGTAGAAATCGGTTGAGCGAAGTTCGGGATGGCTTTCCAGATCGAGCCCGCAGGCGCGCATGAAGTTCAGCGCGTCGGAAATGCGATCGGCCAATTCCTTGTATCGCCGCGACTGCGGCGAATCCTTCAGGAAGCCGAGCATCCACTGGTGGACGCTGCCCAGATTGGCAAAGCCGCCGGTGGCGAACGCGCGCAACAGGTTCAGCGTTGCCGCCGACTGGCGATAGGCCATCAACTGGCGCTGCGGATCGGGGGAGCGCGCCTGCGCGGTGAACGCGATGTCGTTGACGATGTCGCCGCGGTAGCTCGGCAACTCGACACCATTGACCTTCTCGGTCGGCGAGGAGCGCGGCTTGGCGAATTGCCCGGCGATACGGCCGACCTTCACCACCGGCACCGCGCCGGCATAGGTCAACACCACCGCCATCTGCAACAGCACGCGGAAGAAGTCGCGGATATTGTTGGCGCCGTGCTCGGCAAAGCTCTCGGCGCAGTCGCCTCCTTGCAGCAGAAAGGCCTCGCCGGCAGCGACACGCGCCAACGCCTTTTTCAGGTTGCGGGCCTCACCAGCAAAAACCAGCGGCGGAAAGGTCGCAAGCTGCGCCTCGACATCCGCCAATGCCTTCGCATCCGGATATTCGGGCATTTGCAGCACGGGCCGGCCGCGCCAGCTATCAGGTGTCCACCGCTCGGACATGATCGAAAACTCCTCAAGCAAAAACCGCTACTTATCGGGAAATAGCGACGCGCCGCCTTATACACAGGCTGGTGACCGACCGCCAGTACGAGCGAGTTTGTGCCTGCCGAAGGTTTGCCACAGCTTCGTTGACAACCCCTTGCGGTCAAAGCCGAATTTGTGGCCGTGGCCGCCATCGCCTCGAGACGGCGCTGACGCGCGTCCTCGGCATGAGGTGGTCATG
>Ga0210408_10003384_pt1 | contig 14776 bp, 14 predicted proteins | sample IncBWH4MmetaG_FD_155471 | JGI IMG/M metagenome (GOLD analysis project Ga0210408, IMG submission 155471) | Forest soil microbial communities from Barre Woods Harvard Forest LTER site, Petersham, Massachusetts, United States - Inc-BW-H-4-M | ecosystem: Environmental > Terrestrial > Soil >...
CGGATTGCCGAACGCTGGTCAGTGTGCCCGTTGACGTGGGAGATAAAGACACGTTCGGTGCGAGAACTGGAACGCCGGCGCCGCTGCCGGAGGCCGCGAAGTCCGCAATCTGAGAAATCGCCAGGGAGGGAAGGTTCGCCGGAGCCGCCTGCGATTCCGCGGCAGTGGCGCCCGGCATCGGAACCAAAGACGCCGCAGCGGCGTTCGTAGCAGAGCGGTTGTCCCGCGACCGGTCCTTGGTTTTTCCGAGTCCTGCGGAGGCGGCTTCGCCGCTGATTTTTGGCGGCGGCTTGGGCACGGACTCAGTTCCGCCAGTCACAGCGGCTGTGCTCGCCGGAGGCGACGAAAGCAGGGAGGCACACAACGACCCAAAACTTCCCGAACCCTGTGACGCATCAGTCGAGGAATTGAACGACGTCGTCCCGGAGGCTGCGGGAACATTGTTGGAGACCGCGCTTTCGATCAGACAACTCACAAGGGTCACTTGCCTTTCCAGATCATCGTGACCCCATTCATGCACCTCACTGGCCAACGTCAGCGCGATGTCAACTCAACCTGGAATCGAACGGAAGAGTCTTGGAATCAAGCAAATCGAGATTTTGCCGAAGGAGAGGACGAAAGGGGGGAGTGTCGGCGCTGGGCAAGGCCTGCCCAAGGGGCGGGCAACTTTAGCCGCGTTTCAAGTAGGAACGCCGCATAAGGAAGAGCTCATCGAGCAGGCTTTGCTGGTGGCGCTTGACATCGCGCTGGTATTCGCGAAGCTGCCGGTCCCGCAAGCCTTCCAGAGTCTCCCGCTGCCGCCGGGCTTGCTGGTAGGTTTTTTGCTGCTCATCCCGCAGGCGCTGCAGACGCTGCACCTCGCGTTCAAGTTCTTTTTGCTGCTGGGTGACTGCGGTTTCGCAGAGCAGCTGGAAGCCGAGCTCGGCAGCGGTCGTTCCCGCACTCATCTGCTGCGATCCTTTCACGCGCAGCTCCTGCATGCGCGTCTTCACCAGCTCCACCAGATGACTCACGCGTGCCACTTGCTGGTTGGCCGCGCGCAGGCGCAATTCCTGCTGGTGTTCGATGCTCGCACGGAACTGCAGCACGGCCTGAAGCGGAAAGTGGAAGGACATGATCTAACCGGGCAAGGCCTGCAGCCTTGCGATGGTATCGGACAGGGACGCAGTTTCGCTAGGTTTCTGCATGAGAAAGCGGTTGAGTTCTGGGATCAGAGTGAGCGCTCTGTCGAGCGTGGAGTCGCCACCTTTCTGGTAGGCACCAATGCGGATCAGATCTTCCGAAGCGGTGTAGGCAGCCAGCAATCGCCGGAGCGTCTGCGCTTTTTCCAGATGCGCGGCGGAACATACCGCGGGCATCAGACGGCTGACGCTGTCGAGCACGGCAATGGGAGGATAGTGACTGCGCACTGCCAGCCGGCGATCGAGCATGATGTGGCCGTCCAGCAACGCGCGCGCGCCATCGACCAGCGGATCCTGCTCGTCGTCCCCTTCCATCAAGACGGTATAAAACGCAGTGATGCTGCCTTGGCTGAATCGGCCTGCGCGTTCGATCAGCCGCGCCATCATGGCAAAGCAGGATGGAGTGTAGCCTTTGGCCGTTGGCGGCTCTCCGGCAGCTAATCCGATTTCGCGCTGGGCCATGGCCAGCCGGGTCAGAGAATCGACCACCAGCAGAACATTCAACCCCTGCCCGCAGAAATATTCCGCGACACTGGTCGCGGCGTGGGCCGCGCGAATGCGCAGCAGCGGAGACTGATCCGAGGTGGAAACCATCACGACGGCTCGCTTGCGTCCTTCCTCACCCAGCGAGTTCTCGAGAAATTCCCGCACTTCGCGGCCGCGCTCGCCCACCAGACCCAGCACGGTTAGATCGGCGCTGGTGTTGCGGGCCATCATGCCAATCAAAGTGCTCTTGCCTACGCCGCTGCCGCCAAAGATTCCGACGCGCTGGCCGCGGCCGCAGGTGAGGAAGGCATCGACGGCACGAATGCCACAGCCAATGGGCTCGCGGACCGAGACGCGTTCCAGTGGGAGTGGCGCAGCCGCATCCAATAGCTGATAGCGCTGGCCGCGATAAGGGCCCTGGGAATCCAGTGGCTGCCCCCGGCCATCGAGCACGCGTCCAAGCATGGCCTCGCTCACACGCAGCGTGGGACGTTCTCCCCAGGTGACTACGCGGTCGCCATAGCGGACGCCGCGCGGCCGCTCCAGTGGCATCGAAAGCACGGTGGTACCGCGGAATCCGACAATTTCTCCGGCCAGGATCCTGCCTTGCGAATCCGTGATGTGGCAAATCTCCCCCACCGAACAGAACGGTCCTTCGGACTCCACCAAGGGACCAATCACCTGGGTTACGCGGCCTTGCCAGCGCAGGCCGGAGCAGCTCTCCAGCCGGGCTAGATAAGGGGCAAGCGAAGCGGGGCCGCTCACGGAGTCTCCCGGGGCCGGGCCGCCAGCAAGTCCATGAGTCCCTGCTCGATTTCTTTCAACTGCACTTGCACTCCGAGTTCCGCGGTTCCCATCGAGGTGCGCAGCACGCAGCGGTCAAGTTCGAGCGCGGGATCCTCGACAATTTCCGGAAGATCTCCCGGCTCCATGTGCCGGGCAAGATAGTTCCGCCAGTCTGCGCTGTGTTGCGGATGAACCGAGAGCACAACGCCGGTTGCGCCTTCGATCTGCTCCAGGGCAACGCGGACCACGCCCGCCAGCAGTAGGGAATCTACCTGCGCTTCCCGATGAAGAATTTTGCGGGCGATGGCAAGCGCCAACTGGACAACTTCGCCCTCGATTTTCTGGTAGTAGGTCCCGCGGTCGCGCGTAAACCCGGCCAACGCCACCGTCAGCGCAGCCCGTTCCCGCGCGAGCTGTTCTTCGAAAATCTTGCGGGCTTCCGCTTGTCCTTCCTGCAGGCCCAATTCACGGGCGCGGGCTTCCCTAGCCGCCATACTCTGTGTTCCAGCGTTAGGGTCGGCGGACCATAGCCCAGCGTCTGCCAGGTTTTCGCCTGGACAGGGGTTCGAACCGGAGGCAATCTCGGGATAAGGAAACGCCGGAAGCTTAACCGGCGGCGTGGTCGCGGCCGCCGCTGGAGATGGGGATCGCCTAGGTGACGTACTCATCGTCGGTCTCCGGGGTCAGCGACAGCTTGCCTTCCGCCTCGAGCTTACGAGCCACGGCCACGGCTTCGAGCTGGGCTTTGTTAATCTCGCGGGTCTTCACTGGTCCCAGCACTTCCATATCTTCTTTCAGCATCTCCACCGCGCGCGAAGACATGGACTTGAAGATGTAGCTCTTCAATTCCTCGGAAGCGCCGCGCAGCGCGGTGGCCAGAGTCTTTTTATCCATCTGTCCCAGGAGTTCGCGGATGCCGGTTTCAGGCACGGTCAAGAGATCCTCGAAGGTGAACATCAGGTTGCGAATGGAAAGCGCCAGCTTTGGGTCTTCCTTTTCGATGGCCTCGAGAATGGACTTGCCGCTGGCCACGTCCAGCCGATTCATCAGGTCGGCCACGCCGCGCAGTCCAGCATAGGCCCGGCGGCTCTGCTCCCCGAGTGCCTCCAGCCGCTTGTGCAGCACCTGGGCTACGCGTTGCGCCATCTCGGGGGAGAACTGACGCAGCTGGGCCAGGCGTGAGATGGCCTCCGCGCGCAGTTCCACGGGCAGACGCATGAGCGTTGCCGAGGCTTGTTTCGAATCCAGATGCGCCAGAATCAGGGCGATAGTTTGGGGATGCTCGCCCTCGATGAACTTCGCCAGCTGCTGGGGGTCAGCCTTCTGCAAGGAGTCGAGCTTGGTCGCACTGGCCTCGGCGGTGCGGGAGACTTGGCGCAGCAGTTCCTGCGCTCCTTCCTCGCCGAAGGCTTTCACCAGGAGCTTATTGGCATATTCTCTGCCGCCGGTGGCGAGGTAGTCGCCAGTCAGAACCATGCGGTCAAATTCTTCCAGCACGGCGAGCACAATCTCCGGTTCGACGGATTTCAAGGCGGCAATCTCCTGGCTGACCCGCTCGACCTGCTCCGGAGCCAAATGCCGGTAAACCTGGCTGGCCGCATCTTCCCCCAGGACCACCATCAGGATGGCGGCCTTGCGCAAGCCGGCGGGCGCAGCAGCGGGCGGGGCAGCGGTCACTTGGTTTTCTCCTGTTCTACCCAGGATTGCACCAAACGGCCGGCGGCCGCGGGTTCAGCCTTCACCTTTTCCGCCAGCATGCGTTTCAGCTGGCCGGCTCGCTTGCCTTGGTCGTCAGTTCCAAGGATCTCCGCCGCGTGCAGCGCTCCGGCGACGGCAGCTTGCGGAATCAGGCCGCCGGAAAGCTTGCCCGGCAGCGCCCGGAAAGCGGCCAGCGCCTGCTTGGTCACCGGACGCAGCACCAGCCAATACACCACAAGAAAGAGCAGGGCCAGTCCCAGGTAGCGCAGGGCCCAGGCCCACGGCTCCAGCAGTTGCCGCCAATGGTCTAGCTTGCCCGGAGGCGATGGGGTCTCGCTGGGAAGTTCCTGAAAAGATAAGTTCTCCACCGCCAGCACATCGCCGCGTTGCGTATCCACGCCAATCGCGGCCCGGGCCAGTTGCTCGATTTCCTTCATCTCCTCCGCAGTACGCTTGCGTCGTACTGCCGTGCTCTTGCCCGCCTGCTGGGTCACCTCGACGGCATCGTCCACCAGCACCGCGGCGGCAATGCGGCGCAGCCGTCCCGGCGGCTGGACGCTGTGATGCAGGGTCTTGCTGACCGCGTAGGTCGTCGAATCGGAGCGCGAGTTGGACTGCTCGCCGCCCGCTGCAGCGGCGGGCGTGGGTGTGCCGGAAGGCACGTTGCTGGCCGTGCCGGGAACCCCGGCGGGCGCGCCACCGCTGGAACTTTCCTCGGAATGTTCCTGGGTGAGCGGGGCGGCGGCCTTCGGATCGAAACTCTCCTGGGTGTCTTCGCTGCTGCCCATGTCGTATTCCACATGCACGCTGGCCCGCACGTGGTCGGCGCCAACCACAGGCTCGAGCGTGCGTACGATGGACTTCGCCAGCTCTTCGTCCAGCCCGAAGGCCGCGCGACCGCCCGCTCCATCGCGGCCGTGGAGCAGCGGCGTGTTGCTGTCAGCGTCGACCACGGTGACATTTTCCGGGCGCAGGCGGTCGACGGCGCTGGCCACCAGTTGCGGGATGGCCTGCTGGGCCTGTTCGGAGAGGTGGCCGCCGCGGGTTTTGAGAATCACCGCCGCTTTGGCTTCGTGCTGCTGCTCGGTGAACAAAGACTCCTGGGGCAGGACCAGATGCACGCGCACGGCTTCGACTTCACTCAGGGTCGCGAGCGTGCGCTCCAGTTCGCCCTCGAGGGCACGTTGGTAGTTCACTTTTTCCGTGAAGTCCGAGCCCGCCCAGTTGGGCGTATCGAACAGTTCAAACCCCAGACGAGCGCTGCGCGGCAACCCGGCCGCGGCGGTTTCCAGGCGGCTGGCGTCCAGCTTGTCGTCGGGCACCAGCAGGCTGCCGCCGTCGCTCGACACCTGATGCGGAATATTTTTCGCCGCCAGGCGGCTGGCGAGCGTTTGGGCTTCCTCGGGGCGCAGCCCGGAATACAGCGTCACGTACTTGGGTTGGGCCAGCAGCACCACGAACACCCAAAGCGTGGCCGCGACCAGGATGACTCCGATGAACAGCAGCAGGCGCTGGCCCAGGCTCAGCCCGCTGAAGAACCTGCCCAGACGGTGCAGTGCGTCGTCGAAGGATTGCGCGCTCTCTCCCGGCATCGTAATTACCTAATTACCTAGGCACAGCCTCGGTCCTTATAGGGTCTGGATTGATTCCAAATCCCTTGCTCGCAAGCTTGCTCACTAGATAGAGCCGCGGAATCTTTCCGCGTTCAGAACTGCATACGCGAGATCTCCTGATAGGCGGAGACAATCTTGTTGCGCACCTGCATCATCAGCTGGAAGCTGAGATCGGCTTTCTCGACCGCGATCATGGCGCTGTGCACGTCCACTCCATTGCCGGCGAGCATGCCCGCGACTTTGTTCTCAGCCTGTCCCTGCAGTTGCTGCATGTCGTCCATGGCACTGTGCAGCACGTTCAGAAACCCGGATCCCGTTTCCGAGGATGGCTGGAGGGCGGAAGGGACCTCCGCTGGAAGAATGCGTAATGAAGAGATGGGGCTGCTCATAGTTTCGTGCGCTCTCTAGGCGCGCAGTGGATCAGTCAAGATCAGTCATAATCAGGTCAAGATCTGCAGCGACTGCTGAATCATGCTCTTGGCGGCCTGGACCGCAGCCGCATTGAGCTGGTAGGCGCGCACCGCGCTTAACAGGTCGGTCATCTCCATCACCGGATTCACGTTGGGATAGGTCACGTAGCCTGCGCTGTCGGCGTCGGGATGTCCCGGCTCATAGCGCTGCGGCAGCGGGGAAGCGTCGGCGACGACGCGGTCCACCCGGACGCCTTCCGGGGGATGGGTGCGCAGGCCAGCCAGCAACAGGGGGAAACGCAGCATCGGCCGGCCACGAAATACCACCAGTTGGCGGCGGTAGGCGCCGCCTTGCGGAGTGCGCGTGGTCTCGGCATTGGCCATGTTGGCCGATACCACTTCGGCGCGCATCCGTTCCGCGGCCAACGCCGAGCCGCTGACTTCGAGCATGCCAAACAGGTTCATGACGAGGTACCTCCCGAGTTGATGGCGCTGGAAATGATATGGAACTGGTCTCGGATGAGCTGCACTCCCAGGTTGAATTTCATCTGGGTCTCGGCGAGCAGCAGGCTCTCGCGCTCCACGCTGACGTTATTGCCGTCGGGCCGCTCCAGCAGCCCGCGCACCGGGCGCGCGACCGGCGTGAACGATGTATAGCTGAGCTTTCCCGCTTCGCCAGCGGAATCTTCTGTGCCAGCCCGCGCCAGTTCCGCGCGGAAATCCAGGTCGCGGGTGTGGTAACCAGGGGTATCGATGTTCGCCACATTGGTGGTGATCAACTTCTGGCGCGCGACATCGACATCGAGAAAGCGCCCGAGAGCCTCGGTCAGCGTATTTTCAATCATGGACATAACTGCTCCAGCTGGGCAGCCCGTAGCTGCGGATTTTGTTGCGCACGGTGCGCAGGCTGACGCCCAATAACTCGGCCGCACGGGACCGGTTGCCGCCGGTGGCTTCAAGCGTCATGGCAAACAGCTTGCGTTCCATCTCTCCCAGGGACACGCCCGCCTTCAAACGGTCCTGATCCGAGGCGGCAGGCATCATCCCGGGATTCCAGCCTGCGCCTTCGAGGCCGGTGAGTCCGATTTCGGTGCCGCTGGCCAGGGCGACGGCACGCCGCACACAGTTTGCCAGCTCCCGCACGTTGCCCGGCCAGTCATGAGCTTCCAGCTGCTCCAGAAACTTCGGGGTGAGGCGCAACGCCTTGCCCGGCTGCGAGTAAAGCCGGACGAAATGCTCGGCCAGTTCCCGGATGTCTTCGGGCCGCTCGCGCAACGGCGGGAGCGTCAACGGAATCACATTCAGTCGGTAATAGAGATCGGGCCGGAACTTCCCTTCGCGCACCATCTGGCCCAGAGCGCAGTTGGTGGTCGCAATCACCCGCAGGTCAACGCGCACGCTGCGAGTCTCTCCCAGACGGTCGAACTCGCGTTCCTGCAGCGCCCGCAGCAGCTTTGGCTGCAGGGGCAGCGGCATTTCGCCGACTTCGTCCAATAGAAGCGTTCCGCCGTTGGCCAGCTCAAACTTTCCCTGCACGGCGCCACTGGCGCCGGTGAAAGCGCCTTTGGCGTGGCCAAACAATTCGCTTTCCAGCAGCGCGTCGGGCACAGCCGCGCAGTTGACGGCCACAAACGGACAATCCCGCCGCGAGCTCAGGCGGTGAATCAAGCGCGCTACCAGCTCTTTGCCGGTTCCGCTCTCGGCTTCGATGAGCACGTCGGCGTTGCTGGCCGCCGCCTGCCGCGCCCAGCTCAACGTGCGCAACCACGCCGGGGCATGGCCGCATAGCCCGCTGGCCGCCTCGCTGTGTGCCCGCGCTCGGGCCAAAATACGTTCCGCGGCCTGCTCCAGCTGCTCGAAAGAAACTGGCTTCACCAGGTAATCGCAGGCGCCGTCCTTCATCGCGGCCACGGCATCGGGCACGCTGCCGTATGCAGTTAACAAGATTACGGCGGTATGCGGGGCCAGCGCGCGCGCCTCGCGCATGACGGCAAAGCCGTCGGCACCGGGCATGCGGATGTCAGTCACGATCAAGGCATGCATGCCGCGGCGAAACTTGCCCAGGGCCTCGGCGGCCCCCGCCGCGGTTTCGACACTCCATCCGCGGCGCAGAAAGCGGGCTTCAAGTGCCGTCCGCATGCCGCCATCGTCGTCCACCACCAATACCCGGTTCATGGCGTCACCTCCCCGCGAGGGTTCTGCGATCGGGGAAGAGTCAGAGTAAAGGTGGCGCCCGCGCCCGCGCGGCTCGCGACTTCAATCTTTCCGCCATGCTGCTCGGCGATCTTGCGGCACACCGCCAAGCCCAGCCCCGGACTGCCCGCGCGGGTGCTGAACCCAGGTTCGAAAATTGCTTGCAAGTGTTCGGGAGCGATCCCCGGGCCGGTGTCGGCGACCACGATCGCCGCGCCGGTGCCCTGCTCCACGGGGCGTCCGGACAACTCGATCCAGCCGCCACCGGGCATGGCGTGCAGCGCATTCAACACCAGATTGGAGAGCACCTGCTCCAGGCGATGCCGGTCCGCTGGAACCAAGAAGCCCGCCAGGCGGTTGTGCAGAATCAATTGCACGCGAGCCCGGTGCGCCAGCGGCAAAAAGAAATCCTGGGCCCAGCCGAGCAATTGGCCCAGGTCGATGGGGGCACACTGGTTTTCCGCTGCGCTGTGGAAATGCAAAACATTGTTGACGGTGGCGGCTAGAGTACGGAGCCCAGCCTGCACATGCTCGACCCACTGCTGGCACTCGCCGCCGAGGTTGGCCTCGGCCAGCAAGCCGGCAAAAAGTTCCAGGCTGCCCAGAGGATTGCGGACTTCGTGGGCCAGCACGGCCGACATTTCCGCCAGCGCCTGCTCGCGGCGAAGTTTGGCTTCCGCTTCCTCCAGGCGCCGGTGCTCGCTCACATCGCGCAGAATGAAGACGGACGAACCGACGGAAGAACCAGCCTCAGGGTCGGGGACCACCGCATGACGCACCGCCAGCCATCGAGTCTGGCCACTCGGGTCGCAAACCTCGTGCTCCCATTCCCCGGCCACGGCGCGGGCGTGCTGCAGAATCCGCCGCAGTTCACTCGACAGCAACGACGGCAGTTCCGATGGTGTCAGCGGGCCGGCGCCCGCCGCCAGCCCGAGCAGGCGCCGCCCTTCAGGATTGACCCGCGAGACTTCGCCGCGGTCGGCGACCACCAGCACACCACACGGCAGACCTTCCAGGATATGGTCCAGATACTGCCGCATGCGGCGATTTTCTTCGAGACTCCGCGCCAGTCCAGCGGTGCTTTGCTCCAGTTCCTGTCGCAAGCGCGCCACTTCGGCGCGCAACTCGGCGTAAGCGTGCTCCAGCGATCCCGCAGTTTCGGCAAACGAGCGGAACGCCCGCAGCAGGAATTGCTCGTCGCTGGCCGCCGCGCTGGCCGAAGCGAGAGCAGCCAGCGGCGGCTCGGGCAGGCAGGACGGCATAGGCAAGGAAGACATGACTACCGGCAAGAGTTGCACGGCTCGTACCACGGGACGGCGAACTAGCTAAGATTGTTCTCAGGCTTCCGACCGAAGGGGCGCGACTGGCGATTCCTGATAAAAGCGCGGAAAGTACAAGTGCTCGGCGCGGATGGTGTCGCCGTTCTCGACCAGAATCGAGGCCCGCTCCATGACGTGTTGCAGTTCCCGCACATTGCCCCGCCAGGGATGGTTTTCGAGGATGTTGATGGCCTCGGCGCTCAGAAGCGGAGAGAGTAGGTTCATGGCCGCGGCCATGCAGGCTAGGAAATGGCCCGCCAGAGCAACGATGTCGGATCGGCGCTCCGCCAGCGGCGGCAGTTGAATCGGAAACGCCGAAAGCCGGTAGAAAAGATCCTCGCGAAACTGTCCTCGGGCGGCGCGCTCGGCCAGGTCCACGTTGCTCGACGCCAGAACGCGCACGTCCACCCGCGTGGTGTCGGAGGTGCCCAGCCGCTGAATTTCTTTCTGCTCCAGAAAGCGCAGAAGCTTGGCCTGCATGCCGAGCGGCAGTTCGCTGATTTCATCGAGGAACAGCGTGCCTCCGTGGGCCGCGGAAATACGCCCCAGTTGAGCTTGCACGGCTCCGGTGAATGCCCCGCGTGCATAGCCAAATAATTCGGACTCGAGCAGTGCTTCGGGAATGGCGGCACAGTTCACCACCACCAGGGGCTTTGCCGACCGCGGACTGAAGGCATGCAGAGCTCGTGCCACTAGTTCCTTGCCGGTTCCGGTCGGGCCCGCGATCAGCACGCTGGTGGTCCGCGGCGCCACCAGCTTGACCAAGCGGTAGACCCGCTGCATGGCTTCGCTCGATCCGATCATCCCGGGCAAAGGCTCGATCGAGAGCGCCTGGGACAAGGGTGGTTCCGCAGGCAGCACACCAGAGAGCGCTGGGCTATCGGAAGCCTCCGGTTCCGCGCCGAGCTCGAGCGGCCGCGCCGTGTCGGAGTCGAGCAGCACGACCCGGGTTTCGGGAAAACGGCGCTGAATGATGGCAACGAGTTCGTCCACGTCCAGATCACGGAGGTGGCGGTCGAGAAACAGCAACTGCCAGTTTCCCTTCTCCAGCTTGGTCAGCGCATCAGCGCCGCCGAGCGCCTGTTGCACCGGACGGCAACGGCCGTTGAGGTGTTGCAGAACCTGCTCGCGCAGGGAGCTGCTGGGGCTGGCGATCAGTGCGCCGCCCGAGGCGGGGAACACAGAAAACATCGGGATGGTCGCGGTGGCGCTCATTGCACATCTCCCGATCCGGGGGCCTGGGAATGGCCGATCGAGGGCGAAGCGAGCGGAAGTCGAAACGTCACCCGATGCATGTCTTCCACGCGCTGTTCGCTCCACTGTGCTCCTGCCTGCTGCCATCCGGAGCTCGCGATCAGCAAGCCCAGCTCCTGCCGCGAGAACGGAGAATGTTCGGGAGCTTCCCGGCCCTCGTTCCAGCAGACGGCAATGCAAGCCTGTTCACCTTCGCGGTGGGCATCGATTTGAACGATGCTCCCAGCCGCAGATAAGCTGACTGCGGATTCCAGGAACCGGAACGCCACTGCTGCCAGTTTTCGCCGGACCCCTTCCACCGGAAGCGGAGCGTCCCCCTGCAGCTGGAGGCGCACCTCCTTGGCTTCCGCCACCGGGCGCAGGTCGTCGACCGTTTCGCCCAGCAGGGTCCCAATCGGGATCACTTCGTGCTGCTCCTGATCACCCGGTTCCATGTCCGTCAGTTCGCGAATCGCTTCCACCAGGACTCGCATTCTTCCGGTGAGCTGCAGTCCATCTCGCACGGTGCGAACATACTGGTCAGTAGTCCTTGGGCCAAGCAGTGCCAGCTCGAGAGAACATTGCAGTCCGGTGAGGGGCTGGTTCAGGGCATGCAACAGGTGAGCCAGGGGGCTGCGCCCTTTGGGCAGGGCGCTGGCGGTCTTCTCGGGCGCGGACTTGTGGCCGGAGGCGCTCATGCCAGAACTTCAGGAGCGCTGCTCAGCTGATAGCCCACACCCCGGACGGTGTGAATCAGCTTGTGAGGATGTCCGTCGTCCACTTTCCGGCGCAGATAGTTGATGTAGACATCGACCACGTTCGTCGTGGTATCGAAAGTAAGATTCCAGACATGCTCGATGATCATGGCGCGTGTGACCCGCCTCCCAAGGTTGCGCATGAGATATTCCAGCAGGGCAAATTCCTTGGTAGTCAGCTCGATCCGCCGCCCGGCGCGCTCCACGCGGTGTTCCACCCGATCGAGCTTGAGATCGTCAACCGTCAGCACCGACTCGGAGGGTAGATGGCTGCGCCGCACCAGCGCGCGGATCCGGGCGGAAAGTTCGCTGAAAGAAAATGGTTTTGGCAAATAATCATCCGCTCCCGTATCCAGGCACTGCACCCGGTCTTCGACCCGGGTGCGCTGGGTCAGCACCAGCACCGGCACGCTGGGTTTTTTCAAACGCAGATGGCGCAGCACGCTGATGCCGTCCAGCTTCGGGAGGTTGAGATCGAGAACCACGACGTCGTAGTCGAACTCATTCACCGTAGTACGCGCCTGCTCGCCATCGGAGCAGACATCCACTGCATAGTGTTCCGCTTCGAGGCCCTGCCGCACAAAACCGGCGAGGGCTTCGTCATCTTCCACAATAAGAATTCGCATGAGCGGTCCTTAATTCAGACAGCCCGATTCTAGTTAGAAACCGCTCAACTTCAGCAGAAACCACGCTCATCCAAAGGTCTGTACTTACGGGAATGGGCGCGGATTTCAAAACGGAACGATCTACTGCTTTCTTGAGCCAGAGATGCCCGAACCCGAGGGGTCAATTACACGGAGACTCTCGCGCCAGCGATAATTTCGATTGAACTGAGTCGAAGGCGAGAGGGGTCAAGTTTGGGCGGATGGAGCAAAACAGCGTTGAAGTCTCTGCTGCTACCGGGTGGTCTATTGCTCCTGGTAGTCGCGGGACTGCTCCATGGCGGATTGCTTACGCTGGCGGTGCCCACTTTGACGTTGTTGTACCGCGCCGCCCTGGTCGCCGGAATGCTGCTTTCCTGGCGATTCCGTTCGACTCGCACGTTTTTCGCGCTGCTCGTATTGTTCCTTGCCCAACAGTCGCTAGGGCTTTTTGCAGCGGGACGAGTTCCAGCCCCTGAAGCGAGACGCACCGTCGTCGAGGCAGTCGGCCTCCTTCTTCCACTGAACTTCGTTCTGCTCTCCTTGGCCCGCGAACAAGGGTTCACGTTCTCCAGCTTGGCCCCGACTAGTTTGTTCCTGTTTGTAGAAAGTGTGGCCGTAGCAGTGCTATGCCGAACTCCGCAGGGAGTACCCGCGACCGCGCATACGCTTGCTCCCTCAGTTAGCCTGCCGGACTCCGTGCTCTTCGTATTTGTGGTTGCGGAGTTGGTGTTGGGGGCGCGCTTCTTCTGGTTTCGCAAGCCCATGGAGAGCGGGCTGTTCTGGTCGCTGGCCGCGTTCTTCCTCGGAATGCACTTTGGAGTTGCTGGGCGCATCCCGGTTGCGTATTTTGCCGCTGCGGCGTCCATCCTCGCGATTACTGTCATAGAAACGTCATACCTCCTGGCGTATCACGACGAGTTGACCACTCTGCCTTCGCGCCGCGCATTCAACGATGCACTCCTGCACCTTCAGATGCCCTATTCCATCGCCATGGTGGACATCGATCACTTCAAGCGCTTCAATGACACTTATGGCCACGACACCGGGGATGAGGTCCTAAGACTGGTTGCGTCCAGGCTCGCGCGGGTTGCCGGAGGCGGGCATGCCTTCCGTTGTGGTGGGGAGGAATTTGCCATCCTGTTTTCGGGGAAGACCACCGCGGACGTGACGGATCATCTGGAGGAATTGCGAGCCACGATCGAATCCTCCTCGTTCCGCATGAGAAGTTCCGACCGGCGACAAATTTCACGCGGTCCTGATCGTCGCAACCAGCGTTCCCGAGGGCGTGTGCAAGCAGGACGCGCCATTCGTCAGCTGGCGAAAGCAAAAGATCCGGCGGCACCGCTTTCCGTGACCGTCAGCATCGGCGTCGCAACTTCCAAGTCGGGAGAATCAGATCCGGATCAGGTGATCCAGTCGGCCGACAAGGCCTTGTACCGGGCGAAAGCTGCTGGCCGGAACCGCGTGGAAACCGCCTCGATTCCCCGGCGGCGAACGCGCGCCAAGACAGCAGGAATTGCCTGACACCGGAAGCCACTCAACGTCATCCGGCAGATATCAGAGGACAGCTACTGGGGCAGAAACCCACTTGCACCCTATTCCGAGTTTTGCGATCGATGCATTTGAACCGAGGTTAACGTCCGGTCCGGACCGTCACGAGTAGGGCGGGAAGTGTGACGGTTCCGGTCCGTACGTTCTTCGCAAGCACTGCAGACCGTGCGGTCAGCCTGCAGTAGTAGGTGGGATGGGGCGCTTCCGGCCAGTGCCCGCGCAAGCGGGACAGTTCACTCGGATGAATGCGACGCCGTCTGACTTGCCATTCAAGTCTACGGGCTTCGCAACATACCCAGTACCGCCGCAGTTTGGGCAGTCGTTCGGACTCACTCCTCTCCCCCCTCAGTGTTGACGGAATTCTCTACGAGAAGTTCACCGCGCCTGCAGCAAACTTTCCGGCGTTACGAATCACGAACAAGATTTTCCTTTGAGCGGGAGGGCGCAAACGTGACCACGATTGCTTTCGAGGTGGGAGTGTTACTTCGGAGAGCGACGCTGTTGATCGGCACCAGCACGTTGGCCTCGGGAAAATAGGTAGCCACACAGTGTCGGGGAATGTCATAGGGCACAACAAGAAAACTCTGTGCGGTGCGGAACTCGTCTTTGCCTTCGTTCCGGAAATGACTGGTGATGTCCAGCCGGTCGCCTGATTTCCAGCCGCGCTCTGCCATGTCTTCGGGGTTGATGAACACAACCCTACGGCCGTGGAAAACGCCGCGGTAGCGGTCGTCGAGACCATAGATGGTTGTGTTGTACTGGTCGTGCGAGCGCAGTGTAGTCATCAGGAACTGACCTAGCTCAAGATGAATCGGCTCGATGGCCGAAATTGTGAAGTTAGCCCTGTCTGTCTTTGTTTTGTATTCATCGTCTCGTGCGGCATTGGGCAGATAGAACCCACCCGCGT
>Ga0210408_10003385_pt1 | contig 14775 bp, 11 predicted proteins | sample IncBWH4MmetaG_FD_155471 | JGI IMG/M metagenome (GOLD analysis project Ga0210408, IMG submission 155471) | Forest soil microbial communities from Barre Woods Harvard Forest LTER site, Petersham, Massachusetts, United States - Inc-BW-H-4-M | ecosystem: Environmental > Terrestrial > Soil >...
ACCCTACCAGTCGCGACGGCATCGGCTAGTCAAATCGTCAAACCCAGGGGCCTCTTCGTCTCGATTGCTTACCGTCCGTCTGTATCCATATTGGTAACTGATGATATCCTTGGACAATGCTACTGGTGACGTCTCGCTCTACCTTGCCTTTGTGTTGGCGACCTGCATTCTCATGCTAATTCCCGGTCCCAACGTGGCCCTCATCGTGGCCAATAGCGTCGCTTACGGCACTCGTTTCGGTCTCTTGACCATGGCAGGAACAAGCAGCGCTATGGTTGTCCAACTTGTCATAACGGCATTGGGTATGACGGCGGTGCTTGGGTTCCTCGGCCTTTGGTTTGAGTGGCTTCGGTGGACTGGTGTTGTCTATCTTGTCTATCTCGGAATCAGGGGGATCCTTGCGAAGCGCGCACAACTGCGGAACCGATTGTCTGGCAGCCTTCTAATCGGAGCCGGAGTCGGGTTGGCGCTGGCTAGGAAAAAGTAAACCTCTCCGCGGCGTAAGCGAAGGCTCCAGCCTTTGCCTCCATGGCACGCCATGGAGGCAAAGGCTGGAGCCTTCGCTTACTACAGCCTGCATCGCTCACAAATCTCTCAGGATTTGTGAGCGATGCAGGCTAAAGTCACTAACAACTGCAATCAAGACCAGATGAAAACGCCTCAACTTCCGCCGTTCGACTACGCGCCAAGAGCCTACGCCGGACCCTCTGCCGACGAGGTTCTAGCGCTGCGTAAACAATTCATCAACCCGACGGTTTTTACTTATTACAAGAAACCGATCATGATCGTTGAGGGTCGTGGCCAATATGTGTTCGATGAGAAGGGCAGGCGCTATCTCGACGGCTTTGCTGGAATCGCAACGGTAAGCGTCGGTCATTGCCATCCCGATGTGGTTGCCGCTGCGAATCGACAAAACGAAACACTGCAACACGCGACCACCATTTATCTGCATCCAAATATCGCTGAGTATGCACGCGACCTCGCGAATAAGATGCCAGGTGATCTGAAGATCTGTTATTTCGTCAACTCGGGCTCAGAGGCGAACGATCTTGCGATTCTCATGGCACGCGCATTTACCGGTAACTTCGACGTCATCGCGTTACGCAATGGCTATCATGGAGGCAACGCCATCGGGCTGGCGCTCACCTCGCACCACACCTGGAAGTTCAACGTGCCCCACAGCTTCGGTGTGCACCATGCCATCGCACCTTATCCATATCGCGGACCGTACGGTTACGATGATCCGGAAGCAGGGAGAAAATACGCTGATGACGTATTGAACGTGATTCAATACGCCACTCCAGGCCGGATCGCGGCATTTATCGCCGAGTCAATTCAAGGAGTCGGTGGAACGGTAGTTTTTCCGGATGGTTACCTGGAAGTCGCTTATCAGCACGTCCGCGCGGTGGGCGGCGTCTGCATCGCAGACGAAGTTCAACCTGGTTTTGGACGGACCGGAACGCACTATTGGGGATTTGAAACGCAAGGCGTAGTTCCTGATATCGTAACGATGGCGAAGGGCATCGGCAACGGTGTGCCGCTTGCCGCGGTCGTGACCAAGCCCGAGATCGCGCAAGCGCTTGCCTCTCGCATTCATTTCAACACTTTTGGCGGAAATCCAGTTGTCTGTGCGCAGGGACGCGCTGTCCTTCAGGTCATTGATCGCGAGCATCTTCAGGAGAACTCGCTTCACGTAGGCAAGCATTTGCAGGAGGGATTTCGCAAATTATCAGCAAAACATAACATCATCGGCGACGCCCGTGGCAAAGGTCTGATGCTTGGTATTGAACTTGTCAAAGATCGAACAACAAAGGAGCCTGCGAAAGACGAGTGCGCGCAGGTTCTCGAAACAGCGAAAGATTTAGGCCTCTTAATTGGAAAGGGAGGGCTGTTCGGTAATACCCTCCGCATCAAGCCTCCGATGTGCTTCACACGCGCCGACGCCGATTTCATGCTGGAAGTTCTCGATATCGCGTTTTCCAGTCTCTAGCCTGCATCGCTCACAAATCCTTAGAGATTTGTGCGCGATGCAGGCTGTGGCAGCAGAATTCCCCGGCTGCGCCGAGGAATTCTACTGCTTTTTGGAGAGAAGATTTAAAACTCCTTGCTTCGATTCAATCGATACGTAACCGATCCGGCGGCTGCCGGGCTCTGCATATCTCGACGCTTCTTTTTGCCGCTTTTGCCCCAGCCACCAGCCACCAGCCACTAGCCACTAGCCACTTCTAAGGGTGCGCCGGGATAGGGGCCATTTCGCCCCGCGCAATTTTTTCTTGATACTCATCCCAGGTGAGACTGTCCCGCCCTGTATCTACGCTAACCATACTTATGCATCCCTGCACGGGACAGACCAGCGCGCAAAGGTTGCAGCCCACACACGACTCTTCGACGATTTCGGGGATTGGCTTCCCAGGCACTCTGCCCGGTCCGAGCCCTAATCCATTGGGCTCGATCAGCCGTATCGCTTGATGGGCCCCATCTTCACAGGCGATGTGACAAAGATTGCATCCGATACATCGATCGTAGTTGATGATAGCCATTCGTTTGTAGTTCAGATCGAGATATTTCCATTCCTTAATTCGGCTAACCGCACGGCCGCGCAACGAATCGACCGAACGAATTCCCTTTGAATCGAGATAATTGCTGAGCCCATCGATCAGATCCTCAACGATTCGAAACCCGTAGTGCATCACCGCCGTACAAACCTGTAAACTCGTGGAACCGAGAGCAATGAATTCCGCCGCATCCCGCCAGGTCCCGATGCCGCCGATACCCGAAATGGGAAGTTGAAGATCCGGGTCAGCTGCACACGCTTGGACCATTTGCAAAGCAATTGGTTTCACCGCCGGTCCGCCATAGCCACCGTGCGAACTGAATCCGTCGACAAACGGTTCGGGAACGAATGTGTCGAGATTGACCTGGGTGATCGAGTTGATCGTGTTAATAAGCGATATGGCGTCGGTGCCGGCGCGTTTTGCCGCCTTGGCCGCTGCTGTGATGTCAGTAATATTCGGGGTCAACTTTACGATGACCGGTCTCTGGGCTGCTTCCATAACCCATCCAACAATTGTTTCAATGACATCAGGATTTTGGCCCACGGCAGAGCCCATGCCACGTTCGCACATGCCATGCGGACAGCCGAAATTCAGCTCCATTCCGTCAACTCCCGCGTCTTCGCTTCGTTTGACGAAATCATGCCAGTCTTCGCGTGTCTCGACCATCAGTGAGGCGATGACCGCACGGTCAGGCCAGAATTTTTTAATCTCTGCAAGTTCACGAAAATTGGTTTGCGGAGAACGATCGCTGATCAGTTCAATATTGTTAAAACCCGCCATCCGCGTTCCACCAATATCGATCCCGGAATAGCGTGACGACACATTCACGATGGGTTCGCCGATCGTTTTCCATACCACCCCACCCCAGCCGGCTTCAAAGGCTCGATGCGCTTGATAGGCCGTATTTGAAGGAGGACCCGAGGCGATCCAAAACGGGTTGGGGGATTGGATACCTGCGAGGTTAATTGAAAGATCAGCCATGGTGTTCTGCCTCACTAAAGTAGAGTTTTTCAAGCTCGTGAGCGCGAATCGGCGCCTCTAAACCGGAACCGCGAGCGTCGCCATTTACCCCCAGACGTGATGGTTGTCGCGGAGCCGGAATATCCGATTGTCCGAGAAAAGCGTGGATCCCGTGAGCAGCTTTTTTCCCTTCGCCAACCGCATTGACAACTTCCCTGCCACCGTTCGCGCAGTCACCGCCCGCAAACAGGTGTGCCACGGACGTTTGACCTGTCAAAGGGTTGCGTTCAACCACGCCACGTTTATCAAGACGAAGTGCCGGAAAATTCTGCGTGAGCCATACCGATTGTTTTGATTGGCCGACCGCTTTCAATACCATGTCTGCGGACTCGGTGAATTCAGAGCCGGGAATCAACGTCAATTGCCCATTCTTGCTCGTCTCCGTCCGGACGAATTTGACAGCGCAAACCTGACCCGCTTCATCCCCAATCAATTCGATCGGGGTGACGTTGAAATAGAAGGTCGCGCCGTCGTGCTGAGCCAATTCATATTCAAAATGGTACGCCGACATTTCGGCCTCGGACCGTCGATAAGCCACGATGCCTTTCTGTGCACCCAGTCGTTTAGCCTGGGTAATCGCATCGATGGCTGTGTTGCCGCACCCGATAACAATCACGGAATTGCCAACAGCGACTTCGGGCAGTGGCTTCGAGTGAATTTCTTCGATGAAATCGAGGGCGTCATGCACCCCGTGAAGCTCTTCTCCTGGAATCCGGATAGCCTGCCCTTCGCCGAGGCCGATCCCGATGAAAAGCGCGTCGAACTCCTGTTGCAGGCGCGCTGCGGAAATGCCTTGGCCGACTTCAATGCCGCATCGGATCTCGACACCCAGTCGCTCGACCATGGCTATTTCTTCAAGACTGATCTCCGGCTTCATCTTGTAGTAGGCGATGCCATAAGTGTTCAAGCCGCCCGGCAACGGCTTCTTTTCAAAGACCACAACGCTGTGGCCAAGTTGGGCTAGTTCTGCCGCGCATCCGACCCCGGCGGGTCCCGCGCCAATCACGGCGATCCGCTTCCCGGATTTCTTGGCAGGGGCTTTCAACACATCAATCCCGCGTTCGTAAACGTAGTCCGTCGCAAACCGTTGGAGACGCCCGATTTTGATCGGATCCCGTTGCCGATCGACCATCACACAGGCCCCTTCACACAAGACTTCAGTCGGGCAAACGCGAGCACAACTTGCTCCAAGAATGTTCGCCGAAAGGATGGTCCGCGCTGAGCCGATGATATTTTCGGTTTCGATTTTCTTGATGAACGAAGGAATATCGATTCCGGTTGGGCAGGCCATGATACAGGGAGCATCGAAACAAAACAGACAACGAGACGCCTCTACGGCGGCTTCCTGTGGCGTATAGGGCGATTGCAGTTCAGCCATATTTTCAGCCACGATCTGAGCTGGAAGTTTTGCCGAAAGGGGTTTCATCGTAGATCCAATTCGCTCAAGAAATTTACCGGCTCCTTTTCACCAGCTGCGAAAGCGTCACGGCAATCACCAATGCGCCGCCGTAAAACAGGTTCTGCACGTACGTTTGAACTCCCTCAATCGTGACTCCGCTGATTCCGAATGCGAGAAAATAGACGGCAATGATCGAGCCCCAAGGGTTGAACCGGCCCGGCGCAATACTGGTCGATCCGAAGAACGCGGCAGCCATCCCGGGCAGTAGATAGGTGAGGCCGGAACCTGGGTCAGCCGCCCCGGTGGTTCCCGAGTAAAGAATTCCAGCAAAGGCATTAAGTATTCCCGCCGAAATGAGCGCGTTTCTTTGCACTTTTTCCACTTTGATTCCGGTTAGTCGGGCGACTGAAGGTGAGCGACCCACAAATAAAAGTCGGCGCCCGATAGCCGTGAAGTCCATCACATACCATAGAGCGATGCAGGTGATGAGTCCGTAGTAAAATTCCAATGGAATGCCGAACAATCGGTAAACCGCCACCAGATTCACTAATTGATCCGAAACTCCGCTGATGGTCTGGGAATCGCTGATCCAAAGCGTGATCCCGTTGAGTATCGTTCCCACTCCCAATGTGACAATGAGCGAGTTGAGTCCGATTTTGATGATAAAAAAACTGTTGACCCAGCCCACGACAATTCCGACCCCAAGCGCCGCTAACAATGCCCATCCGATCGGAACGCCAAGATTAACATTCAGCACCGCAATAAGCATATTGCAGAAAACGAGCACGCTCGCCGCCGAAAGGTCGTAGATGTCCGTCCCCAGCGTGATCACCAGCGACAGCGTCAAGACCACCAGAACCGCCTGCGACCCCAGCACCGCTGAAACATTGGACCATGTCAGAAAGCGCCCAGGAGCCACTGCATTAAACACCAGAAGCAGGATAATAAACGCTCCTATTAATCCATACTTTTCAACCTGCCGGCTCAGGTTGCCGAACGAATGGTTGTTTGGTGTCATAGATAGGAGCCGTCTGGTATTTTCGGGAACCAGGAGTTACAGGAGTTCAGGAGTTGCAGGAGTTGAGAAGTGGCGCCGATTCGCATGCTACCCGAGCCGAACTCTTCATCGCATGGACCGGATGCATCATCATCCTCACGCCGGAAAGCCTCCTTCGTCCCATTCTGTAACTCCTGAACTCCTGCAACTCCTGACTCCTGATTTTATTTTGACCTTAATTTTTGGGTTTATACCATGTGACAATGGTGAGCGATATCCTCTTTGGTCAGTTGGGTTCCGACCAATTCTTTCACTATCCTGCCATGGCTGAATATCAGTACTCGGCTGCAAAGATTCGCCAGTTCTTCATAATCGGAACTCGCACAAATAATCATCGTCCCGGTTGCCGCTTGTTTTTTTAAGATTTGATAGATTTGCTGGCGAGCGCCCACATCCACTCCCTGCGTCGGTTCGCGCAATAAGATTATTTTTGGTTTGGTCTGCAGCCATTTGGCTAAGAGAACTTTCTGCTGGTTTCCGCCGCTAAGATTGCCAACCCGGTTTTCAGGATCCACCGGCCGCACATCAAATTCCTCAACCAGATTCTCTACGGTTCTTCTCAAGTTTGAATGTTGAAGGCGCCAGGGCCCGAAGTGATTCAGAACCGGTAACGAAATATTTTCGACAATGCTCAAATCTTCCACGACGCCCTCGCCCCGCCGATCGACCGGGATCAACGCTATTCCCTTCTCGACGGCCTCTGATGGATTGATGTCGGTTAGAGAAAAAGATGTTTCCCTCATTCTTAAGGTGCCTGCGGCTGCTCGTTTCGCACCGAACAACAAATAGGGAACGTCTGCGAATCCGGATCCTAAAAGACCGCTCATTCCCACGATCTCGCCCTCTCTGATATCGAAAGAGATTCCGCGGACATATTCAGCAGTCAGGCCGGTCACCGTTATAGCCGGTGTTGCGTTCTTCAAACTCTGCGTTCCCGAAGCGTTTCCGCTCTCCATCGATAAAGGATGGCCGATTATCTTTTCGATCAGGTCGGACTTCGTCACCTCTTTTGAAACAAAGGTGCCAACCACTGCCCCATCTCGAATAACGGTGACCCGATCCGTGAGGTCGAGTACTTCGTCCAAATCGTGCGAAACGAACAGCACACTGGCACCTTGGGACTTAATCCGTCTGGCCAGGATAAACAATCGTTCAACGTCCGTTCTCGCCAAAAATGGAGTAGGTTCGTCAAGAACCAGCAAACCTCTTCGCTGTTTTATCTCATCCAGAGCGTTCGAATCGTTTGGATAGGACCTTTCCAAGACGGAAACGTTTTCCGCACTGGAAGAAGCCGGTTTGGCCAGCAGACCGTTATGGCCTCTTCTCATGCCGTCCATCGCGCGCAGGATGGCCAGAAGAGCGCGCGAACCAATATCGACTTCTTCGATCTTCGTCAGTGGATCCAGGTCGAGATCAAATTCTTCAAGAAGCTCTTTAGTCGCGCGGATCTCATCTTTCCACGAAATATACCATCTCGGTCTAAGACAGAGATCGTTGACGCGAAGATTTTCGAGAACCGTTAATGAGGGTATGAGCGCCAGGTCCTGGTGTACGAAGCTAATCCCATATTGGCTGTAATCGCCCGGACGCAAGGGTAAGCGCACTGGTGCTCCATCGATTGAGAGCCGGGAACCGGCGTCTGGTTCGTAATAACCGGCGAGGACCTTGATCAGAGTAGATTTGCCGGAACCATTCTGGCCGACTAACCCATGAATTTCACCGGCCAACACGTCCAGGGAAACTTTGTTCAAAGCTCGCGTGGCTCCGAACGTTTTCGAGAGCGCAGCAAACGAGAGCCGCGCCGGAACGTTATTCACCGTTGCAAACTCGCGCCGTTCGCCCTCCCTGATCATTGAATACCCGAGTTCCTCATTTCCCCAAGCCCCAGAGCTTGTGAAACCCGTTCACGTACTCGGTTCCGTACCCCGTATTCGCTTTTGGTGGATGCCCGACGGTATCGGCATTGGTCGAATCAAAAATATGAACCGGCGTATGGGGATCTTTCACAGGTTCCAAACCGCCTATCACACGCATCTCGGCATCCATGATGCCGCGCGCAGACCAATCTAGACTCTCTCCGACATCCATATCGACTTTACCCTGCTGAACGTACCCGATGACAAACGGGGTCCCGTTGAACGAGGTGATTTTAACTCGATTAGATGCGCCGGTGAGCGTGATAGCCGGCACCACGAATTGTGACATACTATCGTAGACCGGAATGATGAAATTCAGATCCGGATTTCCTTGAATCGCGGACTGAACGGTTGGTTGAATTTTGCTAGCCCAATCTGTGATCGGCACATTCACATAAACCACTTTGGCATCCGGAAACAGATTAAATTCCGCCTTCATCGCTTCCACCATGGCGGCGGTGGAAAAAACTTCATCCGAGGTGATCACCAGGACATTTGGTTTGCCATTCGTTCTCATAATGGCCCATTCCGCCAACAGGCGCGCCCCAGTCTCATAGTCACTGGGCACATTCGAAGTCAGATAGGGTACAGTCGTCTGTTTTATCCCACTGTAATGCGATGAAACGACTTTCACGCCTCCTTGGGTGGCGGTTTCGATCTGGGTTTTTAGAATCCGCGGGTCCGCGCCAGCTAATAAGTCAATCAAATCGAATTTCTGGGATACTGCATAGTTCATTCCGTTCTGCCACTCAGGAATAAGTCCCTGATTTTTCCATTCCATGAATTTGAACCCAACTTCTTTGGAGACGTTATCAAAAGCCTGCTCCAAAGTCGTGATAAAAGGAATCGCGCTGGAGACAGGAATGCTGATGATGCGCTTGTTTTGCATCACCTTTTTGGCATCGAAAGCTGGCCCGGGCGGCACGAATTTCGGTAAGACTTTGTAACTTTCAATATCCTTTCGGATCGCTTCGAGATCAGCCGATTGCGCCTGTGCAAAATGGATGATCGAGAAACAAACGAGACCGGTTAAACAGAAATATCTGGCTGCAGTTTTCATGGATGGAAATAGGTTGTAGCACGAGGCAGGTAGATCTTTCGGTGGTTTTCTAGCCAGAGTGGCTCAATAGAAACTCCAGCTTGTTCATAATACCGATGCTTGATTCTAAGCGAAACCGTTTAGAGCGCCGAAACCGCAGGTTTCCGAGGGGGATTCATCTTTCTAGTAATCAGGTCACCGGCATCGCGTCAATCTCAGGTTAAATACGCCAAAGCATTTGCTATGCCGTAAGCGAAAGCTCCAGCTTTTGCCCCTCATTTTGCCTCCTCATCAAGACGGCAAAAGCTGGAGCTTTCGCTTACTGGCTACCGCTTCGAGCGATTCAAGGCCGTTTTCGATCACATCCAGACCATGCGCTAGTACTGCCGCTCTATCCACTTCATAGTTTTGGTTGCCAAGCGGTCAAGCGCCTGAACGGCCAGCGCAACATGGTCTTCCTTAGTGTCCTCGATTTTGTTGTGGCTGATTCCCCTCAGGGATTGGACGAACAACATCACGGTCGGTATCCCGCCCCGAGCGACCTCGGCAGCGTCGTGCAGTGGACCCGACGGCATTCGATAAGACGAACCCGTCACTTCCTGGATGACCTGCTCACCCAGCTCAATTAACGCGGGATGGAAAGGAACGGGTTCGATGTTCCAGATGCGAGACCATTCCACCGTGCAATTCTCTTCCAAGGCAAAGCGCTCACTTGCTTCGCGCGCTTCCTTCAGCAGGTTTCCCAGTACTTCTGCATCCAGGTCACGTTGGTCGAGCGTCGTTTCACAGCGCCCGACAACGGCCGTAACAATGCCAGGAAAAGTTTTGACGCTGCCCATGGTGCAAACCGCGTCGGGATGTTTGCCGGCGATAGGTCGAATTTCAAGTGCCAGCTTGGCTGCCGGGGCCAGGGCATCCCGTCGCGCGGCCATCGGTGTAGATCCTGAATGTGCCTCCTCGCCACGGAAAGTCACGGTGTAACGTTCAACGCCTTTGGTTCCCAGGACAACGGCGAGCGGCAGGGCCAAGCGCTCCAGGATGGGACCCTGCTCAATGTGTAGTTCAAGGTACGCCGCGGCCCCCTCGCGCTCGTGTGTTGCCTCTCCAATAGAATCGATATCAACACCGCACTTCTTTAACGCATCCTCCAGCCGCACGCCGTTACGGTCTGTAAGTGAACGGTCCGACTCAATGGACGCAGTGCCGGCAAAGGCCGATGATCCGAAGAGACTGCGCCCGAATCTGGCCCCTTCTTCGTCGGCCCAGTCCACCAGGCGAACGGTCACCGGAGGGCGGCCTCCACTTTCATCGATGATCCGCCGCATGACCGCGAAACCCGCAAGGACCCCCAGCGCGCCATCGAGCCAGCCGCCATTGGGAACGGAATCAAGGTGGCTGCCGAGAATCAGACACTTTTTCGAGGTTCCTTGTAAGGTTACCCAGTGGTTTCCCGCGGCATCATAATGGTGTTCCACCGGCAATCCTTCGAGCTTGGACTCAAACCATCTCCGCGCTTGCAGCCAGGTATCGGTCCAGGCTACTCGCTGCGCACCCTCAGCGTTGGCGGTAAGCTCGCGCAATTCTTTCAGCAGCGCCAGGGTCTCCATCCCATTCGCCGACATGTTAATTGCTCCTCCAGTTAATGACAGGCTCTCGACGCAAGAGTTGGCCGCGACCCCTCTCGCCGACAAAGTTACCGTCGCGAACTTGTATCTTCCCGCGCACCGTTACGACTGCCGGTCGTCCTTCCATCGCGAATCCTTCAAAGCCGCTGTAATCGCTGTTGATGTGTTGGGTGCGGGCGGAAATAACTCCGCGGTAGGTTGGGTCGAAAATGACTAGATCGGCATCACTTCCGACTGCGATGGTGCCCTTCCGAGGGAACAGGCCAAACAGTTTTGCGGGACGTGTGCTCAAGGCGTCAACAAAACGATGGACGTCCATAAGTCCGCGATTTACGCCATACGTATACATCAGACTGACGCGCTCTTCGATGCCCGGCATGCCATTTGGAATTTGCGTGAATGCATCCCGGCCGAGGAGTTTCTGCTCTTTGTCAAAAGGGCAATGGTCCGTGCCGACCGTATCGATTAGCCCTGAAGCAAGTGCACTCCAAAGCGCCGGCTGATTCCTTCTGTCCCGCAAAGGCGGAGACATCACGTACTGCATGCCCTCCACGCCAGCACGCTCCGCAGAAGTTTTGTCCAGGAGAAGATGCGGCAATACCGACTCGATGGACAGCCTCACGCCGCGCCCCTTCGCGTCCACCGCTGCCTTTAATGCAGGCACACAGGAGAGATGAACGACATAACCGACCGCGCCTGTGTTTTCAAGAAATGTAGCGAAGCGAGCGGTACCTTCCGCCTCTACGGATTCCGGGCGACTGGGCTCATGCCACTCTGGACCTGTTTTGCCCTCGGCAAGCAACGCTTGTTGCAGACGGCCGACCAGTTCAGCGTTCTCGCAATGAGCGGCGACGATGACGCCCAGTTCCTTCGCCAAAGTGAGCGTTTGATACATCTCGCCATCGTCCACGCCAAAGAAGTTTTTGTAAGAAAGAAAAATTTTGAAAGAAGTCGTTCCGTCGCGCACGATCTCGCGCAGTTGGGCCTCAGTGTTCTGATCGAAACGACTCACCGTCATATGAAAGGCGTAATCGCAAGCGCTCCTGCCTTCAGCTTTTTCCTTCCACAAGTTATACCCCGCCAAAGCGTCCTCACCCCGGGAAGGGCAGCACATCTCAATGAATGTTGTCGTGCCGCCGATGAGTGCCGCGACGCTGGCTGTCTCATGAGTATCTTTGGCAAATGTCGCCATGAAGGGCAAATAGATGTGTACATGAGGATCGATGAATCCGGGAAAGATCCACTGGTTCGTTGCATCGATGATCTCGGTCCCTGGCGGAACCGAGAGATCCGTGCCGATCCTTGTGACCGTTTGATCCTCAACGTATATCTCGGCTTTATAACGAGCATCCGGAGTTACGATTTCACCGCCACGAATTAATAGACTCATATCAATCAAACCCTGTTAGCGCCGCTCTTAAATGGATGACAATCCCCTCAGAATACCGATTTTCGGCAAGGACGGTAAGCTTCTCTAATACATTTTGCGCAGAGTTGCGATTAGTTTTGAGAATCGCATTCATTCAGGGGTAACAGCCAACCGTCCATTGGCCAATATTTTGCGTGAGTTGTGCGTTCCAAAACCTGGTCGTTAGAGGAAATGATAGGACCGAACCGCTCCGCCGGCGCCGGTAGGGATGCGCTCCCTGTGCGGCGCTGCAAGTCTCCACGCTTCTTTTTGCTCCTTCTGCGAACGTGCTCTTGCGCTATCGGAGCTGAGGCTCTTTCCTGGTGCCCCAAGTCTGAGGCCGGTATAGCAGCGTTGGGAGCGCCGCCGGATGACTCGCAAGGCGCGTAAGCGAAGGCTCCAGCCTTTGCCTCTCCTCCCTCGCTGGCGAGGCGAATAGCTGAGCTCCTATTTAACGAGCCAGCAACGCGGCGAGCAACGCGGAAAAACAGCCAACCGGCCGCGGCCCGGAGGGTTGCGTTGAAAATGGGCCGGCGGCCGCGTTGCTCGCCGGTTACGTCCCGCACCAGTTTGAGGGCCGCCGAGGCAAATCAGACCGCCACAAGCCTAAAACTGGTGCGGGATGCGCCCTCCTCGCGTCTTGCCGACGGCGCATTTTGAACGCAACGACGTCACCATTATATGCGAGACGGTACACCAGGGGCTTCTTCGCCGAGATGCAGTCTAAACCCTGGGCTCAGATCTGGTCCCCTTTCAGGGAAGAGATCTGCACGGCCTCGTTATGTTGACGCACATGGGCGGGTCGCCGGACGGAAAAACAGCCAAGTCGTGCGCGTGGCAGACTACGGTGCCGAACGGAACGGCGCCTGCTCTGCGACCGGCAATCTGGCGCTACTTTAACCTTAGCCTACCCATCCGATATACCTCGCGGTGTAACCATCCCAGCGAGCCACCGATCCACGTGGAGGTAGATCTACCGATACGTATCCGAGATTGCTTACAAACCTATTTGTTGCTGTGTCGTAAATCATGATGCATGACGCGTTCAGACTAGAGTAGGTTTCAAAGAAGCTGCTGGTCGTCTCAGAGCTCATCAATTTTGAATACAAGTTTTGATTGACGTCCCCCTGGACAACGCTCGTAGCGTAAACCGCAAGATATCGCGTCGCGTCTTTAAATCGCTGCGAATTCTTTTGCCAATATCGTTGGGCTCGTTGTTGAGCTAACTGGATTTCGTTTGGAGTCGGATAATAGGTATCAAATGCGTAGTCTCGATTCTCAACCCTTTCTGAGTTGGCGCACCCCAATAGTATCAGGCATAGGCAAATAAATAGGATCTTCAGCGGCTTCACAAATAACCCCTCTTACTATCTCACCAATTCGCACTATTGATGCGCACTTTCAGGGGAGCGTTTACCGGCAGTTCAAAATGTCCTCTCGATGACGAAGCAAAGGCTGGAGCCTTCGCTTACTCTCATGGTTAGCCGAGTCCGGCCAGCCGCTCGGCTACCTTAACTACGGCAATGAAATCCTGATCGATTTCGCCCCGAGCACAAAGCGCTGCAAACTCCGTGCGCATGAAAGCGGCTAGCGGCGTTGCGACGCCTGTTGCGTTCGCCGCGCTTAGGATCAGGTCCAGGTCTTTTGCCATTTGGCGTCCACTGAAGGTGGGGTTATAGTCCGCCGCTTTCAGAAAACCGACTTTGCCGACGACCATCGGCGAGCCCAGCGCCGACGCCGCGATCACGTCCAAAATATCCGAAGCAGCGACGTTGCCGCGACGCGCCAGCGCCAGTGCTTCGCCAAGCATCCCTGCGGAAACCGCCAGCATCAGGTTTACCGCCAGCTTTGCATAGCGCGCCTGCTCGCCTTCGCCGAGCCAGAACTGTGCCTGGGAATAGCTGGCCATCAGCGGCTGGCTAACTTCGAAAGCTTCCTTGGGGCCGCTGACCATGGCTGTTAATTTACCGGCCTCGGCCGCAATCGGATTCCCTGATACCGGCGCACGTAAATAAGCGGTTCCGTGCCCTACGACCTCCTTACCAATCTCGGCGGAGACGCTGGGCGAGACGGTACTTGTCTCTACCAGCACTCCTCCGGGACGCAGCGCGGGGACAAGCTCTTCAGCCACCTGGCGCAATGCGGCGTCATCGGGCAATGAGCTGAAGACGATGTTTTGCGCTGCCATTTCATCGAACGTCACGCAGACCACTTGGCGCGCTCGTATCGCCTCAACCCGGCCGGGGCTACGCACATAGGCGCGCACCCCGATACCTGAAGCCGCGATACGCGCCGCCATCGGTAGACCTAACTTACCGGTTCCGATCCAACCTACATTCATCATATAATTTCCGTACGAATATGTTTGATCTTATTTCATGCGCAACCGCTGAACAACCCGCAGCGAGACGCTACACTGATGTTCTTGACTATATTGGCGGGCAGCACAAAAGCTATCGCTCGAAGGAGCCATTTTCTCTTATCAACCAATCCAAGACTACCCGAGAAATAATCCATTCGAGTGATTGCCGATGTACCATTACCTCAACTAACTTGGAATAACGCTTAGGAGGAAATGTTGAAAGTCTACGGCTTAAATCAACGGTTAGCGGCAATGTGGAGCGACTTTCAGGCAGCAGATTGGAAGTTCCCGGAATTACCACCCCGGGCAATTCTAAAAACGATTCATTTTGATAAGCGTTGGCCAGATGACTTTGAGCTTAGGCGTGCCCAGTGGTTATGGGAACGGCGACCCG
>Ga0210408_10003388_pt1 | contig 14770 bp, 11 predicted proteins | sample IncBWH4MmetaG_FD_155471 | JGI IMG/M metagenome (GOLD analysis project Ga0210408, IMG submission 155471) | Forest soil microbial communities from Barre Woods Harvard Forest LTER site, Petersham, Massachusetts, United States - Inc-BW-H-4-M | ecosystem: Environmental > Terrestrial > Soil >...
CCGCGCAGCGGGAGAGGGGAGGGGGTGAGGGCATGTCTTTGGTCATGCCGCAATCGCGCCGGCGGCGCCGGCGTGCCCTTGGTCACTTTCCGCCACCGCAGCCGCCCCGGATCATGTGCGATCCGACACGCTCCAACGCGTCGCTCACTCGGCGAGGTACACGAAATGAACACGAAACGGCCCTGGATGCTTGCTGCGTTGATGGTCTCGGCGCTGTGGCTGTGGCGGCCGGCCTCGGCAGCACAGGATGCCGACGCTCCGGTCGCAACGCAGCCTGCGGACCGCTCGACGGTCGCGCTTTCGACACGCGATCCGGTTCCGCCCACCCGCCCGTTCGATGCGCGTCCGTCGGCGCAGCCGTCGGTGCTGCTGTACACGGGTCAGGTCCAGGTGCTGGACATGCCGAACGTGTCGCGCGTGGCGGTGGGCAACGGCAGCGTACTGAAGGCGCAGGTGATCGATTCCGGCCAGGTGGTTCTGATCGGCCAGGCGGCCGGATCGACCACGCTGCGCCTGTGGGCCAGCCGCGGCGCCCAATACGCCTATGAAGTCACGGTCCGCAGCAACGACACCGTGCGCGCGGCGCGCGACATCCAGGACATGCTGGTCAACGAGCCCGGACTGAGGGTGACGCCGTACGACGGGCACGTGCTGATCGAGGGTGACTACAGCAACCCGGCGACCTCGCGCAAGCTCGACGCCATCGCCCAGATGTTTCCGCAAGGGGTCGTCAGCCTGGTTCCCGACCACAGGGTGCAGCCGCCGGTGCCGCTGGAGAAAATGGTCTACCTGGACGTGCGCGTGGTCGAGGTTCGCAAGAACGCGCTCGAGCAGCTCGGCATCCAGTGGGGCAGTCCGGTCGCCGGGCCGGAGCTGACGTTGAACGGCACTCTGGTGCCGAGTGCGCCGCAAAGCTGGAAGGCGGTGTTCGGCATCGCCACCGATCTCACCTCGATGCTGAACATCCTGGAGAGCAACGGCGACAGCTGGACGCTGGCCGAGCCGCGCGTGAGCTGCAAGAGCGGGGGCGACGCCAAGTTCCTGGTCGGCGGCGAGATCCCGATTCCGGTCGCCAGTGCGCTGGGCCAGACGACCATCGTGTACAAGGAATACGGCGTGATCCTGGAGTTTCATCCGGTGGCCGACGACGAGGGCAACATCAGCTCCAAGGTCGTGGCCGAGGTGAGCCAGCCCGACCAGCAGTTCACCAATCAGGGGTTCGTCGCCTTCCGCCAGAATCGCACCGAGACCCAGGTGTCGCTGAGGGAAAACGAGACGCTGGTGATTTCCGGCCTGCTGCAGAACAGCGGCTCCAAAACGATCACCGGCATCCCGGGCGTCAGCGAGATCCCGATCCTGGGGGCCTTGTTCCGCTCGAAAAATTTCCAGAACGAGCGCACCGAGCTGATCGTGATGGTCACGCCCCGGCCGGCCACGCCCCAGTCCGAGACGAACGTGGCGATGATGCGGCGCTCCGACGAGCGCTACAACACCTTCAACCGGCTGATCGACAAGAACATGGCCGAGTAACACGACGGCTCGCAGACACCGGAGCAGTTCGAATGTGGACCATCGATCTCACCGACGGCAGCAGTCGTTCGACCCGCCTGCAGTACGAGGCCGGCAAGGTCCGGATCGGACGCGACCTCGACAACGAGGTGCGCCTGTCCAGCTGGCGCGTGAGCCGCAAGCACGCGGAGATCTTTTTTTCGAACGACAAGGTCTTCGTACGCGACCTGAACTCGACCGACGGCACCAGCGTCAACGGTGCCCGGGTCACCACGCACGGCCCGCTGCAGCCGTCCGACCGGATCGAGGTCGGTCCCTTCGCGCTCAAAGTGCGGTGGACCGCACCGTCTCCCGCCTCCGCGGCGGCGTCCGCCGCCGCTCCGGCGGGCAAGCCCGCAGGAACCGTCGCGAGTACGCCTGACCAGTCGGCGACGGCGGCGGGGTCCGCGCACGCGCCCGCTGGGCCGGGGCCAGCCTCGGCCGCCGAAGCCGCGGCGAAGGCGGCCCCGCCTGCCGAAGCCGCAGCGGACGCCGCGGTGAAGGCCGCACCGCACGATCCGATGTTCAAGTGGCGCCACCTGCTGCAGGAGCGGCTGCTGGAGGCGTTCGACGTGCGGCGGGTCGACGTGCACCGGATGTCGGATGCGGAACTGCACACCCGCACCGAGCAGCTGATCACCGAGCTGGTCGACCGCACGCCGGACATTCCGGCCGATATCGACCGCGCGGCGCTGATCGCGGCGGTGCGCGACGAGGCGATCGGCCTGGGGCTGCTGGAGCCGCTGCTGGCCGATCCGTCCGTCACGGAAATCATGGTGAACCGGGCCGAGGAGGTGTTCATCGAGCGCGCCGGGGTCCTGGAGCGCTTCCCGCTCGCCTTCACCAGCGACCGGGCCGTGACCAGCATCATCGAGCGGATCGTCGCGCCCATCGGACGGCGCATCGACGAGAGCTCCCCGATGGTCGATGCCCGCCTGAAGGACGGTTCGCGCGTGAACGCGGTGATCCCGCCGCTGGCGCTCAAGGGGCCGTGCATCACGATCCGCAAATTCTCCAAGCGCAAGCTGGGCGCCGAGGACTTGCTCCGGTTCGGCTCGGCCAGCCAGGAAATGATCGAGTTCCTTCGCATCGCGGTCGAACACCGGATGAACATGGTGATCTCCGGCGGCACCGGCTCCGGCAAGACCACGCTGCTGAACATCCTGGCCAATTTCATTCCGAAGGGCGAGCGGGTCGTGACGATCGAGGACGCCGCCGAGCTGCAGCTGCATCACCCGAACCTGGTCTCGCTCGAATCGCGCCCGGCCAATATCGAGGGAAAGGGCCAGATCGCGATCCGCGACCTGGTGCGCAACTCGTTGCGGATGCGGCCCGACCGGATCGTGGTGGGCGAGTGCCGGGGCGGGGAGGCGCTCGACATGCTGCAGGCGATGAACACCGGACACGACGGCTCGCTCACCACCGGCCACGCCAACACGCCCCGCGACATGCTGGCGCGGCTGGAAGTCATGGTGCTGATGGCCGGCATCGATCTTCCGGTGTCGGCCATCCGCGAACAGGTCGCCTCGGCGATCGGCATCATCGTGCACCAGACCCGCTTCGCCTGCGGCAGCCGCCGCATCACCCACATCTGCGAGGTGACCGGCGTCGAAAGCGGCTGCATCCAGCTTCAGGACATCTTCGAGTTCCGCCAGACCGGGGTCGACGCCAACGGCAAGACCGGCGGCTATTACACCGGGTGCGGCTTCGTGCCCGAGTTCTACGAGACGCTGCGCAGCATCGGCGTGCCGCTGGAGCTGGGCATTTTCCAGCGGCACGAACCGGCCGCCAAGTCGATATGAACCAGAGCCTGATCACGCTCGTGATCGGCGCCTTGTCGTTGGCCGCGACGCTGCTGCTGCTGCAGGCCGCGGTGTCCGGTTACGGTGCGTATCGGCGCCGGTTCACCGACGAGGCGCGCAGCCAGCTCGAGGGCGCCTTCGTCTTCATCGACCCGGAGCGCGTGCTGCTGCTGACCGTCTTCGGCGCGGTCGTGGTTCCACCGGTGCTGTGGCTGCTGACCGGCCAGATCCTGCTGCCGGCCGTGGTGGCGGTGCTGGCGATCGTGCTTCCGAGCGTGGCCTACGCCCTGATCCATCGGCGCCGCCGCGCCCAGATCGTTCTGCAGCTGCCCGACGTGCTGCTGATGCTGGGCAGTTCGCTGCGCGCCGGCACCAGCCTTCAGATCGGTCTGGACCTGGCGATCCGCGAAACGCCGGCGCCGCTGTCGCAGGAGCTCGCCGTCGTCATGCGCGAGCAGCGGCTGGGGATGGCGCTGGAGGAGGCGCTGGACACGATGGCGCGTCGCCTGAAGCTCGAAGAGGTCGACCTGGTGGTGACGGCGTTGACGATCGCGCGCGATATCGGCGGCAACCTGGCCGAAACGCTGGACCGGCTGGCCGGCACGCTGCGCACCAAGGCGATGATCGAGGGCAAGATCCGCTCGCTCACCTCGCAGGGCAAGCTGCAGGGGATGGTGGTCGGTGCGCTGCCCGTGGGCATGGCGTTCGTGCTGTCGGCCATGGAGCCGGAGGCGATGCAGCCGCTGTTTCATACCTGGTGGGGATGGGCCGTTGTCGCGGTCATTGGTGTTCTCGAGCTGGTCGGGTTCCTGATGATCCGCAAGATCGTCAACATCGACGTCTAGGGAACAAAAAATGCTCGTGCTGATCGCAGGGATGTTCGCGCTGGCAGCGGTCGGCATCGCGCTCTCCTCGTCCCGCATCGTGGCCGAAGTGCCGCGCGAGGACCGCCAGTACATGGACCCGCCGCCGCGCTTTTACCGCCTGACCTGGCCCCTGGTCAGGCTCGTGTCCCATTACAGCGGGTGGGCCTTGAGCAAGGGCGCGGCAACGCGCATCCAGCAGGCGCTGCGGCGCGCCGGGCAGGACTACACGCTCACGCCGGTGCAGTTTTTCGCGGGCAAGCTGGTGGCCTCCGGCATGGTGGCTGCGCTGATGGCGTGGGCGATGAGCATGCTTTCGCAGGCCGTGGCGGGCGGCGCCATCACGGGCGCCGTGTTCGGTTACTTCCTGCCCGAGCTGTGGCTGTCGGACATGACCAAGGCCCGCAACCTGAAGCTGCTCAAGGCGCTGCCGTTCTTCCTGGACATCGTCACGATGGCGGTGGAGGCCGGACTGAGCCTGGGGTCCGCATTGCAGCAAGCGCTGCAGCAGCTGCCGCCGGGGCCGCTGGTGAACGAGATCAACCGGCTGTTGCGCGAGGTGCGCGCCGGCAAACCGCGCACCGACGCCCTGCGAGACATGGCAGCGCGTCTGGACTTCCGCCCGATCAGCAGCCTGGTGAGCGCGCTGGTGCAGGGCGAGTTGATGGGAAGCAGCATCGGGCCGATTTTGCGGGCGCAGTCCGAGCAGCGTCGCACCGAGCGCTTCCAGCGAGCCGAGAAGCTCGCGCTCGAGGCTCCGGTGAAGATGCTGGGCCCGCTGATCCTGTGCATCTTCCCGTGCACCTTCATCGTGATCGCCTTTCCGATCGTGGTTCAGCTGTTGAGCTCAGGACTGTGATGGCCCTCGCCCTGCCTGCCTCCATCCCTTGTGATACGCCCGGGGGCCTTCTACGCGTCAGGGTCGCGCGCCACTTCGTGGCCCGGGCGCGCGGCCTGCTGTCCGGCCCGCCGCTCGCCGCGGACGAGGCGCTGTTGATCGCACCGTGCTCGAGCATCCACACCTTCGGGATGGTCTACCCGATCGACGTGATCTTTCTGGATCGCCGGGCACGTATCGTGCGCGTGTGCGCCCGCGTGCCGGAGGGCCGAGTACGCCTTCACTGGGGCGCGGCCGCGGTGGTGGAAACCCGGGGTGGACAGGCGGCCCGTTACGGTCTGGTCGCCGGCACCGAGCTCAGCGCGCTGCGGCCCGAGCTGGGATCGCCCTGGCGCGAATTCAAACGGCGGATCCTGCGCTCGGCGGCAAGTTCGTAGACTGTATGGCTTTTGCGTATCCCTTCACCGGCGCTCACAGAGGTTCGCCGGGATGGAGACTGGGCGATGGAGATTCAGCAGAAAAGGGTCCTTCTGGTCGAGGATCACGACCTGATCCGCCTGGGCACCGGAGTCCTGCTGGAGTCGCTGGGCCAGGTGCGCTGTGACATCACGCCGTGCCGCTCGCTGGACGAGGCGCGGACCGCCTGTCGCGACGAAGGGCCGTTCGACCTGGTGCTGCTGGACCTGAACCTGGTCGACTCCAAGGGGTTGCAGGGACTGCGCACGCTGCGCGACGAGTTCCCGGAGCAGTCGATCGCGGTCCTGACCGGCACCCAGGACGAGTTCGTGGTGCGCCAGGCGCAGGCAATGGGGGCGATCGGATACCTGCTGAAATCCTGGACGCCGGATCAGGTCAAGGCCGCTTTGCTGTCGTTGCTGGGACCGATCAACGGCTCCGAGCGCGCCACCATTTCGGAGCGCTTTCCCAAGCTGGCCGGCACCTCGCACTACGACCGGGTGGCCGAGTTGGGGCCGCGCCATCTGCAGATCCTCGAACTGATCCTGGAAGGGTGCAACAACCAGGAGATCAGCACCAGCACGGGATTGTCGCTGGGCACGGTGAAGAACTACGTGTCGGCGATTCTGCTGGCACTGGACGTCCAGAGCCGCGCTCACCTGATCAGCCTGTTCCATTGAGCGATCTGCCCAACCCGCCCGGGGCCGACCAGCGTATCGACGCCGAGATGTATCGCACCGCATACGCGGCGGACCGGCGCGGCTCGCTGGCCGGAATTCCTGCAGCCCTGTTCGCCGCCTCGGCGCTGCAGAATCGTGGCGCGCCGGCCGGGGTGTGGCTGTGGGCCGGCGGCTATGTCGTGCTCGCGCTCGCCCGGCGGGGGCTGCTGGCGCGGCGCGAGCTCAAGACGCCGCCCTCGCAGACGCAGCACGACACCGTATCGCGCAACGCCTGGCTCGCGCTGGTTGCGGCCTCCGCTGCGGTCTGGGGCGCCGGGCCGCCGCTGTTCCTGTCGCGCGATTTCGCAACGGGCGGAACCCTTACTGGAATCTGGCTGGCGGCGGCGGGACTTTCTGCGCCGCTGGTGGCGGCGGCCCGCCCGGCCGTGTACCTGTGGCTGCTGCCCGCGGTGCTGCCACTGCTGATCACGCTGGCGCTGCACGGATCGGGCGAGTCCCTGGTGCTGGGCGTGCTGGGGTCGGCCTTTCTGCTGGTGCTGCTGCGCCTGGCGCTGGAGCAGAACGACTCGCTGGCAGCGGGACTGGCAGCGCGCTTTCAGAATGAGGATCTGGTCAAACGGCTGCAGGCACAGGTCGAATTGGCCGCCCGCGCCAGCCAGGACAAGACGCGGTTTCTGGCCTCGGCCGTGCACGACCTGCGCCAGCCGTTGCACGCGCTGGGGCTGTTCTGCGCCGCGCTGGACCAGCGGCTGCACGACATCCCGGAAAGGCCCCTGGTCAAGAACATGCTGGCCTCGATCGAGGCGCTGGACAGTTCGTTCGGTGCCATGCTGGACATCTCGCGATTGGACGCCGGCGTCGTGCGCCCGGCGTTGCAGAGCTTTCCGATACGGGACGTGTTCCGGCGCTTGTACCAGCAGTTCGGCGGCGACGCGGAGACGCACGACATCTCGCTTCGATTCCGTGCCGCCCGCCGGGTCGTGGTCAGTGACCCGCAGCTGCTCGAACGGGTGCTGTCCAATCTGGTCCAGAACGCGCTGCGCTACACGCGCCAGGGCGGGGTTCTGGTGGCGGCACGGCGTCACGGCAGCGATGTGGCGCTCGAAGTCTGGGACACCGGCGTGGGCATCGTGGCGGAGAAGCTGGAGCTGATCTTCGAGGAGTTCTACCAGATCGACAATCCGGAACGGGACCGCAGCCGGGGCCTGGGCATGGGTTTGGCCATCGTGCGGCGTTTGTGCGACCTGCTGTCGCACCCCCTCGTGCTTCGCTCGACGCCCGGGCGAGGCACGCTGTTCCGCGTGGTGGTGCCGGCCGGCGACCTGCGCGGCGCGGCGCAACCGGCGCTGGAAGCCGAAACCCTGCCGCCGCGCACCGATGTGCGCGTGACGGTGCTGCTGATCGACGATGAACGCGCGATCCGCGAAGCCACCAGCGAACTGCTGCGACCGCTGCAGGTCGACGTGCTGGCCGCAGCCACCATCGCCGAAGCCGTCGACCTGGTGCGCCGTGCCAGCGCCCCGATCGACATGATCCTGTCGGACTGGCGGTTGCGCGGCAGCGAGACCGGCGTGCAGGCCGTGCGCGAGGTGCGCAAGCTGTGCGGTCCTTCGACGCCGGCCGTGCTGATTACGGGCGATACCTCGGCCGAAGTACTCAAGCAGGCTCACCAGAACGGCCTGGTGATCCTGCACAAACCGCTGCAGCCGCGCGAGCTGTTGCGGCTGATCGGCCGGCTGGAGCGCTAGGTGCGCGACGGCATGACTTTGGTCACTAGCGCGGCACTGCCCCCACGCGCTGTACTGAATCCGGCGCGCCGACTTTCTCGCCCCGGGCAAGCCCTGCGGTTGGGCCCGGGCGGGGTGGTTTCATCTCGGATCAACAGCCCAGGTCCCACATGACCCTGGTATTGCGAGGAATTTCGCTTAACGAAGACCCGTTGAGCAACCCCCTCGTCGGGCGATTCGATCACCGCGGCGGCGAGATCGGCCGATCGGACAACGCCACCTTCACGCTGCCCGATCCGCAGCGGCTGATCTCGCGCGTGCATGCGTGCATCTCGCACACCGAGCAGACGTACTGGATGCAGAACGTCAGCACCGCCGGGCAGATCCTGCACAACGGCCGCCCGCTGAGTCCTGGCATGCGGGTGAGCCTGAGCGACGGCGACGAGGTCCGCATCGGCGGCTACCAGCTGGCCGTGGCGTTCGAGCACGATCAGACCAGCCGGAACATCCTGCGCGGCCGCACCACCGCGCCGGTACGGACCGCCTTCGCCGCGCCTTTCGGCGCGGCTTCGGCGGTCAAGGCCGCCGAAGCCCCCGCTGGCGCGGTCCCAGCAGCCGCGTCAGCCGTCGGGGCAGCGCAGGCCGTCTCGGTCCGGGCTCCCGCGGCCGAAGAGGCCGTCAGCGCGGAGTCGCTGTGGCGCGGGTTCCAGGCGGGCGTCGGGGTCGAGCTGCCGTTGCCGAACGGCCCCTCGCCCGAGCTGTTCAGCGCGGTGGGCGCGATGGTGCGGATCGCGGTGAGCGGAATTCACCGGCTGATCTCGATGCGCGCGGTGGCCAAGAGCGAGATGCACGCGGATCTGACCATGATCCAGGTGCGCGGCAACAACCCCTTGAAGTTCTCGCCGGACGCCACGGTCGCCCTGAAAATGCTGCTGCAGCCGCCGATGCAGGGCTTCCTGTCCGGTCCATCGGCGTTGCGTGACGCGGTGATCGACCTGCAATCCCACCAGGTCGGCGTGATGGCGGGCATGCGGGCCGCGCTCGGCGCGGTGCTGGAGCGCTTCGACCCGGCACAACTGGAACGGCGGCTGACCTCGCGATCGGTGATCGAGTCGCTGATCCCGTCGCAGCACCGGGCCCGGCTGTGGGAGCTGTACCTCGAGCACTATCGCGCGCTGAACGAGGAGGCCCAGGAGGACTTCAGCCGCTTCTTCGGCGAGGCCTTCCTGGAAGCCTATAACGCCCAGGTGCGCAGCCTGGAGGCCGCCGGCGACGACGCTCCGGTGGCCTCCTATCCGGCCGCTCCCAGAGGCAAATGAAGGTTCGATGATGCTGGCCGTCCGCACTGCGCAGCGCTCGTGCACCGGCTCGCGCGAGCACAACGAGGACTGCGTCGGGGTCGAGCACGTCGGGCCGCACTGGTGCATGGTGGTATCGGACGGGGCCGGCGGCCACCGCGACGGCGCGCTCGCCTCCCGCCTCGTGGTGGACCGCGTGCTGGGGGGGTTTCGCAGCCGACCGCCCACCGACAGCCACGATCTGGGCGAGCTGATACTCGACGCCCACGACGGCATCATCGCCGCGCAACGAGCGCGCGGCATCACCGACCGGGCGCGCGCGATGCATGCCACCGCGGTCGTGCTGCTGGTCGATGCTGGCTCCGGCCGGGCGCTGTGGGGCAGCGTCGGCGACTCGCGCCTGTACCTGCTGCGCGACGGACGCGCCTCGGCGTTGACCCGCGACGACAGCGTGCTGCAGTGGATGGTCGATTCCGGGCTGTGGCAGCCCGAGCAACTGAAGGACCACCCCCAGCGCAACCACCTGCTGGCAGCGCTCGGGGCCGACGAGCGCTTCGAGCCGCACGTGAGCGGCGATCCGTTCGAGCTGCGCGACCGCGATGCATTCCTGCTGTGCAGCGACGGCTGGTGGCACACCCTCGACGAGGCCGACCTCGAGCGCCTGCTGGGCGCGGCGCCCACGCCGGAGGACTGGCTCGAGGCGATGGTCGCGTGCACTACGGCGCGCGCCGACCCGCGCCAGGACAATTTCTCGGCGATCGGATGCTGGATCGGCGCGCCCACTCCATGACCCGGCTTCGCCAAGGCTACGCCGGGCAAGCCCGCCTCGCAGCCTTCGCTGCGGCTTGCGCCGCAGCAACCGCGGCCGTAGCCGGGGCGGCCTTGGCCGCCGAAGCCGCGCCGAATGGCGCGGCGAAGGCGGCGCCGGAGGCCTTTTCGATCGAAGCCACGCTGGTGGGCGGCCCGAATCTGAATCCGAACCTGGAGGGCCGCGCCTCGCCCGTGGTCGTGCGGCTGTTCGAGCTGAAGCGAACCGCCGCGTTCGAAGCGGCCAGCTTCTCAGCGCTGTTCGACCGCCCGAAGGAAGCTCTGGGCGACGACCTGATCTCACAGGAGGAGTTCGTCCTCAGGCCCGGAGAGATCCGGCATCACGACCGCAGCGGCGCCCCGAGCGCCGCGCTCGGCCTGGCCGCGGCGTTCCGTACGCTCGAGGGTGACTCCTGGCGCCTGATCGTCCCGGTTGCGGCCGGTGGCCACAACTTGCTATTGATCGACTTCGACCACCACCGGATCCAGGCGCCGTTTCAACCCGGCCGGAGCAGCGAGCACTGAGTCATGCCGATCGAGCCCGATACCGGTACGCTGTTCGGAACGCAGGTTGCGGTCAGGGCAACCGTGCCGCGGCAGCAGACCGCCGAGGCGGAGCCGCCGCCGGCGCTGGGCCCGAATCCGTTGCTGGCCGAGGCCGACGGACTGCTCGCGCTGGTGCCGCCGCTGCGCGCGACGACCCAGGTCAACGACCTGCCGCGATTGCGGGAGCAGATCGCCGTTGCACTGCAGCGGTTCAGTGAGCGGGTGCGGCGGCGCGGCATCGCCGCTTCCCAGGTCCAGAGGGCGCACTTCGTGCTGGGCGCGCTGCTGGACCACGTCGTCGAGACGATGCCGTGGGGCGCGGGCCGCCAGTGGCAAAGGCTCAATCCGCTGAAGTCGGCGCCGGGCGAGAGCGCAGGCCGCTACGCGATCCGCCAGCTGGCCCGGATGGCGGAGGACCCCACCGCCAATCGGGACCTTCGTGAGCTGATCTTCGTGGCGCTCGCACTCGGGTTCGAGGAGCGCGCTCACAGTCCGGTTGCGGGAGCCTGGGAGGGCGAGCAGGCCCGGGCCCGGGTGGCCGCACTGCTCGCGCGCGAACCCGGCACGGCCGCGCGGCCGTTGTCGGCGCGCTGGCGCCCAGAGGTGCGGCGCGCCGGCGCTCTGGCGAGCTGGCTTCCGCTATGGGTGGGCTCGTTCACGGCAGCGGGCCTGCTGGCGCTGCTCTACTTCTCGCTGGCGCTGATGCTCGGGTCGCAGTCCGATCGCATCTTCAAGCAGATCGCCGCGCTGCGTCTGGCCTCCTTCGCCAAGGCTACGGAGGCCTTGCCACCCGCCCAGCCGCGCCTGCTGCCCTTGCTGAGCCCGGTTGCGACCCAAGCGGGTCTGCAGGTGCGCGACGAGGCCGACCGCAGCGTGGTCACGCTGCGCGATGAGGCGCTGTTCGAGGCGGGCACCGCGAACCTGCTGCACTCGGCCAGCGCGTCGCTGGGGCCGGTTTCGGCGGCGCTGCAACGCGTGGTCGGTCGGGTGGTCGTGATCGGCCATACCGACGCCGGCTCGGAGCGCTCGGCGCGATATCCATCCAACTGGGAGCTGTCGGTCGAGCGCGCACGCACCGTGCGCGACGCCCTGGTGGCGCTTGGCCTGCCGGCAGCGCGACTGAGCTACGACGGCCGCGCCGACACCGAAGCCGCGGCGCAAGCCGCGGCGAAGGAGGCCCCTCCCCACAACGGCCGCATCGAGATCGTGCTGCTGGCGGGACGATGAGGCTGCGCCCCTGGCTGCTCGCCGCGTTGGGCCTGACCGCCTTCGGGCTGCTGGTGTGGTTCGCGGGACCGCTGGTTTCGATCGGCGATACGGCTCCGTTCGCGTCGGACCCGACGCGCGGCGCGCTGATCGCGGCGTTCGTTTGCGTCTACCTGGCGCACAAGGGCTGGGTCGGGCTGCGCGCCCGGCGGCGCAACGAGCGAGTCGTGGGCCAGCTCGTGCCGCCGTCGGCGGACCCCGAGCCGGCCGAAGTGGTCCAGCTGCGCAAGCGCTTCGGCGCCGCGCTGGACACGCTGCGGCGCACCCGCTTCGGCGCGCGCGGCGGCATGTGGTCGTCGCTGTCGTGGAAGTTCGGCCGGCAGTACCTGTACCAGTTGCCCTGGTACCTGATCATCGGCGCCCCGGGCGCCGGCAAGACCACGGCGCTGCTGAATGCGGGCCTTCAGTTCCCGCTGCAGGGCGAGTTCGGCCGCGGCTCCATCAAGGGCGTCGGCGGCACCCGCAACTGCGACTGGTGGTTCACCGACCGCGCCGTGCTGCTCGACACGGCCGGGCGTTACACGACGCACGAGGCCGATCGGGTCGCAGACCGGCAGGCGTGGGAAGGCTTCCTGACGCTGCTGGCGAAGGCGCGGCCGCGCCAGCCGCTGAACGGGGCGCTGGTGGCGGTCTCGATCAGCGATCTGCAGGTGTTCGACGCGATCCAGCGCGCCCAGCACGCCGCCACGCTTCGCGCGCGCCTGGACGAGATTCGCGCAGCCATCGGCATCCACGTGCCGGTCTACCTGCTGCTCACCAAGTGCGATCTGCTGCCCGGTTTTCTGGACTCGTTTCTCCCGCTCGACAAGCGCGCCCGCGACCAGGTCTGGGGCATGACGTTCGATTTTCTCGCATCCAGCCGCGAACGGGCCGTCGACGAATTCCCGGCGGGGTTCGAGCAGCTGGTCGATCGTCTGCACGACGGATTGAGCGAGCGGATGCAGGCCGAACGCGATCCGCAGCGTCGGGCGCGCATTTTCGCGTTTCCGCGGCAGTTCGCAGCGCTGCAGGAGGCGCTGACCGAGCTGGTGCGCCAGGTGTTCGGCCCCGGCACCACCGCAGCGGTCGACGGTGCTTCCTGCCTGCGCGGCGTCTACTTCACCAGCGGCACGCAGGAGGGCACGCCGATCGACCGCGCACTGTCGGCCCTGGGGCGCGAGCTCGGCCTGGAGCGCCAGATCCTGCCGCCGAACCAGAGTACCGGCAAGAGTTTCTTCCTGGCCAATTTACTGCGCGACGTCGTGTTCGCAGAGGCCGAAATGGCCGGCCGCTCTCCGGTACTGGAGCGCTGGCGGGCCCGCGCGATCACCGCGCTGCTGGCCACGGTACAGATCGCCGGCGCATTGCTGGCGGCTTACTGGGTGACCAGTTACTCGCGCACTTCGGCCGAGCTCGAGCAGATCGCGCACGAAGTCGACCGGACCCGCACGCAGATCGAGGCCAGCGACGCCCGCCCCGGCCTGGACCCACGCCCGCTGCTGCCGGCGCTGAACGCGCTGCAGGATCTGCATCGGGCCATCTCGCCGGCTGCCGACGCCGATACCGCACCGGTGCCGGGGTTCCGCTGGCACCAACTGCTCAAGCTCGCCGCCGCAACCCATCAGGCTTATGACCGGATGCTGCTCGACTCGCTGTTGCCCCGGATCGTCGGGCGCGCCGAGGAGCAGATGCGCAGCGGAGTCGATCCCAATCTCCAATACGAGGCCCTGAAGGCTTACACGATGATGCAGGAGCCGGAGCACTTCGATGCCCCGGCGCTGAAGGCCTTCGTGACCTACGAGTGGGACAGCGCACTGGAGCCGCCGCTCGCAAAGGAGCAAAGAGCCCAGCTGGTGCAGCACCTGGACGCATTGCTCGATGCGGGCGCGGCCGGGGCCGCGACCATCGACGACCCCCGGCTGATCGACTCGGTCCGGGCACGGCTGGCCGGGCAGCCCGTCTCGCAGCGCGTGGCCACGCGCCTGAAGGCGATGCTGGGTGCCGCACCCTACCCGGACTTTACAGTGGCCTCACTGGGCGGCACGGCCGCGGCGCTGTTCGTCGGAAGGGACGGCCGTTTTCCGCCGCGCAGCGTGCCGGGACGATTCACGCTGGTGGCGTATCGCGATGGCGTGTTGACGGCGCTGCCGCAGGTGGCCTCGCAGTTGGCGGCAGAGTCCGGATGGGTGGCCGCCTACGCCAAGGCTTCGGCGGCCAAGGCCTCTTCCTCGACCAAGGTTTCGGCGGACGAGGCCTCTTCCTCGACCAAGGCTACGTCGGCCATGGCCGCCGTAGCCGCGCCGACGGGCGCGGCGGAGGCGGCCGAAGCGCTGGCGGCTTACCTGGATGATTACGCGCGCAGCTGGGTCGACTTCGTCGACGACGTGCGCCTGAAGCGCGCTGGCGGTGCCGCCGATGCCATGCGCCAGGCGCAGGCGCTGGCGGCGCGCGACGGTCCGCTGGTCAATCTGGTCCAGGCGGTCGTGCAACAGACATCGTTGACCCATGACGCCGCCAGCGCCGGCGCCCTGGGGGAGGCAGCGGCGCCGCTGGAGCGCGCACTGGCCGAGCGCTTCGAGCCACTGCGGCGCCTGATCGCGTCCGGCGCCGACGGACGCCGGCCGCTGGACGCGGCGCTGGCCGATTTCAATCAGCTGCACGTGGTGCACGCCCTGGCGGCCTCCCCGGCGGCGAGCACGCCCGAGTGGCTTGCGCACGTCCAGGCCGATGCGCAGCTCTATCCCGAACCGATCCGCTCGATGCTGGTGACCGCCTCCGCCGCGACTTCCGTCGCGGCGGAGGCGGCCGGCGCCGCCGAAGCCTCGCCCGGGGCGGCCCTGGCCGCCGAAGCGGCGACGCAAGTCGCCGCGAAGGCGGCCGACACGTGCGCACAGGCCGTGCCGGGGCGGTTTCCGTTCGACCGCGGCAGCCCGCGCGAGATCGCGCTGGCCGATTTCAAT
>Ga0210408_10003390_pt1 | contig 14759 bp, 10 predicted proteins | sample IncBWH4MmetaG_FD_155471 | JGI IMG/M metagenome (GOLD analysis project Ga0210408, IMG submission 155471) | Forest soil microbial communities from Barre Woods Harvard Forest LTER site, Petersham, Massachusetts, United States - Inc-BW-H-4-M | ecosystem: Environmental > Terrestrial > Soil >...
ATCGGGCAGTGTGATAGCAGATACTGTACGGGGAAAGTAAATATTCGTCTGATTGATCAGGGCGCCAACCAGCGGGCTCTGGCAGCCGACCTGCGCCGCCCCCTCGCCCAGCCACGGCTGCTCACCGGGGCAACTTATGCCTGCGCTTTGAAAGGCACTCAGACGTCTGCTCTGTCCGTCAGGAATCTGCGTCGTCCCAGCCAAGCTCCTTCCCTTACGTCCGGAAGAGCCCTCGGGGCAGGAACGACATTCGACTCTGATGCTCGATAACTCTGAACCGCCACGGTCGGTCAGGTACAACTCACCGTCGCCCTGACACTGGCAGCCGATCCACTCCTTCCAGGGAAACTCGCAAAGATGCCCAGCGCCACAGACGGCAATGAATCTCACAGGTTGCCATCGACCTCCGTCAGGGGGGCGCGGCGTAAGGGAGGTGTGCAGATTAAAGCGGTGCAGCTCCCCGGTGCGCGTGTGGCGATACCATCGCGGAAACCGCAAAGCGGGCACGTGAAGGTTGGCATTCGGCGGAGGCGCTTCGCCTCTGAAGACGTGGCGGTAGTCAGGCGGCAAGCAAAAGCGATTTACATGAAGCAAAGCCGACAGCCGCGCCTCATATCTCTCGAACTCCTCGCGGTTGGACGTAGGCTCCATCCGAGACATCCCCTGATTCCAACACCGGAACCAGTAGTCAAGGCCTGCCACAACATGAGGGACACCGCGGCGATCTGTATAGATACTACCCGGCCCGAATGGTGCGATCAGTTGTCCGATGCGGATTTGCTTGTATCCCATCCTAGCCGTGTCTCCCTTACGGTGTGTCTACCGGCGACCTCATCTCATTCCGGTACCTACTGCGTCGGCGGATTTCCTTGCACGGCGCGCGCGAGAGCAAGCGCATAGCCTTGAGTGATGTCAAGTTCCGCGGTACCGTCAACCTGACGCATGCTGCTTGGAACGGTTACGCCCCGCTCATGTTGCAGCGGCGTCGCGAACTGCCCGGGCCAAAGCATGAGGTACTCGCCAGTGATCTTCGGCGGGAACTCCTGCCACATCTGGGGATTCAAGGCCCATTTCGCCAGGAGCTCGCGGCAGATTCGCTCGAGTTCCGCAATGGATCGAGCCTGGTCTGCGGGCATCTGAACCTCATCGCATCGTGCCCGCAGCATTTCTTCGGCGAACTCGACAGGTCGAACATATGCGCCTGCGTTCTGCACGGCAGCTTGGCTTTGCTGTCGCGCCCATGCCAGCAGCGCTCCTGCGAGTCCGCGTTGCATTGCAGATATCGCAAAGGGGGTTGCAGTCGTCGGCTCAACGCGCTCATAGAGTCGGCGGTGGTAGCTGTGAAACTGCTCAAAGTGTGATCTGTCCCGACTCTTTGATGGGTTGTAGATCATCAGAACTAGGCCCGGTCGGTCCCACCAACGTCGTCCAATGCGTCCTGTTACCTGAATGTATGTAGCAGTGGTCTTCGGTTGACCCACTACTCCCATTAGTGACAGTCGGTCTATGTCGACGCCGACCTCTATGATGCTGGACGCGAGGCAAGCGTCGAGAGTGTCGTTAGAGCCGGCGGCTACTGGTGTCGCCAGACGCTCCATCATTCGTACGACCTCCGCCTGCGTTAGGCGACCGGTTAGCTCCTCGACGACTCGGAGCGTGCGCCGATTGTTTCGTTCAAAACCTTCTCGGTTGAAGATAAATTTCAGCCGCGAGCGGATGTCGGAGTCGAATAGCGTCTTGGCCCCGCCAAGTTCCCGAATACTGTTATAGAAAGCCAGGAGGGTCCACCAGGGATCGCGCGCGTGCTCGCTGAGTGACCAGGGCCTGAAGAGTACCGACGAGAACGTACGGACTTGTGTGGTAAGCACCGAGCCGTAGTCACTTGCATGAATACCCAGGTAGAGTTTTCCGGACTTCATTCGCCCTTCGGAGTCTCGCGCGTATCTTCCGAAGAAGGAGTCCTCCATCAATAACCCCGGACACGGGAACAGATGTGTAGATGTCCGGGCGTAGAGGGATATGACTTGCTGATTCGCTCCCCGGATGGTTGCGGTAGAGGCGATGACTTTCGGCCTCAGTTGCTTGCCGTCCACCTGCAAAGTGCACAACTGCTCAAAGATGCCCTCGTAGAGGGCGTACATCGTACCGAGCGGACCAGATATGAGGTGCAGTTCATCCTGAATTATCAGTCCCGGTGGGTAAGAAACCTGCTGAACACTCCCCGCAGAAATGCGGCGGCCAAAAAGCGATCCCGCCTGTGGTCGATAGGACACCATGGCGAATTTGTCGACGGTGGCGATCACAAGCGAAGGCGGATGCGCATATATCCGATCGTCGATGACCTCTACCGGCAACCAGTGCTGACGCTCTTCCCGTCCGAATTCACAATGAGAATCCGGGCAATGCAGAATCGGCCCTTCTGTCTGGTCATCCTCTATTCCACGGGTCGCAATCGCGTTCCATGCCTGTCTGGTGATTGAATTAGGCTTGGGACCCCCAAAGCGTCCGATTTCCGACCGGCACCAAGGGCATTCGGTCAGGACCAAGGGGTTGCCCGGAGTATCGCCACGGCGAAACTCTCCCAGCTGCGACCTGGCCTCTTTGATGCTGTTGGGCGAACCACCGGAGCCCAGCCACAGTCCTAGGGAGAAGCGCCTTCCCGGAATCGACCCGATCGCGTTGCGAGCATATTTCCGTCGGAGATACTCCATGGCACATATCAAGCCCGCTGCTCGCTGGAACTGTTGCGTTGTCAACATGCGGAGTGTGTAGCGCATTAGCACGTTTGTTCCGTCGCGTTTCATGTTCCCACCGCCCCCTTCCATTAGAAGGCGCTGGTGAAACATGTAGAACGCGATTACGGCTAAATATGCCTCGGTCTTGCCTCCGCCGGTTGGGAACCAGATGAGATCCACAGTGGCACGCTCAGGCGAATCCCTGTCTTGAACGCCAACCAAGGACATCACCAGGAACGCGATTTGAAAGGCGCGCCATGTGCCGATCTGCGTCTTGTCCTCTGCAGCGGCTTCGTACACGTCCCATGGTGTGCGGTGCAAACCCTCCGGAACAACGCGCTTCTGCTGGGAGTCCCAAACAAGCGGCCGACGCACTATCTGTTTGGTCGCGATTTGCTGCATCAGCATCGCAAGGTTGCAGAGACGAAACGCCTCGCGAACTCGAAAATCCTGCCGCAGAAGCTCCACCCCGGAGTTGATTCGTGTGAGGCAGGTCGTACAAGCCTCCAAGTGTCGCCGTGCTATTGGCTGGAGGTGTGGCGCGAGGGTTGACACTTCATTGCGTTTTGCGCTTATCCAACTGTCGTATCCACTTGCGAGATCCCGGAGCGAGAGCCAACCAGGACCACTGCCGTCGTCGGGGAGAGTCGCCAGCTCTCGCATCGAAAGCTGGACTGGGGCGCCATTGACTTCGACGTTAGGCGTCATGCTTGGCAACTCGACAGCAGGCATGACATCTGCGTAGATCGCTTCAGGCGCGCTTCCAGGCGCGGCATCCCATCCGGCCGCGCAGCCGTGTCCGATAGCCCAAGTTGCGTTGTCCCGATACAGCAGCGCCAGGGACTGTTCGTCTTGATCAAGGTGCTCGACCGGCCGTGGGCTTTCTGGGTACCGCTCAAAACGGCCGCCGCGCACGGCAACATCAAAAAACCCCTGATAGAGCACGGCCTCTCTGTCGCTGGAACCTGGGTTCTCCGTCGAGTTCCGAAGCACAACGGTAATGAGCCATACCCCGGCACGGCCCGTTACTTTGCGGGGGAAAAGCTGCACGCGGAGGTTCAGGGGTGATCCGTCTGGCATCCGAACGTCTCTTGCCAACACCTGTCTGGACATCAGTTGCGAATGCCCGACAGTTATTACCGTGTCGGGTAGGACAGCGGGCAGCCGGCGCCAGACTGGCGACTCCTTCGCTTCCCCCGCATCATCTGTCCACCGACGCTTGCATGACTCGTAGCGGCCGTTGACAGGGAAGGGATAGCCAGCAGGCGACTGCCATGCAAACCTCTTCACGCGAGGTATTCGGATTAGAAGTTCGCCGGAGTTCTCAAGGGCGACGCACAGGGACACGCCCATGGTGGAGGGGTGGCGTACGTCCGTGCTGGTGACCTCGAAATCATCGGATGAGTCTGTTTCCGCAAGTGCGGTGCCTCCCTCAATCTCCTCGCTCTGCCCGGCGTTTTCATCCCCCTCAACTTCCACGCCGATTGTGTCTAATGCCGTAAGCGCTGCATCATCCGGAGACACGACGTGCTGTGTGTCGGCGGCCGGATGGAGCAAGCCTATGCCATACTTTCGGTGAGGCGACTCACGATCGAAGTAGAGCACCTCCTCGAGTTCCGAATTTGCGGATGGTCGCCAGGCAAGGGGACCAGATCGGAGAGGCACTGGGTCGTTGAAGTCACGTTCTCCAAAAGAGATCGTTACGGGTTCAGTCAGCGACCGCGACGGGCCGACCAGCTCGCCGCGTGTCCACTCGATGAGATCCGTTCGTTCATTCATGAGCGCGTGTTCGCAGCTAGCCAAGTCAACAGAGTTTCTTGCGACCGCTTGTCGCAGAGAATGCGCACTGATTCCGTCGCACGTGTCAATCCTGTATAGAAGAGATCTCGATTGAATTGCTGATCATCGAGGAGCATATCGGTCAGGATCACGACCTTGCTCTCCATCCCCTTGAATGCGTGGATGCTGGCATACCCGGTTTGGCCGCCGGGTTGCCAAGCGGGCCGGAGCTTGTAGCCGGAACCCCTCAGACGGATCGCCGCGCTCTGCGAGTCTGCGCGCAACGAGAGGATAACGATCTCAGCTGGGGCGTACCCGTGTGCCTTGAAGTCAGCCAATAACTTGGCGAGGTAGTTGAGCTGTTCGTGATCGTTCCCGTAAAAAATGATGTCGTAGTTGTCGAGTCCCCCTCCAGCGCGCATATAGCCCGAATACACTTGAGGACCTAGTCCAGCGAGACGAACTGCGGTATCGCCCACGATCCGATAGTTTCGGCAGTTTTCCGACAATGTCCACTTTACTGCATGGCTTGAGCGGTAAAGGGAGTCGAGCACGCTGCGCATGGCGGCTCTGTTGGCGAGAACTTGGTGGTCGAAGTCCCCGAAAACCGAGAACGAGCCGTCGCTTAATCCACCGTTAAGAAATTGAACTAGGCAATGCCAAATTGACGGTCTCGAAAGCAAGTCTTGGGCTTCATCCAGGACGAGACGATCTATCACCGCCGTGGTCTTGAATTCCGGATCAGTCAGGCGATCCTCGATCCTGGCAGGCAGCTCCTCGTCCCAGAAGCTGGAGGGAGGACTCTCCGGAATTGAAATGCTGGCCATCTCGGCCATCACGCGGATCGCGGGACCGCACACCAGATTCGGTAGCGCGGGCGGCGTGCGTTCAACCTGCTCCTTCATCCATCGACCTACAAGTTGGTTATAGCAGAGGAGGGCGACGCGATGACCATGCTCAGCTGCGCGACGAGCGACTTCGATTGCTATCAGAGTCTTTCCGGTTCCAGCCCCGCCGGAGACGACAAAACGCTCGTTGTCGGCGGCAAGCCGCAGTATGGGCTTCTGCTGTTCTAACAAGGTTCTCTCAAGATCCTGCTCGCGGCGACGTATTACGTCCCTGACGTCCGGATGACGCCGCTGGACGGGCACGCATGCCCTTATGATCTCGTCAACTTGATTGCGAGTGAGCGGGGTGGATAGCGGGTGTAAGGCAACGTCCGTCGATACACTTGTCGTTATGCGCGTTCGAAGGTCCGCGCAAAAGGCCGCGCTGCTGCCAGACTGCCGAAATGCCCGCATATCTATCAGTTCCCATGGCTGAACTGAAAGATTGGGGGAGATATCGAATGACGCGCGGGGAAAAATGCAGCAGTGGACGACCGGGACCCTCTTGTACTGAGGTGTAAGACTACTAAGGCGGCGGTAAAACGTGTGGCGGCCATCCGCTGCTTGCTTGAACGGAGAGCGACCAATCGAGTCAGGTAGCCAGCGACTACCGTCGAAAGTGATGTTCTCCTGAGACTTGACTTCTATGCACAGGATTCCTGTGTCTGGTACCAGCAGGACAAAATCTATCTCCGTCCGGAGTCCTCGATTCCACGGCGCGAGATCGAGGCTATGCAATGCGACCCAGTCATCAGGCCCAGCGGCGAGAAGATTGAACACGTCACGCTCGCCGGGGGGTGTGCGGTCGTCAGTAAAGCCCGGGATCAAGCGCGCCATTGTTCGATCGCCTCGGGGGCGAGCACGGTCCGGAGCAGTGGCTCGGGGACCCGGAATCCGAACTGGACATTCAAAACGATCGAAAATTCGAACTCGCCTTGTATGTCTCCACCGCCTGGAATCGCGATCACGAACCTTTGTTCACCGGCCGCTTTCGATCGGATCTCTGGCATCAGCCGCTTCAGGATGGTCTGCAGCTGCTCATCGACTATTTCGTGTTCGTGAACGCCGGCTTGGATAGCTTGGCCACGAGAACGACGAATCTCGTTCCACGCCTGTCGCCAAAACGGAGCTGTCTTCCGCGCCGTACCTTCGTCGTCTCCGGCCAAGCCAAGCGCACGCATTAGGATGACGAAATGCTTGCGCTGCTTCGGCGCATGTATCACGGTACTGGGCGGCTTGCGCCAATTACGGATTGCCGCGTACAGATTTTCGAGATCCAGACCGTCTTTTTGAAGCCGAAGGACTAATCCAAACCCGTCTGCCGCGGCGGCTTGCGCAAGCCTCTCCTTCCAGGTTCGACTATAGCTGTCGTACTCAGCACGCACTGCGCCAAGGTCAACGTCATTTACGAGAGGGCGGACAAGGTACATTCCGCCCAGCAGGGTATCGCCGGGCACGCGATACCTGACCGGAGTGGGTTCGGACGGGTCAGGATCAAAACTGAGCACCTGAGAATGGGGCGGGTAGAAAAATCCAAGCCCCGAGCCTATCTGGAGCAGCGTTGCAGGACGCAGACCCCTGTCATGCTCCATTTCCTTGAACACTTGCAGTTCGTCCAGGTCTGAAGCATCAGGGGGCAGTGCATCACCAAAGCGCGAGTGATGGGTTCCCCACTGCAGGGTAGGAGAGTGTGAGTCCTCAATGCCCGCTGTTAGTTCATCCCGCGGAGCAAAGGCCGGGTCGTATCCGAACCCTGGCTCGTCGCTGCATCCCCACCAGACGACCTGGGCAAGATGCTGGAAGCGGGGGGCCGTCAGCACGGCGTCCGGCGCGGAACCCCAGCCTCCCGCGCGAAGCGGCCCGACTTTAATCAGGGTATCAAAGAGCCCGGCGTCTCTATATTGTGGAACCGAATGCAGGAAGGAGCCCGCCTCTAGAGGTGAGTTACCGGCAGAAAGTACAAGCGTCTCAAAATGCGGACGCGCGCGAGCATGGCAGAATATCTTGAATCCACGATGTTGCTCCCTTAAGTCGACGATGAGTTTGCACACGCACTCCCTCATCGGGCTGCGTTGCATTGGAGTGTCTCCGGAGAGGGTCTGGGCGTAAATGTGTCCAACCTCCCTCCCCCATCTAGCGGTCACGGCCTCTGGCGAACCCATTGTTGTGACGAGTGCTGCGTGCATGTCTTCGAAGGGGAGGGGTACGGTCAACCATTCGCTAAGCAACGTCCGCAAGCGCTCCCACGTGTCGACGTCCTGGGAATCACTCAGGAGCAGCGCTAGTCTGCGGACACCACGTCGGAGTCTGGCGAACCAAGCCGACGTAATTTCGTGTCGGTCAATGGTCCCTACCCCACGGTCTTTCAGGAACTCAAAGAATTCTGAGGCAGTGACGGGCACTAACCAGCCCTCTGGCGGAGAATAGACAACGCGATTCCGGGGGGGTGGCTTGCGAACTTGTGCTGGAGTTCAAGGTCCTCGCTGTACCATTGCCGAAGCTCCAGCATGCGATTTCCAACGAGTTCTAGATGATAGCGGTCCAGAGCGCGATGAACGACCCCGATGACATCGGACCGCTGAAAGGCAGTGCGGTCGAGAACTCGCAGGAAACTCGCGTCCCCATCAGCCAATACGAGAGATGGCGCATACGGATAGCGATCAAAGCGGTCGGTCCGCGCATTAAACAAAGTCATTCGTGAAACCGCTGGCTGCTCCGTCCACCCGTGCACGCTTAATAGGTGATCCAATGCATACTCGGTGTCGCCCATTTGAAAGCGAAGCGAACCACACGTTTCCCGTGTCGCGTTTTGTCCACCGACGCGGGTTGCGAGGCAGAGTCCGGCAAAGGACCGCTGCAAGTTGTCAGGAACGACTGCTGCGCTATTAATGATCCGGGAGTATGGGTTCCCGTTCAGTGATAGTTCTCCGCCGGACGAGTGCAGTGGCGGCTCGCCATCAATATGCCAGTCGGCCGCGTAATTCTTCAGAAGTAATCTGCTTTCGCGCTTACTGACGCAGGCAATTGCGTCGCCCCAGCGAGGGTCGTGAGAAATTGTCCCTATTTCATAACGCTCGCGGTCTCTGCGCAGCACGCCGCTTGCCTCAGCCAAGTAACCACACCCCTTGAGCTCGGGATCACAGCGCAGCTCGCATGACTTGCACCAGTGAAGGTACTGCTCGGCAAGGCGCCGCAGTGCTTGAAAGTGCGCTCCAAGATCGTTCGCATTGGGGTTACCCAGGTCTCTGACGAGCGCACCCAGTGCGAGGAGGCCAACCGCGGCTGAGTCGCACGGCATCGATACGAGAGCAACTCTGCGACTAGCGGCCGCTGATGCCGGCCACGCGTGCCCCAAGCGTATTAGGAAGTCCGCCCAAGCGGGCAACGGTCGCCAAGTCCTGTTGCTTTCGGAAACTAGCACGCCCGCGTGTTGCTGATTCGCCATGAACGGCTAACCGAAGGTACCTCGGGAAGGCCTTGAGTCGAGTGTCGGACCGGCTGCTTGACGGGACCGCTACCCTTTGCGAAACCGCGCTATGTGCAGAGGCTTTCGACAACTCTTTTCATGACTGGTGGGCAGACGCCGTTGCCGAGAAGTCGTATCTTTTCACGGCGGGTACCGACCGGAAGCTCAAACCGACTGTCAAGTCCCATTGCGCGCATGAGCTCCGGTACCTGAAGCATGCGCATCACATGCCCACGCGCGGTAGGCTTAACCAGTGCGAATCGATCGACCGTTGTTACCGTTCGAAGCGGGCGGTCAATTGGCTGCCATCCACCGCACCCATCTGTGCCGTAGTACACGATGAGAAAAGGCTGTCTCGGACCAAGCTCCTGAATGGCGCGACGGGCTCGAGCCAGGGTCCCGCGAGCGCGGCCGTTGCCCAAGAGAGGAGTCATGCGCCAGCACTCCCAGTCATCCAAAACCGCGCTAACGGGGATCGATCTCTGCTTACTGGGGGGTTCAACCGACGCCGGCTGCTCCTTTAGGTCACACATCAGAAACAGCCGTCGGCGTTTCTGAGGCACGCCAAACGCCGAGGCATCCAGGATTTGCTCCCGAACGCAATAACCGAGTTGCCTGAGTTGGATGATCAGCTCGGCGTAGCGCGTCCAGGGACGCATGTGCACGACATTCTCCAGGACTATCCAGCGAGGTCGGAACGCATCAGCAAATCTGATCACCTGCATTGCCGTTGCGCGGCTGGATTCCGATCGTGGTGCACTGCCTTTTGCACAGGTGTGGTTCGTGCACTCGGGCGATGCGAGTAACAAGTCAACATCACCGATCCGCTCGCGCAGGCGGCTGGGTCTTACATCCTCCAGGCGCTGGTTTACTACAAGGGCATCGGGAAAGTTGTGGGCAAACGTGCGGGTCGCGATCGGACAGAGATCAATTGCGCCCGTGATTTTTACGCCCGCGGCTCGAGCACCGCTGCTGCTCAGCCCTGCCCCACAGAAGATGTCCAAAGCTCTCATCAGGCTGTTCGGGGCGGGCACATTGGCTTTCAAATACTATGATGCCAGGTTATTCGAACAAGTGCACGATCCGTTCGGAACGCCGACGTGAAGAGGGCAACAGTGGGTGACGTACTCAATAAGAGGCAACGCAGCTACTGCATGTCGCGCATCCGCGGTAGGGATACTGGCCCGGAAATCGTGCTTCGCAGGGCGCTCTGGGCGCTTGGGCTGCGATATCGCCTCGCAAACCCGCTCCCGGGGAAGCCTGATCTTGTGTTTGTGCGGGAGCGGGTCAGCGTCTTTGTAGACGGCTGCTTCTGGCACGGGTGCCCGGACCACGGCGCAAGACCCAAGACCAACAAGGCGTTCTGGCATCGGAAGCTGAGCGCGAATCTACGACGGGATCGAAGGGTTGAACGACAGCTTCGAGCCAACGGATGGAGGGTGATCCGAGTCTGGGAACACGAGATTCGTCGAGATGCCGAGAAGGCGGCACGTCGTGTGTACCGGCGCATTCGGCGCCCATAGAGGGTGAAACCATGCAAGCAGTACGAGTGCCGCGCGACCAGTTGGCCAGCGCAGACCTCATTCTGGATGCGGTGTATGAAGGAGGCCGAGCGGGCAATGCCGGCGACGATCCGCTTGGACCCCTACTGGGGGTCAGCAATCAGGGAGGGTTCCGGCACCTGGGCCGCAAGGAACAGCCCAATCTTCTAGTGATCACCACGTCCTTGGCTGAACCAGATTGGCCAGACACGTTGGATCTGGAAACCGGGCGGTTTATCTATTACGGCGACAACAGACATCCGGGTCGCGAGCTGCACGAAACCCCCCGGTGGGGGAACCGGATGCTGAGGGATCTCTTTGGGCGCGTTCACGCAGTTCCTCCGGATCGCAAGGCGGTTGCTCCAACCCTCGTATTCAGCAGCATCGGGACATATCGGGATGTGAAGTTCCTTGGCTTGGCCGTCCCAGGTGCGCCCGGTCTCACATCGACGCAGGACTTGGTTGCGATCTGGCGACATGCCGCCGGCGCACGCTTCCAGAACTATCGGGCAATTTTCACAATCCTCAGGGTCGGGATACTTCACCGACAATGGATCACCGATATCAGGGCGGGGACTTGGCTGACGGCCAACGCACCTCCCGAATGGCTTGCGTGGGTGGAATCGGGGGAATCAGAACCGCTACGTTCAACACGCACCATTCAGCACCGCGCGAAGCAAGAACAACTTCCTGGAAACTCAAGCGACAAGCAGATGCTTGCGGCAATACACCGCACGTTCAAGGATCGGCCGTACGATTTTGAAGCCTGCGCGGCCGCTATCGCAGAACTGCTGCTGCCCGGGATAGTGTCCATCGACCTAACCCGCGCCTCGCGTGACGGGGGTAGGGATGCGATTGGAAGGTATCGTATTGGGTCGGGTGAAATGGCGATCGACGTTGAATTCGCGCTCGAAGCCAAATGTTACGCAACGGAACACGCCGTCAGCGTGAAGGATACGTCGCGGCTGATCTCGCGTCTTCGTCATCGTGAGTTCGGAATTCTTGTAACCACATCGTACGTTCACAGTCAGGCATACAAGGAAATCAAGGACGATCAACATCCCGTCGTGATAGTAACCGGAGCCGATATCATCTCGATCCTTAAGCAGGCTGGCATCCGCGACAAAGACGCTGTTGAGTCGTGGGTCAGCAAAGACGAGTTTCGAGACCCGGCTCGTTTGCTCTAAGGCTCAGAATCGGTTGCGCACCACGCTTGCCGAAGCTGTGCCGAGACGCAATCGACCGGTTTTTTCGCGACCATGCCCCAAAACGATGGATTCACGCGCAGTCGTTTTCACGATTTTTGGGGATATTAGGTCTGACCTTAGCTGATCCGCGCCGAGCGCCTCGATGTTGCCCTGGAACGAGGGGCCGGGATTGACGGGCATTTCGGCTCATTTACCGCAACCCTCATTTCCGGACGGCGAAGACGTTTAGAAGTCGCGCTAGCGCTAGCTTCAGGCCTGAGTCACATCGCTTTTGGGTCACGGTGGAAGCGGCCCGTAGATAGATCGCGGCTCGGCTACCTCGGCCAGCAATTCTCCGGACTGAGCCGCCACGACCCGATCACTCACGAAAGCCGCGGCGGCTTGGTCGGTGAAATAGACGTAGCACCCTTTCAGCCCTCTCGTCATGAGGGTTCGGTAAGTATTCTTGATTATCAGATCGGCCTTCCGGTTCGCCGCGGCAGGGTTGGTCCTTAGCAGCGCTTTGTAGCCGCTGAGGGATTTGTCGTGCTTAGAGCGCTTTTCGGGTTGCGTTACGACGGCACCTGCGCGTACGACCAAATCGGGGCCGACGATTACGCCGATATAGTCGACTTCGAGGCCCTGGCAGGTGTGGATGCAGCCGATTTGCTCGACGGAATGGGGCGCGATCATGAAGAGATTACTCTCCCCAGCGAGATTCCATTGCATGCCGAATTTGTGCTCGGGAATCACCACGTCGGCGACGCTGGGGTTCTTTCGGCTCGTCCAATCCCAGCAGTAGCCGGCGACCATGCGGGCTTTATTGTGCGCCTTGTTGAGTCGCACGATCTCGCGGCGCAACGCCTCAGGGGAGTCGAACACTCGAAAGTCGAACTGGCGCGTGTCGAGTAGGGCGTTGACCTCGGCTTGGTGGATGCCGAGCGTGTTGTCGAGCCACGCCAGGTAGCCGTCCGATCCGTTGCAACGGAACTGCGACGCGAGGGGTGGGAGAGCTGTGACTCGCGCTCCGGCCTTCGCGGCTTTCCGAATGATCGCCTCTCGCTCGCCGATGTCCTTCCATGTAACCCGCTGGTCCTCGTCGAGAAAGAATATCGAGCAGCTGGCGGCCCGAATGAGCTCCTCGATCTGATTCTCGCCGAGGTTACCGTAAAGGCCTGACTTCTCATTGAGGCGATGCGCCTCATCGACCACCAGCGCGTCGAACACGTTGGGCTGGGTGTCGGTGAACGACCCCGAGCCGCTGAAAAGATTCGATATCTGCGACTTACGGTGAGTGCCGGCCAGAACGCTCTCGAAGACTGCGCGCGGAGCGGAGTTCTTGGTGACGTACTTTGTTAGCAGGTGCCGGCCCGTGAGCGCAACCAGGAGATTGATCGCGACTACCGACTTCCCGGTGCCGGGGCCACCCTCAATGATCACGACTTGCCTCTCGCCGATTGAGGCCCGTGATGCAAGCGCAAGCGCTTCTTCGTAGGCGATCTTCTGATCGTCGATGAGAATGAACTCCTGTTTTCCCGCGAGCATGCTGCTTAGACTCTCGATCAGACCTTTCGAGGGCCGGATTCGACCGTTGTCCACACGGTAGAGGAGCGAGCGGCGATCCCCGTGCCGCACGTGCTGTTTGATGAAGACGCGAAGGCTCTGCTTCTCCTCCTCACCCTTGAGGAAAATCGGCGCCAGTTTGATGTAGTGCTGATAAAACTCATCCTTGAGCGCCCCCGCGTCCGCGCAATTGTGCAGGTACGCACAAGGGCTGAGGCCCACACCCGCCTCGTAGATCGTCTCGTTGAAGTTCGTTAGGAGCGAGGCGTACGACCAGGCTTGGTAGGAAGGGTGCGCGGTCTCTGATTCTCCGCCGCCGAAGCGGGTGCGGACTAGGCCGTCCCGATCGGTTTTATCCGCCTTCTCCCACTGCTTGAGTTCGATGATCACCAGCTGCTCAACGTCGTCCGCGTCCGTTCCCGACAGCATGAAGTCGATGCGCTTTGATGTCTGGGGAATGCCGTATTCGATCGCTACGCCGCAGTCGCCCGGAATGGCGTCGTCGTTTACCACGCGCGCGACTGCGACCAGAGAGTCTTTCCATGAGCGGATTTCGGAGCGCGACACGGTCCTTCCCGTGCGCTCCACAAATTCGGTCAAGATCACCTGCTCGATGTCGCGGGTGAAGACGTCCCGCAGGAACCGTGTCTTGTCGCTTTGATAGATGATCACGAGGCGGAGTCAGAGCTCGGAGTACTTCTTGTTGCTGCCCCGCGCTTTCTCGGGCGGGTATTTCGCGGCGTTTACCTTGAGCTTTTCGCGCGCTGCGACTGCGAGGTCGATGTCGAGCTTGTCCGCAAGCCGCACCAGATACAGAAGTACGTCGGCGAGCTCCTCGGAGACTTTACTGCGCGTCTCCGGGTTGAGCGCGGACGACTCGGCATCCGAGAGCCACTGGAAGTGCTCGAGGAGCTCCGCGGCTTCGACGCTTAAAGCCATCGCCAGATTCTTCGGCGAATGAAACTGATCCCAATCGCGCTCGGCGGCGAAGTGGCGCAGCGCCAGCCGAAGGTCCTCAAGCACGTCGGGTTGAGGGGGCGGGGGTGTGTTATTCATGTCCTGAACCTGGATTCGTTGTGCCATTCGAGAAACTCGCGACTCGGTCTGCTCGAGGACTCGTGCGGATAGAAGCGCAAGGGCTGGCCGTGATGGGCGTAGTATTCCCGTCCATTCTGCCACTCGGCCTTGAGCCGCGAACTCACTTCGAGACGCAGCTCGGGCGTGATCGTGACGTAGCCCAGGTCGAAGAGACGGTGCAGATCCGAGCGGAGCAGGATTCCGTTGCTCACCTGATGCGGGCCCTGCAGCGCATACGGCTTAATGTGTGCGGCTTCGAGGACCGGCAGAGTTCTCTCCCCCGTCACTGCGCAGCGGCGTTCGTAGGCGTCGGTGACGAGCACCCGGAACGCGCCCTGTCCCAGCCGACTGCGTGTGAGGAATTCGGACCCGAACCGGGGCTTGCCTTCGGTCGCCGCGGCGAGCCCCAGTTCGCTGATTCGCAGCCCGGCCATCCGAAGCTGCAACGACTCCCAGAGCTTTCGGCCCTCGCTGGATGCGTCGTCGTAGGTCTTTCCCTGAACGATGTTGGGGGCCCAGCTCTC
>Ga0210408_10003391_pt1 | contig 14756 bp, 17 predicted proteins | sample IncBWH4MmetaG_FD_155471 | JGI IMG/M metagenome (GOLD analysis project Ga0210408, IMG submission 155471) | Forest soil microbial communities from Barre Woods Harvard Forest LTER site, Petersham, Massachusetts, United States - Inc-BW-H-4-M | ecosystem: Environmental > Terrestrial > Soil >...
TAGCCCTCAAACACACTCTCGGTCTCGACGGATTTCTGAGCTGTGGCTTCCGGCATTTCCGTGGATTCCCCTAGTGTTTTGCCGCACAAATTCCAGCGAATCATTCTATCAAAGGTGCGGGCTTGGAAGCCGCCGGGAGACAATTTGGACCAGCCATCACACGAAAATGTTTTGAAAGCGTTGCTCTCGCGATTCGCTGGATACACAATTGTGGGAAGAGGTCGTGATGCTTCGTATCGCCCCGGCTCTTTCCGACGCGGCTCTTTTGCAGACACGGAATCTATTCCGCGAATACGCCAAGATGCCTGGTGTAGCCCCGTGCGTCGAAGATTTCGAGCGCGAGGTCGTCTCACTGCCGGGTCTTTACGCTCCTCCCGGCGGAAGACTACTGCTCGCGATGAAAGACGGCGCAGAAAACTCCGGAGAGGCCATAGGTTGCATTGCACTTCGCAGTCTGGAACCAGAGGTCTGCGAAATGAAGCGCCTCTGCGTGCGCTCCGCGTTTCGCGGGGGTGGCGCGGGGAAGGAACTTGTTCGTTCGCTTATCGCGGAAGCTCGGTCGATTGGCTACAAGAGGATGCTGCTGGATACACTGCCTTCCATGGCGGAGGCGCACAAGCTTTACCGAATCCTCGGATTCCACGAAATTCCCTCGTATCAGAAGAACCCAATTCCCGGAGCGCTTTTTTTCGAGCTCTTATTGCGGTGATCTTAGTAGCGCAGGCTTCATTAGCTACGGAAAAAATCACAACGAGTCATTCCGAAGGGCTGGGTTTGCCCGAGGAATCTGCTTTTTCTTGGATTTGGCGAAGAAAAGCAGATCCCTCGCTTTGCTCGGGATGACAAGAAAGCACTTTTTCCGCAGCCTGTTCAGCCTGTGGGGTTTCGCCCTTGCAAGGACAAAAACCCACAGACTTCAGCCTGCGCTACCAAAACCTGAACATCCTGAGGGATTACACTTATAGACCATCACCACGAATTTAGCTCCCACAGAAAAAGGCAGGAATGCTCATCCGCCATGGAACAGCTGCATCTTTCCGGCAAGGTCGAAATCATTTTTCGTCAATCCGCCGGCGCTGTGCGTGCACAGATCCACCGTGACTTTGTTCCATGCATTAGACCAGTCGGGATGATGGTCCATTTTTTCGGCGGCCATCGCGACCCGCGTCATGAATCCAAAGGCCGCTGAGAAATCCTTGAACTCGAACACGCGGTGCAGGTTTCCGTTCACCACCCTCCAGCCGGTGAGCTTTTGCAATTCCGCCGCAATTTCCTTTTCCGAAAGCTTTGTCGCTGCCATGAAAGCCTCCCCCAGTCGTGTGGTGCGCTGTACGCTTTCGCTCTGTCCTGTTGGGCATTATCCGCCCCTGGCAATGGCTGAGCAAGCAAACCCATGTCGGTCCGTTTGAGTTAGGCTTTAAGTATTTGCTACGAGTGGCCCGGACGAATCCGGTTGATCGTGTCTCATGTTTGCATTATCGTGTTTGCTCCAATTTTGGTGGGAACGAACCGCCGCCCCAGACGCCGGCGATTGTGATTCCGCGAAACAACGCTACGGAGCCTGCCGTGAAAAAGAAAATTCGTGTGGTGCAATACGGCGTCGGGCCCATCGGTGCGGCCATCGTGCGGCTGATGCGGGAAAAAAGCTCGATCGAAATCATCGGAGCGATCGATTCGGATCCGGCAAAGGCCGGACGCGACCTGGGCGACTTTGTGGACGGAGCCGATGCGCCCTGGGGCGTTCCAATTACCGATGACGCCGCAGCGATGCTGGGCGAATCGCCGGACATTGTCATCCACTCAACGTCTTCGTATCTACCCAGCGTGATGGATCAATTGCTGGATTGCCTCGCCGCGGAATCGTGCGTGGTCTCGACGTGCGAGGAGCTCGCCTATCCGTTTCGCAAATATCCGGAGTTATCAGAGAAGCTCGATGCGGAGGCCAAGACGTGGGGCGTCGCGCTGATCGGCACGGGCATCAATCCCGGCTATGTTATGGACAAACTTTTAATCACCCTCAGCGCCGCGTCGCAGGAAATCGAATCAGCGCGCGCGGTGCGGATCGTGGATGCATCGAAACGCCGGCTGCCGCTGCAGAAAAAAGTGGGCGCGGGAATGAGCGTCGAGGAATTCCGCGTGCAGGTTGCGGCGGGCGCAATCAAGCATCATGGCCTTCCGGAATCAGTGGCGATGGTTTCGGATGCCTTGGGCCTCGCCGTGGACGAAATTTCGGAAACGATCGAGCCGGTCGTCGCGCGCGAACGTGTGAAAACTCCGTTTCTCGAAGTCGCGGCGGGCCAGGTCGCGGGCGTGCACCAGATCGCGCGCGGTTTCGCCGGCAGTAAGGAAAAAATCTACATGGAGTTGCAAATGTTCGTCGGCGCGACGGACCCGGGCGACACGGTCGAAATCACCGGCAATCCCAACTTAACGCTCACGATTCCCGGCGGAACGCACGGCGATATTGCCACCGCCTCGGTCGTCGTCAATTGCATCCCCGCGATTCTGGATGCTCCCGCGGGCCTGCGCACATCGCGCGATCTCCCGATGTGTTTCCTTCCGCCCAACGCGAAGCCGTAAGGAGAATTTCAGCGCGGGACTGAGCTTGACTGTGGGGGTAGTTCCTACAGAAAAAGAATTTCGATTTCCGAATTGACCATGGCGAAATCCCGGTCTGAAGTTATCAGCTCGGCTTTCCAAATCTTCGACAAAGCCGCAGCGAAACAATCGGCATAAGGCAAATTGTATTTCGCACGCAGCTCGGCAGCGTATTTTGTCAGCTCGAAATCGGCGTTCACAACCTGAATAGGGAATTGGGAAATTTCCGCGGCCATTTGGCGCGCGGCATCTTGACCGCGGGCGCGCCAAGTGGAGTAGTAGACCTCGCCCCAGTTTACGACGCTCATCAAAAGTTCGGCCTTGCCGGCAACGCTTTCCGCGACCAGTTTTTCGACGACTTCGCCGCCGGATCGATCTTCGAAAAAGGAGATCACCGCGCTCGCGTCAAGGACCGTTCGCCTCATAGCTCGCGGTCCTGCCTGCGACCTTCTTTTAGGAATTTGAGCGCTGATGGTTCGCCTTTAAGGGAGCCGCGTAGGCGCCGGATATACTCACGTGTAAGCGGCTGCAAAATGATGCGGGTCTCTTCCTCGATCATTGCCACGCGAGTTCCCTTGCGGATTCCATACTTCTGGCGCAGTCTTGAAGGAATCACCAACTGGCCCTTGGTCGTAACGGTTGAAACCGCGGCTTTCATACGCCCTCCCATGAATCGTGCAAAGGTGGATCAGTTCACTCCACAATGATTAAGCCATTGGCAACTGTGCCTTACATTATAAAATAGGTAGGATGAAAAGAGAATTGACTTATCTCGGATGTCTCCAAAAAGTAGCAAGCGCCGAAAAATCCACATCCTCCGTCACCGCGTCCTTCACTGCGTTCATCACTTCGCGAGCGGCCGCGGCGGCGGGCAATGGCACTCCCAATTGATTGCCGAGGTCCAGCGCTAGACCGACATCTTTGTGCATGAGCCGCAGGGGAAAGCTGGGTTTGTACTCGCCTTTCAGCATGTTCGCTCCCTTCAAATCGAGCACGCCCGACCGGCCCATGCTGGATTGCATCACTTCAAAGAGGCTTTGCCCAGGCACACCTGCACGCGTGACGAGCGCCAGCGCTTCGGCGAACGCTTCGACCTCAAGATTCAACAGCAAATTCATCGCCAGCTTCACCGTTTGCCCCGCTCCTACCGGCCCGAGATGAAACCACTTCTTGCCCATCGCGCCCAGCACCGGCTCGGCACGCTTCAGCGTGTTCGCTTCGCCTCCCACCATGAAAACCAACTCGCCCTTTTCCGCACCCCATGTCCCACCAGTTACTGGTGCTTCCAGGAATTCCGCGCCCAGGTCAGCTGCGGCCATAGCGGCGCGTTTTTCCAGGCCCGGGCTGACCGTACTCGATTCGATCATCAAGCTCCCGCGCCGGACTCCCGAAAAGACGCCACCCTCACCCCAATACACCGATTCAAGTGCCGAGGGATCGCTGACAATTGTAATGATCACTTCGGAGGCCGCGGCGAGATCGCGCGGAGTCTCCGCCCGCTTTGCGCCTTGCGCCACAAGGTCATCGGCGCGCGAAGCCGTGCGGTTCCACACCGTGAGTTCATAGCCGGCCTTTAACAGGTTGGCCCCCATCGGTTTACCCATCAACCCCAATCCAATCAATCCCACCGTCGGTTTCATGGCCACGATCCTCCTAAGCGAACGACTTCATTGAAGGCAGCAAAAGGGAAAAGTCTACAGGAGATCGTTCAAAAACCGGATGAAAATCGATGGCGGTGCCGGAAAATCTAGGCGGGACGGTTCTTAAGTTCGAGCGCGTTGGGTTGCCGCGCGGACTCGGCGGAGGCTTCCCTGGGCTCCTTCACGGATGCGGAGGGCTTGGGAACTTCCGGGCACTCATTCAACTCAACAATGCACGGATATGGGATTTCCCAACGAAAAGTCTTGATACTCCCTTGCTGCTGGTAGCTCTCTTCGAGGAAGATTGACTTGCCCGAGTCAGCGGCCAGATTGCCCGTCGCAGGCAGGATGATGTCTCCGGCGCGGTAAGTCACCACGATGCGGCGTCCTAAGATTCCTGAGTACCGAGCCATAGCATGGAGTATGGCGGTGAGAGGGCTAGTCGGACAATAGTACGATGGTGTCAAACGAATTAGTACTATCGTTCCAATCTACTGTAAACACGGTAGATAAGCCTGCCGTGCGGCTGGACCGTCTCGAAGCTCGCCGAGGAGGTTTCCAAACTCCTGTCTCTAACCTCTGGCCTCCAGCTTAATGATGCGCGCCGCCATGGCCGCCTCCGCCGTGCCCTGCCGGACTCGGCTCGTGCGCAGGCTCAGGAGCGGGAACCGCAGGGGCATTGCGTAGGTTTGCAGTGAACATCAACACGAGCGGGGAAACCATGCCGAACGCGAGAAATGCGTAAAGCGTCGGCAGGACGCCGCCCAGGTCAGTCGTCGAATCGGCGGAAAGGCGCCAGGCAAGCGCGCCGGCAACGAGACCCGCCAAGGTGGAGATCGTGCGCGAGCCCGAAGCCACCTCAAGCCGCACACCGCACTTCGGACATACGATGTCGTTCGAGCGCGCCGCTGCTTCCGGCGCAGGAATTTCCGTCTTGCAATGTGGACAAACGCGAACAGCCACGGCTCACCTCCGAGTTCGGGCACCTACAATAGTTGAAATCGCGCCCCAATGAAACGAGAAGATAGGAAGCGAGCAGAACTCCCTGCATTCCCGATAAGTCCCCCCCTGACGTAACGCACTTTGACAAATGATGGGGATCGATGAGCGATGGAGCGATTATTTACATTTTCGACAATATTTACGTTCCCTTTATTTATTTCACATTACCGATCCGGGCTAGAATGTATTCGCCTCCGGGCGATTCGGGCGCCTGCGAGAAAATCTTGATCGTCATGGAGCGTACAATGAGACTGAAAATCCTGAGCCTTTCCGCGTTGGTTACTCTTGCGCTGGCGCTATGCTTGTCGGTGACATCAACTCCAGCATCGCCCAAAACGCCAGATGCAGCGGCAGTTCCTGCCGCAGTTCCACAGCCTGCCGCCGCGCCCGCGGCTTTGCCTGAACCCCACCCCGAAATCCGGGAAGCGATCGGTGCGCTTCGAAATGCCAAGGCACATCTGGAGCACGCCGCGCATGATTTTGGCGGACACCGCGTGGAAGCAATCAAGGCAATCGATGAATCGCTTCGCCAGCTTCAGGATTGTCTGAAATTCGATAAAGACTGAGAATTGCAAGAGCAACAAGACGCCTCAAGAGAAATCGGCTTATCCTTCACAACAGATTTGACCAACATAGTCCGTCCACCTCGAAATTGAGGTGGACGGTTTTTTATTGCTGGCTGTAAGTGGCTGCGGAAAAACTCAATTATTGTCATTCCGAGGCACGCTGCGTGCCGAGGAATCTCTCTTTCTGTTGACTTTAAAACCCAGAGAGATTCCTCGGTCGCCGCGGCGACCTCGGAATGACAAAATAAATTACTTTTTCCGCAGCCTGTGTAAACCTGAATTCTTCTATTCCTCCGAGCCGCGCAACGCAGCCAGCTTTCGCATTAAGAAGCGCTGCTGAGGTTCGGTGCGGGCAAATTCCAGGGCACGATGGAAGGAAATCTCCGCTTCGCTCGAATGCCCGAGCTGGCGATGAAATTCGCCTTCCGCGGCATGCAGGAACGGATATCGTTCGAGTTGGCTATCCACAGGAATCGCCGCCAGCGCTGACAAGCCCGCCACCGGGCCTTTCACCTGCGCCACTGCAACGGCTCGATTGATCAGGACGACAGGTGTAGGCTGCTTTTCTTTCAACAAGTCATACAGCACCAGAATGTTTTCCCAGTTGGTCAGCGTGAAATGCTCGGTGGTGGAATGCGTCGCGGCAATTTCCGCTTGCAGGTGATACGCGGACAATTTGTCGCCCCGCGCCGCCTGTTCCAGGTGCAGCAGGCCGAGATGAATCATGGAACGATCCCAAAGGCTGCGGTCCTGCTCCTCGAGGAGAAGCAGATCTCCAAGCGCGTCGGTCCTCGCGGGAAGGCGCGCCGCCTGAAAGAGCATCAGCGCCAGCAGGGCGTGGCACTCCGGCTGGGCGGTGGCGGAATTTTCCGTCAGCGACTCCGCCAGACGGATCGCTTCGGCGCACAGGTCATTCTTGATCAATCGATCTCCAGCGGTGGCCGCGTAACCTTCGGTAAAAAGCAGATAGAGAACTTCGAGTACGGCGTCCAGCCGCTCGTCGAGCTGCTCGGGATCGGGAACCTCGCAGCGAAGCGCCTCATCGCGAATCATTCGCTTGGCGCGCACCAGGCGCTGCGTGATGGCGGTCTCGGTGGAAAGAAATGCGCGGGCAATTTCCTCGACTCCAAAACCGCACACGACTTTGAGGGTGAGCGCAACGCTCGCGGGCCGCGGCAAAGCGGGATGGCAGCACACAAAAATGAGCGCCAGCCGTTCATCCGCCACTTCTTGCGAAAATCGTAGAGATTCCGCCGACCCAGTGGATCGCAATTCCTCGATTTGATTTCTCAACTCGAATTCTTTTTCGTCGTCGTAGAAGCGCAGTTTTCGTTCGCTCTTCAAAACGTCCAGCGCGCGATGGTAGGCAACTTTCGCAAGCCACGCCTGCGGGTGTTCGGGCGCTCCTTGATAGGGCCAAAGTTGCAGCGCCTGCAGCATGGCGTATTGCACGGCGTCTTCCGCCATCGCCAGACGCGGAGCGCCCAATATGCGCGCCAGCCGCGAAACCATCCGGCCAAATTCCTGGCGGAACAAATGGTCCACGAGTTGATCCACGTTTTCCAAGGATTCACTCTTGAGTAGGACAGGCTTCAGCCTGCCTGCCTTTGACTTCCGCCAATGCGGCAAAAATCAAAACCAGACAGGCTGAAGCCTGTCCTACTGGATCTAGTGCACTGCATCCACTTGCCGAACCTCAATCCACTTGCCTTCGCCAAGATGTGGGCAGGTCCGGGCGATCTCAACGGCTTCTCCGTAATCCGCCGCTTCGATCATGAAGAAGCCGCCCAGAACTTCCTGCGATTCGCTGAACGGCCCATCCGTCACCGAAACTTTTCCGTCGTGCGTGCGCAAGTGCCGACCACCATCGTTGGTCAACTTCTCTCCAGCCCGCATCTTATTGCGCTTGACCAGAGCGTCGCGCCACGCGATGTAGCTGCCCAGGATTTTCTGAATCTCCTCAGGCGATAAATTGCGGAATCTCGATGGAGTTTGGTGCAGCAGCAGCAAAAATTGAGCCATGCGCGATCTCCTTTTGAAAAATAAGGGCATCCAGCCATGCGTCCCACCAAACGAGCCCTACCTGGGCCAGACGCCAACCTTAATGCTAAGCCGAATGTGGACCCACAAATATTAAACGATTGGGGCTCCACAAAATCGACACGAGGATCCCCTCCCGAGCATCAAAATGGAGGTCGGAACAAAAAACAAGTATTCTGTCGATTTGCTCCATGCTCAATCGTTTGTCATATAGGCAGGCAATAAGGAGCCTGGGGAATCGGCTAACAAGCAGCAGGGATGAACAACTCATTTTGCATCATTCAACTTCAAAGGAGAAAAACATGGCAAACCCCTTCGTGCATGTGGAACTGAACACTACGGATGTGAGTAAGGCGAAAACGTTTTACGGAGCGCTCTTCAATTGGACTTTGGAAGACATCCAGTCGCCGGGCGGCGGCTACACGATGATCAAAGTCGGCGAGGGAACCGGTGGAGGAATCATGAAGCATCCCGTACCGGGCGCGCCTTCGGCCTGGCTGGCTTACGTGTTGGTTGATGACGTCGCCGCCTCAACGAAGAAAGCTAAGTCGCTGGGGGCAAACGTGATGAAGGATGTCACCGAAGTCATGGGGATGGGCTCGTTTAGCGTCATCATCGATCCCACCGGCGCGGCTTTCGCTCTTTGGCAACCGGCGAAGAAGTAAAGGACTGCCTGCAGCGCAACAGTTTATGGCCAGGGCTAATCGCGTAGATCAATCGCGATTGGCCCTGGTTTTCAACTGACGATTTTCGGGAACGCAAGGATGCTTTCTCGCCATGATCCTGGCTAGAATGTACCGGAGATTATGGCTCCAGAAAAAATGAAAGGAGAAGATGAGATGTGGCTGCAACCGATCGAGAAGCCCAAAGGGTTAATGATGCGCTTGGCTTACTATTTCACTCGACGTCAATTCGGTAAAGTGATGACCCCTATGAAAGTCGTCATGGCGCGAATGCCCGGCTCTAGTAAACTTGCCTACGAAATCGCCAAATTCGAGCTCAAGGGGATCAGCCTCGAGCACAGCCTGCATTACATGGTCGGGCTGCTGACCGCGCAAATCAATGGATGCGGTTTCTGCGTCGATCTCGGCCGCTCCATCGCCATCCGCGAGCATATCGGTATGGAAAAGTTCGACGCGCTGCTGGATTATCGCACCTCTCCGCTCTTTTCCGCGCGCGAACGGGCCGCGTTAACTTATGCCGAGGAAGCCACGCGCCACAAGCGCGTGTCCGATGCCACTTTCGAGGAACTGCGTAAACACTTCAATGAGCGCGAAATCGTGGAGATCACCTGGGTCAATGCCATCGAGAACTATTTCAACTTGATCAACCTGCCGCTCGAAATCGAATCGGATGGATTTTGCGAGCTTGCCCAGGCGAAGACGGCGTGACGCGCGAAGGGGGCCAAATGGATTGAATTCCTTGGGCGCCGGGCGGGAAGTGAAATCGATCTTCACATTTTAAAGGCCTTGACTCCCGCCACGTTGCACACCCTCTGCAAGACACGGTCGAGGGTGGCTATTGGTATTTCGTGACGGACGGCCACATCCAGATATGCCGCATCGTACGCCGATAGATCGTGTTCACGCGCAAGTGGGAGGACGTTGCTCACCGTGTCTGCAAATGGCTGTCGATCCTCAACAACGCTCAGATTTTTGAGCAGGTCAGCGAAACGCCGAATTTCAGGCTGGCGAATGCGTTTGCGCCGTTCGCCGACCAGCAAGGCATTCGCTACCTCCACAGCCCAAATCGCTGGGACAATCGCTGTTTCGTTTTCGAGGGCCAGTAGTACGGAGTCGGCGTAATCGCTCGCTTCATCGGGAAAACACCAAGCGAGCGCAACGGATGCATCGATTACGATGCCATTCAAAATCGGCGCCCTTCTTTGACCATTTCACGAACGCTCATCTTGCCGGGCTTGACCCTTTTGCGAAGGGCCCGCATCCCCTCCACAATTTCCCGGTGCGTGAGTTTCGCCTCTTTTTCTCCAACAGGTACAAGCAAAGCCGCAGGCACGCCGTGCCTGGTAATCGTGATTTTTTCGCCTCGGGCCACACGGTCCAGCAAATCGGACAAGTGGGTCTTCGCTTCAAATGCTCCAATCGACGGCATTGGCCCTCCAATCAAACTAGTTTAAACTAGTTTGATTGTATCTGAACGCGACGCCCATAGCAACTGGGCGATGCGCATGAGTGCCGCGCATTTCAGCCTGTATGGGTACAACCTTGCAAGGATTACAACCCGCAGGCTGAAGCCCGCGCTACTTGAGGGCCTAAGGCAACAGCGAAAACTCTACGCGGCGGCGGATGGGGTCGATCCGCTCGGCACGGACGCGGATGCGGTCGCCGAGTCTCCAGATGTGGCCGGCATGCGCGCTTCCTCGCCCGGACTTTTTCTTCTTCCCCTGTTCCTGTGAAGGGGGACGCGGAGCGTGGCCGCTCCCGGAAACGATTGCGTGGTCCTGCTCGCGGTAGAACACGTGTTCGCCGGTGAGTTCCTCGATGCGGTCGATGGGGACTAGGCCTTCGACGAAAATTTCCGTCAGCTCAACGAAGAAACCGAATTTCTGCACGGAAACAATCAGCGCGTCGTACTCCTCGCCGAGATGCTGTTCCATGAACTGCGCGGTTTTCCAGGCCATCAATTCGCGCTCGGCGGTTTCGGCCCGCCGCTCGGTTTCGGAAGTCTCCGCGGCAATGGCTTCGAGCTCGCCGCGACGATACGGGCCGAACGTGGAAGAATCTTTTTGCGCCACTCCATGTGGCACCCCCTCCTTCATCCCTACAGCAGGGGCAGCTAGCGTAACCGGCTTCGCATCGGAATGTTCGAGCGCCCACTTCAAGACGCGATGAACGACGAGGTCTGGATAACGGCGGATCGGCGAAGTGAAATGCGTGTACTGATCGAAGGCCAGCGCGAAATGGCCGAGCGGGTCGGCGGCGTACCGCGCTTGCTTGAGCGAACGCAGCATCAGGTAGGAGACGATGCGCTCTTCGGGTTTGCCCGCGATTTTTTCGGCGAGGCGCTGGTAATGCGAAGGGCGAATCGCGATATCCATCACGCCGGGGAGCGAGACGGTCATTGGCTTCTCGCGGCCTCCGCTTCGGCGTCCGTGCCGCGCGCCGCGATCGAATCGTTGCGGGCGGGAACTTCCGTGCTTCACTTCGATGCGCCGCTCCGCAAGATTTTCTACGCCCAATGAATATCCGAACGTCTGCGCCAACGCCTCGAATTCCAGAATCTTCTTGGGATCGGGTTTTTCGTGGACGCGATGCAGCGATCCGATGCCGCGCGATTCAAGGTACCGCGCGACGGCCTGGTTCGCGGCCAGCATGAATTCCTCAATCAAACGGTGCGCGATGTTCCGCTCGCTGCGCACGATACCGATCATTTGTCCGTCGGGGTCGAACTCTATCACCGGCTCGGGCAAATCGAAATCGATGGAGCCGAGCCGCGCCCGCCGCGCGTTGAGAATCATGGCCAGGTCGCGCATGGCGCGGAAATTTTCAGCGAGGTGCGCGTATTGCGCGGTGGCGGCCGGATCGTTCTGAAGCACTGCGTTCACCGCCGTGTACGTCATGCGCTCGGCCGAGCGAATCACGCCGCGCGCGAATTCCGACGCGACAATTTCGCCGTTCGCGTCGAGTTCCATGACCGCGCTCATCACCAGGCGGTCTTCCCTGGGATTGAGCGAGCAGATGCCGTTCGAGAGTTCTTCCGGCAGCATGGGCACGGCGCGATTCGGAAAATAAACCGAAGTGCCGCGCAGGCGCGCCTCGCGGTCGAGCGCCGACGCGCGGCGCACGTAATGCGAAACGTCGGCAATGTGTACCTGCAACTGCCAGTGGCCGTTTTCGAGGCGCTTCACGTACACCGCATCGTCAAAATCGCGCGCCGTTTCGCCGTCAATCGTGACAATCGGCAAATCCCGGAAGTCTCGCCGCCCGGCACGCTCGAGATCGCTCACAGGATGTGCCGCCGCGGCCGCTTCCGCCAAAACGTCTGCCGAAAATTCATGCGGCAGATGATGTTTCCGGATCAGGATCTCGACATCCACACCGAAATCGCCGGGGCGCCCGAGAATTTCGATCACACGTCCGGCCGGGGCCACGCCGCCGCGCGGGAAGCGCGTCATTTCCACGTTGACGACGGCGCCATCAAGCTCCGGGAGGCGCAAACCTCTCTTCGGCTGATGTTGTCCCAGCTTCCCTTGCAACTCAGGCGTCAACTCATCGCCCGGGGGGATAATGATTTCCTGCAACAAGCGCGATTCGTATGGCGCAACCGTATTTCCGCGCGATCCGTACCGGAATAGCCCCACGACCGTCGTGTGCGCCCGGCCGATCACGCGCAGGATGCGCCCTTCGGCGCGGCCTGGCCCTGACCCGTCGCCAAAGCGCTTGCGGCGCTCGATGCTCGCCAGGACATGATCGCCGTGCATGGCGTCACCCATCGCGTCACGCCCGATGAAGAGATCGCCATCCAAATCTTTTCGGGGCGTATCCGGCACGACGAAGCCATACCCGTCACGATGCGCGACGAGGCGCCCCGTCAGTTGATTCGCTTCCGGCCGAACCGCCGGGCGAGATTCCGCGCGCGGTTGCGAGCGAGGTTCTGGACGAAGTTCCGAGCCGGACCGGTGTGGAGCGTTCTTTTGCGGCAACTGCGCGTATTGCGCGCCCTGTTTTTCTTTCGGCAAGCCGACGCGCCCGTTCGGGTATTCGTGGATTTCCTTTTGCTTCTTCATTTTTCGCGCGAGCTTCACCAGGGCGCGGCGTCCCGAGTGTTTCAGGCCGAGCGCCGCCGCGATTTCGCGAAGGCTCTGCGGCCTGCGGGATCGTGCGAGATGCGCGAGTACCTCGGCTTCCGTAACAGGTGCGCGCGGCTCTTCATGGCGTGGCATGGAAACGGCCATTGTATGCGCTCTGCAGGAAAAACGCGAAGAGCTGGGCAACCCTGGTCGGTTGGAATACTGGATTGCCAAGCTCTCCCCTGCGGCGGACGGATTGTGCGACGCCAATCCGGAGATTGGCGTTCCCGGGGGCCAGCACAATAAATTTTCATTCCATTCATGCAGCCTGGAGCCCGGTAACCATGTTTTGCCCTTTTATTAGTCCGAATTCGGTATGGAATCTTGCGAGAAAGGCGGTCCGAGGTTGTTTCGCGCTGCAAAATCAGGTTAACCCTGTATATCGCTAATATTTTCAACAATTCCCGCAACTTTTTCTTGAAACCCGTGTTCAACCAAATACATCAAGGCTGCATGGCTCGGCTTTCCTCCGACGGGCCGGGTCAAAAAGTGAGGGGGCGAATCGACCTGGATCGCCCCCTTCTTCCCTGAGGAACCCTAGGCTTCTCTAGAAATCAAGTTCCAATCGAAGCGGGATTCAGGAGTCTATCTGGTCCGCAGAGATTTGGATCAGCAAGGCTCCACCTCCACAAGAGTTGCTCAATTCTGAAACTTTCGCCGGCAACCGCCCATTCCGCCGTAGAATCAGATGTTAGGCAGCGCGGAGGACCCGGTCACAGTCGGCAGCGCCAGGCAGATCTATGATTCATACAAGGCACATTGCGGCGCTGGGAACGTGTTTGGTCGCGCTGGCGCCGTGGATCGGTGCTCCGTCGACGCGGGCGCTCGCGGGAAGCCAAGGCACGATGATTGCCGGCAATCCCGCCCCCACGCCCGAGCAGATTCATTCTCTGATCATGCGCGCCATCGAAAATCAGCATCGGGACGACCACGCGCTGGAAGAATTCGAACGGACCGAACACGCGATCGCACGCAAAGGTGAGAACGCAGAGATCGTCACCGACCTTACGGAACGCGTAGTGCCTTCCGCAACCGGCAACATAAAGTTGAAACTGGCGGAAAACGGCGCCGCCGTTTCGCCGGATGAGTATCGCCGCGAACTGGAATTTGCGGTCAACGCGCTCGGCCTTGCGACACACCCGAATGACCGCTACAAGGAGGATCTTGCCAAATTCGAAAAGCGGCGGCGCGATCATGCCGAGCTTGTGGACGCCGCGACGAAAGCGTTTCGCGTGACCTGGGCCGGCCGGGAAACGCGCGCAGATTCGGCAGGCGGCCGCACGCTGGTGAAGCTTCTGCTCGAACCGGATCCGGATTACAAGCCGATCAACCGGTTCGCGGCCAGTTTTCAGCATATTCATGCCACGCTCTGGGTGGACGAAACCCAAGCGCAATTCGCGCGCCTGGAAGCCGACATCGCCACGGACATTACCTTCGGCGGCGGAGTTGCCGGAAAGGTGTATCACGGCGGCCACGTCACGATGGTGCAGGAAGAATTCGCGCCAGGAATCTGGCTGCCGACGCTGTATGACTATGAAGTGGACGGCCGCAAATTTCTCTTCGCCTTCGGCATCCACGAACGCACGGAAATCACGCGCTACCGCCGCGTCGGCCCGCCGCAGCAGACCCTCGAAATCGTTCGTAATGAATTAAACAATCTGGCCGCCGCAAGCCCCGCCCGGTAATTCAACTCACTGTGCCAGTCCCGTCATTTCGTATGGAACCGCCGCAGTCCGCCAAATCAAACCGTAGGTGAAACGGAAAGTTCTGGCACAAGATGAATTGCCCTTCCCTTGGGAAATGATTGCGCTCAACGGTGTCCAACATTTTGAGAATGCGGCGGCAACCTCAAGTGCTCCGCAGGCATCGCAGTTTGCAGGGTGGTAACGGTCTAACTTCACAAAATAAGGGAGGTTGCCATGCGAAGACTACTCGCATTGGTGTCCATTGCCGTAGTGTTGCCGTTTCCGAGTGGCGCGCAACAACAGGCTCGTCCCGTCTCTGCAAGAGTAAGAACAACGTCCCAGGAATCAGCACCTGAAACGCAAGCCCCAGGCCTGCCCGTCCGCCGGGTCGTTTTGTATAAGAACGGCGTCGGCT
>Ga0210408_10003392_pt1 | contig 14754 bp, 11 predicted proteins | sample IncBWH4MmetaG_FD_155471 | JGI IMG/M metagenome (GOLD analysis project Ga0210408, IMG submission 155471) | Forest soil microbial communities from Barre Woods Harvard Forest LTER site, Petersham, Massachusetts, United States - Inc-BW-H-4-M | ecosystem: Environmental > Terrestrial > Soil >...
CAGGGACGCGAACATCAAGTCGGTCAAGGTGGAACTCCCCCGGCAGCTCCCGGCCCGCTTGACCACCCTGCAAAAGGCGTGCACCGACGCGCAATTCGAAACAAGCCCAGCAGGCTGCCCGCCCGCGTCGATCGTAGGGCACGCCAAGGCGATCACCCCGATCCTGCCTGTCCCCCTGGAAGGTCCCGCCTACTTTGTCAGTCACGGAGGTCAGCAGTTCCCTGAATTGATCCTGGTTCTCCAGGGGTATGGAGTAACCGTCTATTTGAAGGGAGAAACCTTTATAGACCCGGCTGGAATAACGTCCTCGACCTTTAGCGCGATTCCCGATGTTCCAGTGGGGAGCTTTGAACTGACGCTCCCCAAAGGACCATACAGCGCCCTAGCCGCCAACGGTAATTTTTGCCCTCACGCAATCACAATCCGAAAGCACGCGCACGGCAAAACACAAACTTTCCACAAGAACATCCCCATGAAACTCATAATGCCCACAAGCTTCACAGCGCAGAACGGTGCCGTGCTCCATCAGTCAACTGTGATCTCGGTGTCAGGGTGTGAACCAAGCATCCACGAGAAAGGGCGAAGGCGTCGTTCATGAAGCTGGGGCTCGTCATCGCATGCGTGGCCATGCTGGGGAGTGTGCTCGTGGGTGCGGGAGTGGCCGATGCCGGGACGGGCGCGGCGCGTTCCTTCTCGTTCAGCCCCGGCGGAGGCTTCGTCAATGCACTGGCTGCGGCGGTCGATCAGTCCAACGGCGATGTCTACGTGTCCGATTTCGGGATCAATAGCTTGTGGGAGTTCAAGGTGAATCTCGCGGGCGAGAGCGCTGAACCCGACGTGGCGTTTGGCGGAGAAGGCTTTGTGAGAGAACCGCATCTGCCAGGGCTGAAGCCAGAACTGGATCTGCCCTTCCAGCCGGTGGTGGACGAGGAACACAACGTGCTCGTGCCCACGCTAAATGACGGCAAGGTACGCGAGCTCTCTCCCACCGGAGAAGAAATCACATTGGCGAACCTTATCACGGACCTTGAGCAGCCGACCGGCGTCGGCGTGGACGGCAGCGGGAACATCTATGTCTCGCAGCTTGGGGGCGCGACGCGCAAGTTCAACTCGGCGGGAACACCTGTGGACGCTACCGGAGTGGAAGCCTCTAAAAACACGCTCATGACGGCACCGACTGGGGTCCGGGCGATAGCCGTCGACTCCACTGGAGAAGAGATCTATCTCGCAACTGAAGACGGGGTGATTCAGTACCATCTTTCCGGAGGCGCGTACGTCCAGGGTCCGACGTTCGGCGAAGGATTCACGACTGGTGTGGCCGTTGCGCCGGCCGGCGGGCCGGCCGCGGGTGACATTTTTGTCGAGGCAGGCGGCGTCATCACCGACTACGAACCCTCTGGCAAGCAGCTCACTAGCTTTGGACGAGAGGAAGGACATCCCCTTGGCGGGGGAGCCGCCCGCCTAGCCGTGTACAGCACGCCCACCGGAACGGCGGTATTCGCTCCCAACGGAAGTAGTGTGGAAGTCTACGACACGTTCCCTGCGCCGACAGTCACAGCGGAAGCCGCCACCGAAGTGCAGCGGACCACTGCGACGGTCGACGGCACGGTCAACCCCGAAGGCATGGCGATCACAGGTTGCTTCTTCGAATACGGTACCAGCCAGAGGCACGCCTGTGATCTCTCCGGCGCAGAAATCGGGACCGGCAACGCCCCGGTCGCGGTCTCCGCAAAGCTGGAAGGCCTCGAAGCGGGGACCAACTACCCCTTCCATCTCGTGGTCGAATTCGAAGGCCACGTGATCTCGAGCACGAGGTCCAAGCTCAGCACACAACCGGTCGCCACCGCGACGACCGGAGTCGCGTCGAACGTGATCACCGAAGGAGCCACGCTCAACGCGACCGTGAATTTGTTCGTTGGAGCCGCAAAGTACCACTTCCAGTACATCCAGGAAGGCGCAGCGGAACCCCACACTACCGAAGAAAAGCCACTCGCCGTAGGTGAACAGACCGTCACCGCCAACCTGACAGGTCTCGCACCGAACAAGCAGATTTTTTTCCGAGTGGTGGTCGTCCTCGAAGCTCCGTTCAGGCCCATCGAGGGAGGGTTCGCAGCCTCCACAACCAAGGTCGGACCGCCCGTGATCTCCAACGAGTCCGCCTCGCACGAAGAACGGCACAGCGCCCGCCTCGCGGGCGAAGTTACCCCCGAAAACGGCGAAACCACGTACTACTTCGAATACGCGACCGAGATGTTCTACTTGGCGAACAACAGGACGTATAATGGCTTAACGCCCGCAGGCACGATCGCCGCAGGCGAAGCCGGAAGGGTCCCGCTGGCTGTGGCGCCCGCCAATTTGAGTGGACTCGCGGCCGGCACTGTTTACCACTACCGCCTGGTGGCCATCAACGCGGGCGGCACGACGCGCGGCCCAGACCAGACGTTCACCATCAACGAAGATGTCACCGTGGAAGGCACCGACCACGAATTCACGACCCCTGGATTCGCCCCGGTCATGCCCATCTCACCGGAAGTGAAGCCAGTCCCTCCCCTGAAAGGCGGCAAAGGCAAAACCCGAGCGCAGAGGTACGCCAAGGAAGTCAAGCGCTGCAAGAAGATCAAGTCGAAGAAGAAGCGCACCCAGTGCCTACTCACCGCCAAGAAGAACTTCGGCCCGGTCGTGAAGAAGCAGTAGCAACCAACCGACCCAGAGAGGCACTGAGCGTTTCTTCACCTCTCCGGTGAGCCGGGCTGGGTGCCCACTGGCTGGGAGCCGCTCCTCACCCGCCGGGCTCGGTGAGCTCGACCGCGACCAGGTCGGTGCGGGCGAAGTCCTCGCCCTTGAAGAGCAGTGGCTCGCCGCTGCTCTTGGCCAGCGCGTAGGCGAAGCAGTCGCCGAAGTTGAGCGCCGCAGGGTGGCGTCCCTTGCCGAAGCGGCGCCAGGCGGCCCGGGCGATCTCGACCTGCTCGGCGTCGACGGGGACGATCCGCACCGCTGCGCGGTGCAGCAGGAGGTCGAGCTCGCGGCCGGCGGCCTCGCCCCTGCGCGCCTCGATGAGCAGGGCACTCTCCAGGAGGTTGGCGGCCGACATCGTCCGTTTCGGATCGCGCTCGATGGCAAGTGTGAACGATCGTCGCTCCGGCTCGTCGAACAGCACCGCCAGGATGGCCGAGCTGTCCAGCACCATCAGCGCGGCAGGCCCTGCTCGTCGTACCCGAGGATCTCGTCGTCGCTGCGCTCGTCGAGCGGGGGCAGGGCGGCGCAACGCAGCGCGATCGCGTCGAGCTCGTCGGCGAGCTGTCGGGCGCCGGGGCTCCGGCGCACCCGATCGAGCCGTTCGCGGACGGCGACCGCCACTGCCCCGGTGAAGGTCTCTCCGGTCGCGTCAGCGAGCTCGCGGACGAGGCGGTCGGTTTCAGCGTCCTTGATGTTCAGCGACATGGCAGAGGGTTCGATCGTGGTAAAGAAGTAAAGATCATAATACAGAATCTGTAACCAAAGGGAGGTTGGTTGCCCAGGGTGACCAGGTCTGATATAGTCGGGATATGTCGGAGATCGTTACCGTGACCGAGGCCAAAACGCAGCTTTCGCGTCTGCTCGAGCGCGTCGGCGCCGGTGAGGAGATCGTGATCCGCCGGGGACAGAGGCCCGTGGCGAAGATCGTCGCCTATGTTCCTGAGCGCAAGCGCCGCATTCCGGGTGATCTGGAGGGGCAGATCTGGATGAGTGAGGACTTCGACGAGCCGGATGAGGAGCTCGAGCGACTGTTTGGCACCCGGGATTGACTTCGCTGCTGGTTGATTCGCATGCCCTGCTCTGGTGGCGCGGGGACCATCGGCGTCTCAGCGTGCGCGCACACGAGGCGATTGAGGACCCAGACATATCGCTGTTCTTCAGCGCGGCATCAATTTGGGAGATAGCGATCAAGCGTGCGCAGGGCAAGCTGAAGACTCCGGGGGATCTGCTCGAAACGATGGAGCAGCGCGGCTTCGTCGAGCTGCCGGTGCTGTCCCGCCACGCGATCCGCGCTGGCGCGCTGCCGCCGCTCCACGGCGACCCATTCGACCGCATGATCGTCGCCCAGGCGCAGAGCGAGGGCCTCACCGTGGTCACCCGCGACCCGCGGATCGCAGCCTATGACGTGCCCGTGCTCTGGTAGTCACGCGACTCGGCCGCGGCTGCGGAGGGGCCGGTGCCCACTGGGTGCCACAAGGTGCCACGCAGTGCTACAGTGAGTGGTTGGATGACCGATCACTTCACCCTTCGCTTCCGTCCCGGGGTGGGCGAGCGGCTACGGGCGCAGGCCCGGCGCGTGGGCCATGCGCCACGGACGCTGGCGCAGCGCTATGTGGACGAGGGCCTGCGCGGGGACGAGCACCCGCTGGTGCGCTTCGCGGACGGCCCGAGCGGGCGGCGCGCGGCGCTGGTGGGCAGCGGCCTGGACGTGTGGGAGGTGATCGCGGCGGTCAGGGAGAACGGCAACGACCTCGATACGACCGCCGCGCTGCTCGCGGTCCCCATGGGGCTGGTGCAGGCCGCGGTCGCATATTACGGCGCCTACCGGGAGGAGATCGACGCGCAGATCGCGGCCAACGAGGCGGAGTGGGAGCGGGGCTACGCTGCGTGGGAGGCGGGGCAGAGGGCGCTCAGCGGGTGAGGGCGCTGCTCGACGAGCAGCTCTCCGGGCAGATCGCCCGGCTGCTGCGCGAGCGCGGCCTGGACGTGGAGGCCGTGGTGGAGCGTTCCGACCTATTGCAGGCCTCCGACGCGGAGGTGCTCGACACCGCGACGCGCGAGGAGCGCGCGGTGGTGAGCAACAACATCAAGGACTTCCGTCCGCTCGCCGCCGAGCGCCTCGCGGACGGCCGCGGTCACGCCGGCCTGATCCTCTTGCCCGCCCGACGGAGCCGCAGCCGGGAGGCGACTGGCGCGCTCGCGGACGCGATCGAGGCCGTGATGCGCGCCCACCCTGGTGGCATCGCCGGCGTGGAGCAGTGGATCGCGCCGTGGGCATGAGGTCGCATTTTCTGGATCGTGTTGCCCAAAAGAGAACCGCGCGGCGGCCGTATCCTCAACTTGGGTCTTGACAACTCGTGACGAGTGTGGCTATGATGACGGTGTCATGGTCAACCGGTGTGGTTGCCTTGGCGAAAACATAGGGTCTGGTCGGGTCATCCCGCCCTGTAGTTGAACAGTTCAGGGCGCTCGCAGGTAGCGGGTATGGGAGAGGAATCGGGTCACTTCGATGAGGGAGCTTGTTCAGCGTGGTTTCTAGAGGGAGATACGTAGCGGGGATGTGCGCGACCCATTCGGGGCGCGTACCTAGATGCGTCAGCAGCCTGACGCATCTCTCTCTCTCTCTCTCTCTCTTGCGCTAGGGGGCTAGCCGCCCGCTCTCGTCGTCTGGCGCTTGCGCGCCGCCCCGGGTTCCCGTTCGCGGGGGCGGGGGATGGCCTGTCCCGGCCGGCGTCGTGCCGGGGGACGGTGTGATGGCGCGGCGGGAGCGTTCCGGCGCGGTGGGCACGAGCGCGGTCGCGCGTCCCCCCCTGGTGCGCGAGCGGCGGCGGCCCCGTGGGCAGCGCCCGTCCGCGCAGATCGCCGTCCCGCGGGATGGTCTGCCGGCGGGGCAACTGGTCGAGATCCAGCGCTCGCGGCTGCTCGCGGGCGCCGTCGGCGCGATCGACGAGTTTGGTTACGCGCAGGCCACAGTTGCCCATATCACCTCGCGTGCGCGTGTTTCGCGGCGCACGTTCTACGAGCTCTTCGAGAACCGCGAGGCGTGCCTGCTCGCGCTGATCGAGGACGTCGTTGCGATGCTACGAGACGAACTCGCGCGCGCCGGCCTCGATGGTCTGTCGTGGCGGGAGCGGGTGCGTGGCGGACTGGCGGTGATCCTCGGGTTCTGCGATCGTGAGCCGGCGCTCGCGCGCGTGTGTGTGGTTCAGGCGTTGCGTGGTGGCCCCGGGGTGCTCACGCGCCGCGAGGAGATCCTCGCCCGTCTGGCCGGCGTGCTCGATGAGGGCCGTGGTGAGAGTGCCCGCGCCGCGGACTGCACCCCGCTCACCGGCGAGGGCCTGGTCGGAGCGGCGTTTGGGATTGTGTATGCGCGACTGGCTCGCGGGGAGCGCATGCCGCTCAGCGATCTCCTTGGGGATTTGATGGGCATGATCGTGCTGCCCTATCTGGGTCCGGCCGCGGCGCGTCGTGAGCAGACCCGGCCCATGAGCACCAAGGGCCTCGCATCAGAGCACACGCCATCGGCGCTGGCGCCCGCTCACGGCGATCCGTTGCAGGAAGTGCCGATGCGTCTCACTTACCGCACGGCGCGGGTGTTGGAGTGCGTCGCTGTGCAGCCGGGGGTCAGCAACCGCGGTGTCGCCGACAGCGCTGGGGTCTCCGACCAGGGTCAGATTTCGAAGCTGCTCGCGCGCCTGGAGCGCCTCGGTCTTGTCGTGAACACGGGGGAGGGCCACCACCGCGGTGAGCCCAACGCGTGGACGCTTACACAGTTGGGCCGTGAGGTCGCACAGCGCTTGGCGGCAAGCAACCGTGACCGGCAGGTGGCGTGATGCGAAGCGAGCTTGCCTTAAAGCAACGCCAAGGACCGGCAGCAGTGCCATACACAGCGGGAAGCGCGGCGCCGATGCTGGCCCGATCCCTTCAATCGATCGAGTGGCGGGCTGATTCGCGGCCGGCCCGGAAAGTGAGATGAGCGATGTTCTCAAGGATACGTAAGCGCCTCACCTACGCGAACGTCGCGCTGACGCTCGCCCTGGTGTTCGCGATGAGCGGCGGCGCGCTTGCCGCGAGCCGGTATGTGATCACCTCGACAAAGCAGATCAGCCCGAAAGTGCTCAAGTCCTTGCAGGGTAGGGCGGGTGCGGCGGGAGCGAATGGCGCGCAGGGCGTCGCGGGACCGCCGGGCCCGCAGGGTCCTGCCGGGGCAAAGGGCGAAGCCGGCGCTCCCGGTGCACCGGGTAAAGATGGAACAAACGGCACCAACGGGACGAACGGCACAACTGGCTTCACCGAAACCCTTCCCTCCGGCAAGACCCTCAAGGGCGTGTGGACCTTGGTCGATCCAGCCGGAAAAGAATCTGGCGCCGTATTGAGTTCTGTCAGCTTCGGAATCCCCCTCCACGAAGCTCCTGTAGCTGTCTACATCAAGGCGGGGGAAGAACCCCCGGCGGGCTCGGGCTGTACTGGTAATGCCCAGGAACCCGCTGCCGAAAAAGGCTTCCTCTGCGTTTTCGCGGCCCAGGAAATCAACGACAATGCTGTCAAGATCTGTGCCTTGTCGAGCCCCGCTCTCCCTGAATGCGTGCTTTCTGGAAGTACTGCGGACAAGTTCGGGTTCGGCTTGCTCGCCCGTATCAAAGAAGACGGATCGCTGATTGTCAACGGCACCTGGGCGGTGACCGCCGAATAGCAGAATCTATCGACGCCATACATCCCGGGGTGGCCATCCGCCCCCGGGGAGGCCGGCGCTCGCCTGAAAATCACATACCTGACAACCATATGCACCCCACCGACGAGAAAGGCACGCACGTGACTCGCCCTGCTCGCCCCCTCTCCCTCGCGGCGCTCACCACCGTATTCGTTCTTACCGCCGCTGCCCCGGCCCTCGCCCGCCCGCCCGTGCTCGGACCCAATAGCCCCAGCTGTGGTGCCCGCGATCACACCTCCATCGGACTGCAAGCACACATCGAGGCCGAAGGTCACGAAACTCACTGGAGCTTCGAATCCTCTGCTACCCAGGGCGGTCCCTGGGCCCCCGTCCCTGGCGGCAGCGGTTTGATCACTCAGGCCGAAGCCGACGCGACTCAATTCGGTGTTACGCGCGAAGCCGAACTCACCGGCCTCACGCCCGAAGTCGCCGACTACGTTCTCATCACTGCAACCAGCGCCGAAGGGACCAGCTCCGAAGAAATTCGCTGCGAAGCCGAACCCCTGCGTGCGCAGGTCTTTCTACCGCCACCCCGCAACATCACCGCCACCTCCGCCTACTTCAGTGGCGAAGTCTTTCCCAGAGGCTTTAGAACCCATTGGCGGATTCAGTACGCCACCTCCGAAGAAGGCCCGTGGACGACCGCTCCCGGCGCCGAAGGGACGATCGACCAGGCCGAAGCTGAAGTCGCTCCGAAGGGGGGCCCTTACCCCCATGTCGGCGCCCGTCTCTCCGGCCTGCAATCCGCCACCCCCTATTACGTCCGAATCCTCGCCGAATCAGAACCGGAATTCGAAGGCCACAAGGAATCCAAGCAAGCAACCTCTGGACTCCAAAGCTTCACGACATCCGGCGGCCCGCCCACGGCCACGGCCTTCGCCATTCACTCCTTCGATGGCGAATCTCTGCGGCTCCTCGGGTACGTCAATTCCGAACACGATGGCGCTCCCACCTCAGAGGAACAGACGACTACGATCGAAGGCGCTCCCACCGGCGGGACCTTCACTCTCGCCTTCAAGGGCCAGGCCACAGAACCGATCGCCTTCGACGCGCCCGCCGCCGGTGTTGGGAGCGCGCTCGGCAAGCTCTCCACACTCGGCAATGGCGTGGAAGTTGCCGGCCCCGCGGGCGGCCCTTACACGATCTATTTCGGCGGTAAAGAACTCGCCGGCAAGGACCAACCCCCGCTCACGGCCGACGCATCGGGCCTGACCCCCCCCGGTGTTGTCACCGTCGCCACGACTCAGCAAGGCGGTGAAGGATATGACACCCACGACCATTTCGAATACATAGCCGAGGAAAAGTTCACCGAAGATGGCCAAAGCTTCGGTGCGGGAACCGAGAGCACCCCCGAAGTTGAAGGCAGTGGCGTCATCGGCGCTGACCTCCCCTCCCTCAAGGCCGGCGAAAGCTACCGCTATCGCCTCTTCGCCACCAGCACCGTACCCGGCAACCCCGTCGTCCGCAGCGCCGAACAGACCCTCGTGGTCCCCACGCCCGCCCTGGCCGGGCCCGAAGCTCCGTGCCCCAACCAGGCTTTCCGCACCGGTCTTTCCGCGAATCTTCCCGACTGCCGCGCCTATGAGCAACTCACTCCGGTCGAAAAGGGCGGAACGATGGATATCAGCACCTACGGACTCATTACCAATAGGCACTATGTCGGCGAAGACGGCGAACACCTGATGCTCACCGCGCCGGGCACCAACTGGGGCACTGGTCCCGACTCCAAGGCTACCTCCTACTTCTTCTCTCGGACACCCGCCGGTTGGGGTATGACCTCCGCCACCCCCCAGCCCGAGGCGGGGGCCAACAGCTACCTTCCGCAGGTCCTCAGCCCCGACCTCAACCAGATCGCGGTCCTCGTCAAGTCCGAACCTACCAGCTTCACCGGCTCACTCGATGAAGAGTTCGAGGTCGGTCCCCCCGGCGGCCCCTACACGACCGCCCTCACCCAGCCCCGCAATAGCTCCGAAAGCGTATGGATTGGCGGGTCCGCCGACGGCAGCAAGCTGCTCCTCGCAACCAAGGATCACAGCCTGCTCGGCCACCCGACCGGCACCGCCTCCGGCGAATACGAAGACCTCTATGAATTCTCCACGGGCGCGCTGCATCAGGCAAACGTCACCGGTTCCGCTCCCGGTAGCACCATCGGCGCCTGTGGCGCCCATCCCGTCGTCGGCTTGGAAGGCTACCAGGAAACCGGACTTGCAGCCTCCTTCGATTACACGAGCGCCCACGCCGTCTCCGCCGATGGCTCTCACGTCTTCTTCTACGCCGGGTTCGGCGGCGAATGTCCCGAACCATACGACCTGCGACGGGGTTACGGGCCTCATATTCACCTCTACGTACGGATCGATGGTTCTGAGACCCTCGATCTCGGCGCCTACCACTTCCTCGGCGCAAACGCCCAGGGAACCAAGGTCCTTCTGGAAAAGCCCACCGGAGGTCAGAAAGGGTTCGAAGTCTTCCTCTGCGACACCGAAACCGGGATCGCCAAGCACATTCTCTCGGCTCCGGTAGGGGGAGGGGCCGCAGCGAACGACGGTGCCGCCATCGTCTCCGAAGACTTCAACGCCTTCTATCTCTTCAGCACCGCGGCGCTCACCCCGGAAGCGTTGCCGGCCAGTTTTGGCGTCAATCTCTACCGCTACGACATCCTCACCGAAACCCTTCGCTTTGTCGATCAGGTTGAGTTCAGCGATGGACATACCAATACCGGTGGCATCTCAACCAGCCCCGACGGGCGCTACTTCTATTTCGGCGGTCGGCAGGTCGGCGGAGTCTCGGTTGGGAACAACCAGGTCTACCGTTATGACAACACCGAAGACGTTATCCAGTGTATGTCCTGCGCCTCGCCCTTTGACCCTGAACCCAAGTTGGTCTCGTCGTTTCTCGCGTCTCACGAAAGCACGCAGGGTGATGAGTTGCCCAATGAGATGGTCTCCTCCGCCAACGGCGATTACGTCTTCTTCGAAACGCCGGCCGCCCTCCTCCCGTCCGACATCGACGGCGAAATCGCACCCAGCGAAGAAGGTTTTGGGGAAGTAGCAAACGCCCGGTCACTCTCCAGCGATACCTACGAGTGGCGCCGCAACGGCGTCGACGGCTGCGTCCACGTTCAGGGCTGCCTAGCGCTCATCTCTGGTGGCACCGGTGGCTACAAGAACGAACTGCTGGGTACCGACCCCTCCGGGCGCGACGTCTTCTTCAGCACCCACGAAGCGCTCCTCCCGTCCGATAAAGACAAGGCCGGCGACATCTACGACGCTCGCATCGGCGGCGGCTTCGCGCCGCCACCCCCGCCCCCCGTTGAATGTGAAGGCGACGCTTGCTCGACGCCGCTCGCCGCGCCGATCGACACAACGCCGGCGTCATTGACGTTCTCGGGCGCGGGCAACGTAGTTGAACCGTCCTTGGCCAAGTCTCAGCCGAGGAAGCCCACGAAGCATAAGGCCAAGGCCAGGAAGAAGACGAAAAAGAGGTCTCGGCGAGCCGAGAAGCACTCTGGGAGGAGCAAGCGATGAGGTTTCTGTCTGCATTGCCGAAGGCGCTCCGGCCGCTTTCCGTCATGGCGAGCGCATGCGTGTGGTTATCGATGATGATCGTTACGATCCAGGTCGCTGTTGCGCAGCCCAGCAGCACACCATTCGCAGTCGAACCCGGTAGCTTCCACGTCGCCCCCTCGACGCTCCAGGCCGGCGCGCACGAGAACCTCACCACCTCCTACGATCTCGCCCACAATGCCGGGGGCAGGACCTTCAACGACCTCAAGATGACCGTCGTCAATCTGCCCCCTGGCTACATCGGCAACAACACCGCCGTGCCCACCTGCTCGGCCGCGCAGCTGATCGGCTCCGTGGCAGGCAAGAGCGACTGTCCAGCCGACAGTCAGGTCGGCACGATCAGCCTCGATCTCACCTACCCCTTCGGCGCTCATCCGGTGGCGGACAACATCTTTCCCATCTACAACATGGAAGTCACCAGCTTTGGCGTCACCACCCAGCTCGGTTTCAACGCCTTCGTCTTCGTCCAGCTCCTCAACATCTCCCTGCGCCCGAGTGACTATGGTCTCACGGTCACCGCCCCCGACACCGTGAACCTCGCCGAACCCCATCACATCGCCGTCACGATCTGGGGCGTGCCCGCCTCGCACGAACACGACGCCCAGCGCGGCATGGACTGCATTCCCGAAAACTTCATCACAAGCACCGTGGCGACCGACTGCACGGGAGGCGGGAAAACGGTTAACATCGCCCCCAAGCCCTTTCTCTCGGTCTCCACCAGCTGCACCCCGACCACGGCGACTATCGAAGCCTACTCGTGGGAGGAACCAGAGCGGCCATCGGAGGAAAAAACGGAAATCCCCGCAACGACCGCATGCGAACGCGTGCCGTTTTCTCCGTCGATAGCAGTGCAGCCGACGACACGCTCGGCGGAATCCCCAACCGGTCTCGACGTCTCGCTCATCGTCCCGCAGACGTGGGAAAACCCTTTCTCGATTGCGACGTCGAACCTCAAGGACACGAAGGTGACGTTACCCGAAGGGGTGACTGCCAACCCATCCTTGGCCTCGGGCCTCGGTGCGTGCACGCCGGCGCAGTACGAAGCGGAAACGGCGGCATCCCCGCCCGGCGCGGGCTGCCCGGCGGAATCGAAGATCGGTTCGATCGAAATCGAAACGCCGCTGTTGGCGGAAAAGATCCCCGGCGCGATCTATATCGCCACGCCATATGACAACCCGTTCCCGGAGCCTGGTCATCCCGGCGGGTCGCTGCTCGCGCTGTATATCGTCGCGAAGGATCCCGTGCGGGGAATCATCGTCAAAGTCGCGGGCAAGATCGAACCGAACCCAATCACGGGACAGCTCGTCACGACGTTCCTGAACAACCCGCAGCAGCCGTTCAACAGGTTCACGCTGAAGTTCCGCCCCGGCGCGACCGCGCCGCTCGTCAGCCCGCCTGCATGTGGCTCCAATACGACCCTGGCTGAACTGACGCCATGGTCTGAGCCGTTCGAACCGCGGCTGGTGCAGAGCTCCTTTGAAACGACGCAGGGGGTACGCGAAGGCCCCTGCCCGGCTGGGGGTATCCCGCCGTTCAAGCCGCAGGTGATCTCCGGTACGCAGAACGACGCCGGGGGCTCCTACAGCCCGTTCTACTTGCGGATCCTCCGCGAAGACGGCGAACAGGAGATCACGCGCTTCTCCACCACCCTCCCGCCCGGCTTGACTGGCAACCTGACAGGGATTCCGTTCTGCCCCGAAGCGGACATCGAAGCGGCCAAGGGCGCAACGGGGGCGCAGGAGGAGGCGGAACCGTCGTGTCCGGCCGCGAGCGAAATCGGGCATTCGCTCGTGGGTGCCGGTGTCGGGCCCGTCCTCGCGCAGAACCCGGGCAAGATCTACCTCGCCGGCCCCTACCACGGCGCTCCGCTGTCGATCGTCTCGATCACGAGCGCGAAGGTCGGTCCGTTCGACCTGGGGACGGTCGTGATCCGCTTCGCGCTGAACATCAACCCGGTCACCGCGCAGGTCGAAGTGAGCGCGAACGGCTCCGATCCGATCCCGCACATCATCAAGGGGATCGTCGTGCACGTCCGCGACGTCCGCGTATACATGGACCGCGAAAAGTTCATCATCAACCCCACCAACTGCAATCCGTTCTCGATCAGCGACACGATCGACGGCGCGGGCGCGGACTTCACGAACCCCGCGGATCAGGTCCCGGTGGGCGTCGGCACGCCGTTCGAGGTCGCGGACTGCTCGAGCCTCGCGTTCAAACCCACCTTCAAGGTTTCGACCTCGGGCAGACCCTCCAGGGCGGACGGGGAGAGCCTGAGCGTGAAGCTCTCCTACCCGAACGCGCCGCAGGGCACGCAGACGAACATCAAGCTCGTCAAAGTGGAGCTGCCCAGGCAGCTGCCGTCGCGGTTGCCGACGTTGCAGAAAGCGTGTCCGGAAAAGACGTTCGTGGCCAACCCGGCGCTGTGCCCCGCGGCGTCGGTGATCGGGCACGCGACCGCGATCACGCCGATCCTGCCGGTGCCCCTCACGGGCCCGGCGTACTTCGTCTCCTACGGCGGCGCGAAGTTCCCGGAACTGATCATCGTGCTCCAGGGGTACGGCGTGACCCTTGACCTGCATGGGGAAACGTTCATCTCAAAACAGGGGATCACGAGCAGCACGTTCAAGACGGTCCCCGACGATCCGATTGGCAGCTTCGAATTGACGTTGCCCCAGGGGCCGTTCTCGGCGCTGGCGGCGCTGGGGAACCCGTGCAAGGGGACGTTGACGATGCCGACGGAATTCCTCGCGCAGAACGGCGCCGCGATCCACGAGAGCACGAAGGTCGCGGTCACGGGCTGCCCGAAGGCGAAGAAGGCAGCCAGAAAGAAGAAGGCCAGGAAGGCCGGCAGGCACAAGCACGCCAAGCAGGCCGCGAACGGCAGGGGCGCGGGCAGGAGGCGGTAGAACCACTCGCACGGCGCCCCACTCGGGCATGATTGCCCGGTGAGGGCGCTCGACCCGAGGCTGCTCCGTTACGCGCGCGCGACCCGGACATTCCTGTTCGCCTCAGTCGCGCTGGGGGTCCTCAGCGCGCTGCTGATCGTCTCGCAGGCGTGGCTGCTGGCGGACGTGGTCGCGGGCGCGTTTCGCAACGGGCAGGGCCTCGCGCAGCTGGAGACCCCGCTGGTTGCGCTGCTGTGCGTGGTGATCGCGCGGGCGGCGGTCGCGTGGGGGGCGGAGCTTGCGGCGAGCCGCGCCTCGGCGCGCGCGAAGTCCCAGCTGCGGGCGGCGCTGCTGGGCCGCGTCGTGGAGCTTGGGCTCGACGGCTCGCGCGCGGAGCGCACGGGGGGGCTGGCGATCCTCGCCACGCGGGGGATCGACGCGCTCGACGGTTGGTTCTCGCTGTACCTGCCGCAGCTGTTCCTCGCGGCGATCGTGCCGCTCGTGGTGCTTGCGGTGGTGCTGTTCGAAGACTGGATCTCCGCGGCGATCATCGCCGCCACGATCCCGCTGATCCCGCTGTTCATGGCGCTCGTGGGGGCCACAACGCGCGAGCGCATGGACCGCCAGCTGCGGACGCTGCAGCGGCTCGGCGGGCACTTCCTGGACGTGGTCGCGGGGCTGCCCACGCTGAAGGTCTTCGGGCGCGCGAAGGCCCAGGCGGGCGCGATCCGCGAGGTCACCGAACGTTACCGGCTCACCGCGCTCGCGACGCTGCGGGTGACGTTCCTCTCCGCGCTGATCCTGGAGCTCGTGGCCACGATCTCGGTTGCGCTCGTGGCGGTCGCGATCGGCCTGCGGT
>Ga0210408_10003393_pt1 | contig 14753 bp, 9 predicted proteins | sample IncBWH4MmetaG_FD_155471 | JGI IMG/M metagenome (GOLD analysis project Ga0210408, IMG submission 155471) | Forest soil microbial communities from Barre Woods Harvard Forest LTER site, Petersham, Massachusetts, United States - Inc-BW-H-4-M | ecosystem: Environmental > Terrestrial > Soil >...
TTTCCGCCTGGGAGGATCCACCGCGCTCGGCTCCGACGGAGTTGGCGCCGGTTCTCTCGGTGAATGGTTTCGCGGGACCGCTCGACTGGCTGTTGGAGATGGCGCAGGCCCGGAAAATCGATCTGGCGCGTCTATCGATCGTGGCCCTTATCGAGGCGTTCGCAACCGCCATGGAAGCAGCACTGGCTCGTCAGATTGGCGGCCGCGCAACAGAGTTGGGGCGCCGGGGCGTTTGGTTGGTCATGGCGGCGACCCTGGCCTTCCTCCGCTCGCGGTTGTTGCTGCCGAGCGACTCGTCCGAGGCCAAGGCGGCAGAGGACGAAGCCGAGGCGCTGCGGTATCGGCTCGTCAGCCGGGCACAGGTGCGCGCGGCGGCGGACTGGCTTGAGCGCCGGCCCCAGCTCGGACGCGATGTGTTCGGGTGCGGACTGGGGATCGTCCGCCACAATGACGGCCGGGTCGGCGACATCACCGAACTGCTACGGGCCTGCCTGATAGCGCTGCGTGTGCCAGACCAAGCGGATGCCTATCGTCCCCGGCCGCCCCCGCTCTGGCAGGTCAGCGACGCGATCGCTCGTATGCACCAGCTGCTCGGAGCGCTACCGGACGGCAGTCCGCTGACGGCCTTCCTCCCGACGGTTGGTGGCACGGAGCCCGGACGCGCGCTGCGCCGTCGCGTGGCCATATCCAGCACGCTGGTTGCCGGCCTGGAACTCGCACGCGCCGGCTCGTTGGCGCTGGATCAGGACATGCCGTGGACGCCGATCCGAGTACAGCACCGTGATGACCATCACTGCTGCCTTGGGTGACTCAAGGCCTCTGGCTTGATCCTCTCATCGCTCGGGATCGCATTGAGTTGGCGGACGGCAGCGGTATCGCATTCGGTCTACGCAATTACCGGATCGCCGCCGCCGCTGCGTCAGACACGCCTCCGTTCAGGCCATCAGGGCGACTGTGCGGCACGCGTGATCACCGGAAGTGCACCGATCGACAGACTGGGCCTGACTGGAACCTGAAAAAGCCTGCCGGGGCAGGATGATGATTGTCCCGATCTCGGGGCGGGGTTGCAGCATGCGCTTGACATGAGTTGTCATATTTGACAACTCATGCCCGCATGTTGAGAAACTCGCGTCCCATAAGCTGGATCAGGGCGGCCCGGAAGGATTTCGAAGACTTCCCACAGGGGGCGCAGATCGAAATGGCCCGGGCACTGACGATTCTGGCCGAGGGGCGGATGCCGGACATTGCCAAGCATCTGACCGGGTTCGGCTCCGGCGTGATGGAGCTGGCGCTGAAGCACCGGGGCGACGCGTTCCGGGTGGTTTACGCCTTGCAGATCGACGACGACATCTGGGTGCTCCACGCGTTCCAGAAGAAGTCCAGGTCGGGGATCAAGACGCCGAAGGCGGAGATTGATCTGATCGACGAGCGGCTGAAGCGACTGAGAGAGAGGCTACGATGAGCAAGGACGAATTCGACATCATCCGCGGCAGCGGCAATGTCTTCCGCGACCTCGGCCATCCTGATGCCGATCGCGAGCAACTGCGGGCGCTGCTCGCGGCACGGATCATCGGCGTGCTCGACGATCGGAAGCTGACGGTGCGGGCCGCGCATGAACTGACCGGCTTCGCCGCAGCGGATTTCTCCCGTATCCGCCAGGCCAAGCTCGACCGCTTCACCATCGACCGGCTGATGGCAATCCTGGCCGGTCTCGGCCAGCGGGTCGACGTGACGGTCGAGGTTCATCCGCAGCGCGCCAAAACAAAGGCCGTGGAGCTGCGGCCGTAGCCATGGGCGTCAGCGCATGCCTCCTTGCCTGCCGCACAACTACGCTCCTGATCGGCGCTAGGGCGACCTAGCCCGACTTTCGCAACTCGACCCCGGTTTCGGGAATTTTGCCACCCCGAGGTGCCGGTAAGTCCCTGAAAAGCTGGGGGACGGCACGGAGTCAGCAGCGGCAACGGCTTGCGGTGCCGACCAAGCACCTTGCGAAACGGCCGCGGGCTTTGGAAGCCTGCGGTTATGTTTCTGCGTCACAAGCTTCGCCGGAAGGACGGCAAGGAGCACCGCTACTGGAGCATCGTGGAAAACCGCCGGGTATCGGGCGGTCGGACGGTGCAGCGGCATGTGCTGTACCTGGGAGAGATCAACGATAGCCAGCGAGCGGCATGGTGTCAGACGATCGAAGCGTTTGACGAAGGCGGCCGACAAGCCAGACAGATCGCACTGTTCCCAGAGGATCGTGTGGCGCCGGCGCTGGATTGCGATGTGGTGCATGTCCGGCTCAACGGCCTGCGGCTGCGTCGGCCGCGGCAATGGGGTGCGTGTTGGCTGGCCTGCGATGTGTGGGATCAACTGCGGCTGGACGATTTCTGGTTGCCGCGGCTGCCAGCGTCCCGGCAAGGGACACGATGGCTGTGCTGAAGACGCTGGTGTCATACCGACTGATTGATCCGGGTAGTGAGTGGCGACTGCACCGGCAATGGTATGAGCAAAGCGCGATGGCCGACCTGCTGGGCGAGGATTTTACTCTGGCCGCCAAGGATAATCTGTATCGCTGCCTCGACAAGTTGCTGACGCACAAGACGGATCTGTTCAGTTTCCTACAACAGCGCTGGAAGACGCTGTTCCAGGCTGAGTTCGAGCTCCTGTTGTATGATCTGACAACTACGTATTTCGAATGCGATCCGCCAGAGGCCGGCAAACGGCGCTTTGGTTACAGCAGGGACAAGCGCTCTGATTGCGTCCAGGTGGTGATCGCCCTGATCGTCACGCCGGACGGCTTACCGCTGGCCTACAAGGTGATGCCGGGCAACACCTCGGACAAGACGACGCTACGCGACTTCATCAGGCGGATTGAAACCCAGTATGGCAAGATCGGACGCACCTGGGTGATGGACCGCGGCATTCCGACCGAAGCAGTGCTGGCTGAGATGCGGGCATCCGAGACGCCAATGCATTATCTGGTCGGGACGCCGCGTGGACAGCTCAGTCGCTTGGAGCAGGACTTCCTGACCAAGCCGTGGGCCGACGTTCGCGATACCGTTCAAGTGAAGCTCGTCGAGCAGGACGGCGAGCTTTACATCCTGGCCCGCAGCGGCGCGCGACGTGACAAGGAACAGCCTGCGCAGCACTGCCATAGCCGAGGCGCTCGAGGCGATCGCCGATCTCGACCTCACCGCGCTGGCCGAGGTCAGGCCACCACGCGGCTACGGCCGCGATTGATGTGCAATGAATGAATTGCAGAATTCTCAGCCCGTGCTGGTCCATCGGCGCACTGCCGCTTGACCCTGCGACGGCCGTTATGACATGACCGGGACAGGCCTACGAGACGGCACCACCCTGGGCGCCATCAGATTGGATTGGTGGGCGGCATCAGATTGGAACGGTGCGCGGAATACATTCGGTATACCCGGGCGGCTTCGTCGGAATCCGCACTTCTGAAGAAAGCAGGACACTGTTGTCCACCCAGCCAACTGCCGATCTTATACCAAGTGAAAGACGTGCCTTGCTTGCCGAACTCCTGCGCAAGAGGGCGAGCGAGCGTCTACCGTTTCATCCGCTCTCCGACAATCAGCAAGGGATCTGGTTCTTGTGCCAGCTCGCGCCGGAGAGCGCGATCTACAATGTCAGCTTTGCAGGGCGCATCCGCTCCGATGTGGACGTCCCGGCTTTCCGACGGGCGTTCCAGGCGTTGGTAGATCGCCATCCTTCCCTGCGAACCACAATTGCAGTGCACGCCGGCAAACCCGTGCAACAGATCCACGAATATCAGCTGGTCAACCTCGAGCAGACTATCGCCTCGAGTTGGCGCGAGGATGAGCTGAAGATCCGGCTGATCGAGGAAATCCAGCGCCCGTTTGATCTCGAACAAGGGCCGGTTATGCGGGTGAGTCTGTACAGTCGATCCGCACGAGACCACGTCCTGTTGCTGGTGATGCACCATATCGTGGTCGATTTCTGGTCCCTCGCGGTGATCCTGAATGAACTCGGTGTACTGTATCTGGCGGAAAAGGCTGGTCGATCGATTTCTCTCCCGCCACTTGATCTGCGGTACACTGACTTCGTTTGTTGGCAGGCGGCAATGTTGGCGGGGTCGGCCGGCGAGCGGCTCTGGACCTACTGGAAGAAGGAGTTGGCCGGCCCGCTGCCAGTGCTCAATCTGCCGACCGATCGGCCGCGGCCACCAATTCAGATGTTTCGTGGCGCGCAACATGATTTCACCTTGAACGCTGATCTGGCTCGGCGGCTCAGGGCGGTTGCCAAGGCCGAAGGGGCGACGCTGTATATGGTTCTGCTGGCGGCGTTCGAACTGCTGCTCCATTATCACAGCGGCCAGGAAGACATCCTCGTTGCAACTCCCATGGCCGGACGCAGCCGGGCTGAATTTGAAGGGATGGTGGGTTTCTTCGCCAATCCCGTTGTGTTGCGCGCGGACTTTAGCGGGAACCCGACGTTCCGGGCGTTTCTGGGTCAGGCGCGCCAAACGGTGTTGGCGGCTCTCGACCATCAGGATTACCCAACGCTGCGTTTGGTCCAACGTCTCCAGCCGCCCCGCGATCTAAGCCGGCCGCCACTTTGCCAGACCATGTTCGTCCTGGATAAGCCACACCGGGTCGCCGACCAGGCCGCATCAGAATTCGCCGGAGCCGAGAGCGGACTACGGATAACTCTTGGTGGATTTGAGATGGAGTCGATACCCCTGGAGCGACGGGCAGCGACTCTGGACCTGGTCATGTTGATTATCGAAACGAGCGGATCACTTGGCACCTCGATCCGCTTCAACGCTGATCTGTTTGACGCAGCCACAATTACCCGGATGGCAAGACATTTTCACACGCTGCTGGAAAGTATCATACGCGATCCTGCCGCCGCGATCGGTGATCTGGAAGTCCTGACCGGTGTTGAACGTCGACAACTCTTGGTCGAGTTCAACGATACCAAGGCTGACTACCCCAAGGACAGGTGCGTCCACCAAATGTTTGAGGAACAGGTCCAGCGAACCCCGGATCGCGTGGCTGTCGTATTTGAGAAACAGCAACTTACCTACATGCAGCTCAACGCTCGCGCCAACCAACTGGCCCATCATCTGCAAACACTGGGCGTCGGGCCCGAAGTGCCGGTGGCAATATGCATGGAGCACTGCCCAGAAATCGTCGTCGCGGTCCTGGGCATTCTCAAAGCCGGCGGTGCTTTCCTGCCACTGGATCCAGCGTATCCCAAGGCGGGTCTGGCGTTCATGCTGCAAGATGCCTGTCCGCCGGTGGTACTGACGCGCGAGCGCTGGCTGGAGCGTCTGCCCGATCATGCAGGGCGCATCGTGTGTCTGGACTCCGAGTGGGCGGTCATCGCTCGGGAGAGTGAAACAAATCCGGTCAGTGGGGCAACGGCCAAGAACCTTGCTTATGTGATCTACACATCCGGCTCGACGGGACGGCCCAAAGGAGTCATGTGCGAGCATGGCGGCCTCGTCAATTATCTGTGCTGGATCAACGAGAGTCCGCCAGGCGACGCTGAACTGTGCATGCCCCTGGCAACAAAACTGACCTTCGACATGTGCCTGAAGCAACTCTTCCCCCCGCTTCTGCGAGGTGGCGATGTGTGGATTCTCCCAGAGGCGATACTGGCGGAGCCCGCCGCGCTGATGTCGGCACTCGCAACGCGGACGAACGTCGCGCTCAACTGCGTGCCATCGCTATGGACTTCGGTCCTTCACGCAATCCTGTCCGGCCAGGTCACGCCGCCGGACGAAGGTTTGGCGTGTCTGATATTCGGCGGCGAGACGCTGAGCAAGGAGTTGGTTGCGCGCTCCTTGTCCGCGCTGCCACATCTTCAGATCTGGAACATCTATGGCCCGACCGAGGCGACAGCCAATGCGTCCGTCACCAGAATTACCTCGGCGGATGAGGTCACAATTGGTCGGCCCATCGCCAACGCGCAGATATATATCCTGAATTCCTGTCTGCATCCGGTCGCGATCGGCGTGCAGGGCGAGTTGTACATTGCCGGTGCCGGCGTGGCACGCGGTTATCTAAACCGGCCGGAGCTTACCGCCGAGAGATTTCTTCCGGATCCCTTCGGCGCCGCGCCCGGAGCACGAATGTACAAAACCGGTGACCTGGCCCGCTATCGGCCGGATGGAAGCATCGAATTCCTCGGCAGGTCCGACCAACAGGTAAAGATCCGCGGGTTTCGTATTGAGCTGGGAGAGATCGAGGCAGCACTTGGCCAGCACCCGGCCGTGCGCGAGGCCGTGATCCTGGCCCGAGAAGATGCACCAGGTGAGAAGCGGTTGGTCGCTTATGCTGTCACGCACGCCGCGACCGACGAACTGCGTCGCTTTCTGCGAGACAGGTTGCCCGAGTACATGCTGCCGGCGGTCTTCGTACTGCTCGATGCCCTGCCATTGATGCCCAACGGGAAGATCGACCGCGGAGCACTGCGGGCGCCCGATCGATCGCGGCCAGAACTGAACAAGGCGTTCGTAGCGCCCCGCGGTCCGACAGAAGAGATAGTGGCAGAGATCTGGGCCCAGCTTCTCGACATCGAACGGATCGGTATTCACGACAATTTCTTCGACCTCGGTGGCCATTCGCTGTTGGCGACCCAGCTCATGTCACGAGTGCGCGAGACCTTCCAGGTCGAAATTCCACTGCGGCGTCTGTTCGAGCTGCCAACGGTGGCGAGTCTGGCTGAAAACATCGAGGTCGCACGTCACGCCGAGCGCCATCTGTTGGCGCCGCCCATCCTGCCGGTGCCACGGAACGGAGATCTGGCGCTCTCGTTTGCCCAGCAGCGACTTTGGTTCTTCGATCAATTGGAACCGGGCAACACGGCCTACAATATTCCGGTGGCCGTCCGTCTCAAGGGGCCGCTCAACCTGGCGGCATTGGAACAGAGTCTCAATGAGATCGTGAGGCGCCACGAATCGTTGCGCACCACCTTTGGGAAGGTGGACGGACGGCCCGTGCAAACGATCGCCCTGGCCCTGACGATTGAGCTGCCCGTGGTTGACTTGCAGAAGCTGCCGAAGGACGACGAGCGGGAGATCGAGGTCCGGCGACTGGTTACAGCCGAAGCGCAGCGTCCCTTCGATTTGTCTCAAGGCCCGCTGTTACGGGGCACCGTGCTGCGGTTAAGCGACGACGAGCATGTGGGGCTGCTGACGATGCACCACATTGTCTCCGACGGTTGGTCAACGGGAATACTGGTTCGCGAGTTATCGACGCTCTATGTCGCCTTTTGCGCCGGCAGGTCCTCGCCTCTGGCGGCGCTGCCCATTCAATATGCGGATTTCGCAAACTGGCAGCGACAGTGGTTGCAGGGTGAAGTCCTGGAAACCCAGATTGCCTATTGGAAGCAGCAACTGGCCGGGGCCCCCGCCATTGTCGATCTGCCCGCGGACTACCCAAGACCGGCCGTGCAGACATTCCGCGGTGCGCACCAATCGTTGGTGTTGCCTGAGCATCTGTATGAAGGGCTCAAAGCACTGTGTCGCCAGGAAGGCGTGACGCAGTTCATGACGTTGTTGTCGGCATTCAAGGTCTTGTTGTACCGCTATACGATGCAGGACGACCTGGTCGTAGGTACGCCGATCGCCAATCGTAACCGGATAGAGACCGAAGGCCTGATCGGTTTCTTCGTCAACGCGCTGGTCCTACGGACGGACCTCTCCGGCAATCCTCGTTTTCGAGAGCTGCTGCGGCGGGTGCGGGAGGTTTGTCTGGAGGCGTATGGCCATCAGGACCTGCCCTTCGATCGACTGGTCGAGGAGTTGCACGTGCATCGCGATTTGAACCGAAATCCGCTCTTTCAGGTGATGTTCGTGCTGCACAATACGTCGCTGCGGACGGTCGAGTTGCCGGGCTCGACTCTGAGCCCTGTCCAGGGAGACAGCGAGACGGCCCACTTTGATCTGACGCTCGAGATCGCCGATACCGACCAAGGACTGACGGCCACATTTGTCTACAACGCCGACCTGTTTGCGGCGGGCACGATCACCCGGATGCTGGAGAATTTTCAGACCCTACTGGAGAGCGTGGTCGCAGACCCTGAACAGTGTCTCTCAAACTTGTCGCTCTTGAGCGAAACCGAGCGGCATCGACTGCTGCGGCAGTGGAATGATACCAAGACCGTTCCCCCGCGGGATCTGTGTATTCATCAACTTTTTGAGGCGCAGGTAGAGCGAACACCTGACGCCATCGCTGTCGTGTTCGAAGCAGAGCCGTTGACGTATGGTGAGTTGAACCGCCGCGCCAATCAACTGGCGCATTACTTGCGCGGGCTGGGCGTCGGACCCGACGTCCTGGTGGCCGTCTGCCTGGAACGATCGTTGGAGGTGGTTGTTGGATTGCTGGGCATTCTCAAGGCGGGCGGCGCGTACGTGCCCCTGGATCCGGCGTATCCAAAGGAGCGCCTTGCCTTCATGCTGAAGGATGCCAGGCCGCCAGTGTTGTTGACCCGCGAGGGACTGGTTGCGGGGTTGGTGGACCAGAGTGCCAAAGTCATCTGTCTTGATCCAATTTCGGACGCCATTGCAAGTGAAAGCGGCGAGAACCCCGGCAACGCAACCCGCCCCGAAGACCTGGCTTATGTCATCTACACTTCGGGATCGACCGGGCAGCCCAAGGGCGTCATCGTTACGCATGCCGCCATTGCAGATCACTGCAGAAATGTTCAAAGCACCTACGAACTGGACGCCCGCGATGTCGTACTCCAGTTCGCTTCATTGAGCTTCGATGTGTCGCTGGAGGAAATCCTGCCGACGCTGATCGTCGGCGCCCGTCTGGTGGTCATGGGGACAAACACCTGGCATCCGGCGGAGTTTCATCGGAAGATTGCCGAACTCGGTTTGACGGTCCTCAATCTTCCGACCGCCTACTGGCAGGAGCTGGCTCGGGAATGGGCGGACGTCCCGGAGCTGGTTCCGAACATTCAGCCAAGACTCTTCGTTGTCGGCGGAGAAGCAATGCTGCCGGATGTTCTCAATCTCTGGCAGCGAACGCCAGTAAATAGAATCCGACTCCTCAATGCATACGGCCCGACCGAAACGACAATCACGGCAACACTGTTCGAAGTCGATCCCCGTACTGTCCAGAACACGATCTATCAGTACGTGCCCATCGGTCGTCCCCTCGCCAACCGGACGATCTACATTCTGGATCACCACCGCAATCCCGTTCCAATCGGCGCTCGCGGTCATCTGCATATCGGCGGAGCAGGGCTGGCCAGAGGGTATTTGAACCGGCCTGAACTGACTGCCGAAAAGTTCATTCCCGACCCGTTCAATGCCGAGCCGGGGGCACGGCTGTACCAGACCGGAGACCTGGCCCGCTATCGGCCCGATGGCAACATCGAGTTCCTCGGCCGTGCCGACGGCCAGGTGAAGATCCGCGGCTTTCGCATCGAACTGGGAGAGATCGAAGCCGTGCTCAGCCAACATCCGGCCGTGCGGGAGGCCGCGGTCCTGGCGCGGGAAGACGCGCCAGGCGAGAAGCGGTTGGTGGCCTATGTGGTGACAGGCTCCACGACCGACGAACTGCGCGGCTTTCTCACCAGCAGGCTGCCCGAGTACATGCTGCCCGCGAATTTCGTGCTGCTCGATCTCTTGCCATTGATGGCAAACGGGAAGGTGGACCGCCGGGCACTACCGGCGCCGGATCGATCCAGGCCGGAATTGGAAAAAACCTTCGTCGGACCTCGCGACGACCTGGAACTCCAACTTGCGCATATCTGGGAGGAGATTCTGGACGTTCGACCCGTCGGAGTATGCGACAATTTCTTTGATCTGGGAGGACACTCACTGCTGGCGGTGCGCCTGTTCGCATTGATCGAGAAACGGCTAGGCAAGAGACTTCCCCTGACGACCGTCTTTCAGGGCGCAACGGTCGAGCATCTCGCCGATGCGCTCCGTCAGCAGGCCACGCCCGGCCCGCCGTCCTCGTTGGTGGCGCTGCGACCCGGTGGCAGCAGACGGCCATTCTTCCTGGTGCATCCGGCTGGTGGACACGTGTTTCCCTACGTTCGGCTGGCGCAGCTTCTGGGTCCAGATCAGCCCTGCTATGGGCTGCAGGCCAGGGGTGTGGAAGACGGACAAGACCCACACACGCGGATCGAAGACATGGCGGCCTACTACATCCAGGCCATGCAGACCGTGCAGCCGACAGGGCCGTACTTGCTTGGAGGATGGTCCATGGGTGGCGTGGTCGCCTTCGAGATGGCGCAGCAACTTCATGCGCAGGGCCAGAGTGTGGCGTTGCTCGCATTGCTGGACGGTCGGATCCCCACGCCCGATGACACGTTCCCGGAACAGAATGCTGAAGCGATCTCTTTGGTCGAACGCTATTTCGGTATTTCGTTTGGTCCGATGGAGTCCCTGGCGGAGCTTCCCGAAGTCGACCAATTGGCCTTCATGCTGGAAGAGGCGAAGCGAGCCGCCCTGGTACCCGCGGAGCTCGATGTTGACCAGGCTCGCCGTCTTGTCGTGCTCCTCAGGAACGACCTGCACGCGACGCAGAACTACGAACTGCGTCGCTACCCAGGCCCTATAACCTTTTTCAGGGCGAGCGAACCGCCGGCGGGCGCGTCAGAGGACCCGACGATGGGCTGGAGCGACTGGGCCAGTGGCGGCGTGGAGGTTCACAGCGTTCCGGGCAATCACGCAAATCTGGTGTACGAGCCTCACGTTGAGGTCCTGGCTGGCAAAGTGACGGCTTGCCTCAACCGGGCACTGGCAATGGAGGCGGAACATAACAGCGCGGCGGAAGCAATCGCTCGATGATTGGGTGCCAAGGCGGCGCGCTATTCAGTATGGTTGTCTCAGTGCGGGCGAACGAAGGATCCGATTGGGGATGAATGCGACACCCACCACCACGCCAGCTCTGTTGTGGTGCTCTCCGCCGGCTACTTTGGTGTTGGATTGCGACGAGGTTCATGTCTGGCGAGCAACATTGGATCAGTCCCCGTCACAGATACAGGGCTTCCTCCACACTCTTGCCCCGGATGAACAGGCAAGAGCCTCGCGGTTCTATTTCGCCAGAGACCGAGAGCACTTTATCGTCGCCCGGGGCGTGCTTCGGGCCGTCCTCGGCTGCTACCTGCATCGAGCACCGGAATACCTGGCGTTTTGTTACGGCGATCACGGCAAGCCTGGCCTTGCCCGACAATGCGACGAGGACGCAATCCGCTTCAATGTGTCCCACTCCCGCGGGCTCGCGCTCTACGCGGTCGCTCGCGGTCGGCAGGTGGGAATCGACATCGAGCACATCCGTTTCGATCTTGCAGTCGCAGAGATCGCCAAACGGTTTTTCCCGCGACGGGAGGCGGCGATGCTCCTGGCACTGCCAACCGAGGCTCAGCGTCAGGCATTCTTTCGCTGCTGGACGCGCAAGGAGGCGTACATCAAGGCCCTGGGCGATGGACTGTCACTGCCCTTGGACCAGTTTGACCTGCCGCCGGCGGCCGAGGAACCGGATATGGCATCCGGCGCACAACAAGATCCATCCGAAACATCTCGTTGGTCTCTTCAGGAGCTCACTGCCGCCCCCGGCTATGCAGCCTCCCTTGCCGTGGAAGGACACGATTGGCGTCTTGTCTGTTGGCAATGGCCGAACCTGGCGCAGCGATCAGTCTGAAAGTTGCGCAGATTTTCTTTTCCGCACCCATCTGTCCGCGAGCCATTTGACGATCAGATAAGTGAACAACGTGACGGGGACAGCAATGACGATCGAGCCCAAGAGCATGGCGGCGTAAACATCCCAACCTTTTTGCAAAACCTCCCACAGTCGTGCCTGATCCAGCACAAGGTTATGTTGCACCGGCAGAATCGACTTCCCCAATCGATATTCGGCCAGCCAGATAAACGGCAATAGCGGACTATAAAGGATCGCCGCCGTCGCCCCGGCGACAGCGGCGATCACGTTTCTCTTCAGCAGCCAAGCCACCGCGGTCGCCACGATTATTGGCGATGGATTCAACGGCAGGAAACTGGCAATGATGCCGACGGAGAAGCCGGCCGCGATCTGATCGGGGCGGGCATCGATATGCGACAGCTTTTGCCAGAATGCTCGGACCCGTTGTTTCAGGGTGCTTCTGGTCAAGGCTCAGAGCGCAGGGTTGGCATGCGCCACATCACTGGCGATCTGACCATCACGTAAGCGGATCAACCGCTTCGCATGCTCCATGACCTGGGGATCGTGCGTAGCATATACGAATGTCGTGCCGTGATCGCGATTGAGCTGTTCCATCACTCCGAGAAGAGCGGTCGCCGTTACCGAGTCGAGATTCGCGGTGGGCTCGTCCGCCAGGATCAGCGCGGGTTCGCTGACCATGGCTCGTGCCACCGCTACCCGTTGTTGCTGCCCGCCGGATAACGCGCCGGGGCGACGATCTTCAAGGCCGGCAAGGCCGATTTCCGCGAACAGCTTTTGCACTCTGGCTTTTCTCTGCTCCACAGGCACACCTTGCAGGAGGAGGGTAAACTCGGCGTTCTCCTGCGCGGTCAGGACCGGCAGCAGGTTGTAAGCCTGGAAGACGAAGCCGAGCCGCCGCAGCCGCAAACCAGCTAGGTCCCCCGAGGTTAACAGTTGGAGGTTCTTCCCTTCCACCAACACCTCTCCTGAATCGGCCCGGTCAAGGCCGCCGATAATGTTGAGCAATGTGGTTTTGCCGCAACCGGACGGGCCGGCAATCGCGAGAAACTCGCCGGGAGCAACGTGAAGACTGATTCCACGCAGGGCCGGAACCTCGATTGGCCCCACGCGGTATGTCTTCTTCACGTCCGTCAGCTCCACCGCCCACTCAGCCATTTTGCTCTCCAATCCATGCCAGGCGCTGGATCGGTTGATCATGCAGCCCTGCATCCACGAACTGTCGCCCTGGAAACCGCCAGACTATCGGCCAACCCGCCGCTGCCTGAAAGTCACGCCATCAGGGACGCCGAGGCATTCCTGGGTTGCTTTTGCATCAAGAAACCGGACCGCAAAAGCCATCGTTATCAATGATCTAGGTTTTGACAGAGAAATTATTGCCCGGCCTTGCGTAGAATTGTTGGCTGGCTCTGCCTAGCTACACTCCTGTGTCGCCGGTGCGACCAGAAGGGGCGTGCCCTGTCATCAGCCTGGACAGTCGTCGCCGCGATGGGTCTGGGCCTGATCGTGAGCGCCACGCCGGCGCTTGCGAGACAGCAGATTTACATCTACGCAGTGAAACATCCCTTCTACGGTGTGATCGGCACGTACACGGACATGATCGAACGCAGCGCGGAAGCGACGCGGATCGATTCGCGTCTGCGCATTGCGGTAAGGTTCCTGGGGATCGTCGTCTACCGCCAGGAGGCGAACACCACCGAAATCATGATCGGCAATCGGCTGGTCTTGCTGCAGAGCGTCACCGAGAGGGACGGCCAGCACCTCGAAGTGCACGGCGAGGTTCAAGGCAACCGGTTCGTGGTGAATGCGACGGCCGGTGCGTCCTCCGGTCCGGTGGCCATATCCCCCTCGGACCCGTGGGTGCTCCAACATACTGGCGAGGCAACTGTGGTTTTCACGGACACGGGCAGGATTGTCGACCTGCACATTTCCGGCGGCGACTACGAGGCCGTGGCTGTGAACGGCATCTCCATCTCCGCCCGACACTTCGTCGTGATCGGCGACAAGCGGCAGGATGTCTGGCTGGATCACAAGGACATTCCGATCATGTTCCGCACTGTCGAGGACGGCACGCGGATCGATTTCGTGCTTCAGAATGCGACGACCGCGCCGGCGCTACCGCGATGATCTCATTCACGCGCACCGCGCCGATTCAACCCGGAACGGCGCCCCGTATGTTATTGCCTGGCAACGCCGCAACTACTTGCCCTCGGCCGATGAGACCGGAGCCTAGAACACCCTCAATGCATCAGGCAGTTTGGTTCGCGCGGCCTTGAGTGCCGGATACAACGAGATAGCGGTCGCCGTCAGAAACACGATCCATACGGACGAAGCGATTCGTGCCGGGCTCAAGCGTGCGTAAATGATCGGATCAAAAACGAGAGCGGCGGGAAGGCTGCTCTCGAAGAACCAGCGCAGATCCAGCCCATGGGTGGCGAAATAATGCTGGACGCTCAACCCCAGCACCAGACCCAGAACGAGGCTGAACGCCGTGAGCGCCAATGACTCACCGATGACCATGACGGCAAGCTGCGCAGGCCGTAGACCCAGAGCCGAAAGGAGGCCGAATTCATAGCGGCGCTCAAGTACTCGCATGAGAATGGTGTTCAGTATCCCCAACCCGACCACCGCAAGCACGACACCGTTCATGACATAGTTGAAGGCGTCGTCCAACAAGAAGAGCTGAGCTAGTGTAGGCATGGCTTCCCGCCAGGGAAGTATCTCAATCGGCACGCCTGCCAACTGCTTCCGCAATCCCTGGGCCACCATCAGCGAGTCGCCCTCCTGTTCCAGGAGGACTGCAATCTGTGTAATACGGTCGGGCACGCCGAGCAGACCCTGCGCCTCGGGGAGCGGCAACTGGATGATGTGGGCGTCGATCGCTTGGACACCCGTGCGGAAGATCCCGGTCACCCGCAGTTGAGTGCTCTGCATTTCTGCGCCACCCGCCTCCGTCGCCGCTGCATCGGGCGGTTGCAACATCTGCGTCATGAGCACGACCTTGGATCCGATCTTCGCCGCGAGCTTGCGGGCCAGATCCACGCCAATGACCACGCCTGGTTGCTGCTCGTCACCGAGATAGCCGCCCTCGACGATCCGCTGCGG
>Ga0210408_10003400_pt1 | contig 14742 bp, 19 predicted proteins | sample IncBWH4MmetaG_FD_155471 | JGI IMG/M metagenome (GOLD analysis project Ga0210408, IMG submission 155471) | Forest soil microbial communities from Barre Woods Harvard Forest LTER site, Petersham, Massachusetts, United States - Inc-BW-H-4-M | ecosystem: Environmental > Terrestrial > Soil >...
CCCTCAAATAGCGCCGTAGCGGGCGGACGGCTTTGCGGTGGTCACCGGCGATTCGCCGGTAGGGTCGGGTTGCTGACACCAACCTGATTCGAGGAACCACCGATGACCGACGAGATGATGAACCTTTCGCGCGCTCGTGGAGAAGGCCCCAGATGCCGATCTGCTGCGCGAGATGATCGGCTTTGCCGCCCAGCGGTTGATGGAGATGGAGGTCGCCGGGCTGACCGGAGCGGCCTATGGCGAGAAGAGCGCCGAGCGTCTGGCGCAGCGCAACGGCTACCGTGAGCGGACCTGGGAGACGCGCGCCGGCGCCGTCGAGCTGCGCATCCCCAAGCTGCGCAAGGGCTCCTATTTTCCCGGCTTCCTGGAGCCGCGCCGCATGGCCGAGAAGGCACTCACCGCCGTGGTGCAGGAGGCCTATGTACAGGGCGTCTCGACCCGCTCGGTGGATGATCTGGTCCAGGCAATGGGGATGAGCGGCATCTCCAACAGCCAGGTCTCGCGGTTGTGCGCGGAGATCGACGACAAGGTGAAGGCGTTCCTCGCCCGACCGATCGAGGGCGACTGGCCGTATTTGTGGATCGATGCCACCTACGTGAAGGTGCGCCAGAATGGCCGCATTGTGTCGGTCGCGGTGATTGTCGCGGTCGGCGTCAACAGTGATGGCCGACGCGAAGTACTCGGCATGGACATTGGCCCCTCCGAAGCCGAGACATTCTGGACCGCATTCCTGCGCAAGCTGGCCCGGCGCGGACTGCGTGGCGTCAAGCTGGTGATCTCTGATGCGCATGAGGCGATCAAAGCCACCGTCAGCAAGGTGCTCAACGCTACCTGGCAGCGTTGCCGCGTTCACTTCATGCGCAACGTCCAGGCCCATGCCCGGCGAGAGCGGCCGGCGCGTCGTCTCCGCCTTCATTGCCACCGCTTTTGCCCAGGACGATGCCGAAGCCGCCAGGGCTCAGTGGCGCAAGGTTGCCGACCGGCTCCGGCCCAAACTGCCCAAGCTTGCCGTCTTCATGGATGAAGCCGAGCCCGACGTGCTCGCCTATATGAGCTTTCCGTCTCAGCACCGCGCCAAGCTGCACTCGACCAACCCGATCGAGCGCCTCAACGGCGAGATCAAGCGGCGAACGGAAGTCGTCGGCATCTTCCCCAATGAGGATGCCATCGTTCGCTTGATCGGCGCGATCCTGCTCGAGCAGAACGACGAATGGGCGGTCCTGCGCGCCCGCTACATGACCCTGGAAACCATCGCGCCGTTGAGCGATGATCCCATCGTCGCCGGCAATTACGATGCTTCGTGTTACGCCTATTCCCACATCAACCGGGTCTTGGGATTCTGCCCGCCGTGGCAAGCTGATGCCTTCCGGCCCGTCGCAAAATCGGCGGTGACCTGCCGTCAGCTACACCACGCCTCGGGGCACGATCGTCGGTTCGCCAAGGGATCCGGCGAAACGAGCGGTCACAGGTCCGGACGGCCTTTCCTATCTTATATATTCCTTGTTGGCAGTCATCCTGTTCGGCTGTTATTTGCTGCTCAATGGCTTTCAGGACGACAACTCCGCAACCATGGCCCCGAATCTGACACTCAATCGCTGACGCCTCGCGCGCTTTTCCTTTTGGTAGTGGTGCGGCGATCCAGTAGTCGCGTCTTTTTCGGTGCGATTCGAAAGAGATGACGACTACGACAGCAGCGCTGCCTTGAAGTTGCCTCGCGAGGAGCCATGTGTGCTTAGTCGATGGGACGCGTAGGACTTATCGGCATCACGGTAGGCAACGCGGCGCGCCTCGGCGCACCGCAACGTTCCACCACGCGACGCTGCGCGTCGCACCACATCGCTACGCAACGCGCGAACCGCTGGGGACATCCCAGCGGCTCTCGTGCGTTTTAGCGCGGACGGTCTCTAAGTTGCCGATCTGATCACCGACACAACAGCTAATCTAAAAGCTCAGTTATGCGAATTAGGCAGGCTACGCGACCGGATCAGGAAAGCACAACTGTCGGCCCGAAGATCGCGGCGCATAGACCATAATAAAGAACGACGCATTTAGATGAGGCCACTTCACTTGGCGGCCTCTTTCCTGCTCAGCGAGACCTTGGAAAGGCACGCATATGGATAGAGCGCTCTCGTTGTTGATTTCAGCAGGAATAGCTGCCTTTGGCGTTTGGATCATAGGCTACACTATGGCGTCGGGATCGCCCTTAGGTTGGACACTCATGGGAATTCTGTCCCTCATACTGGGCTCGATCAGCGTTTATCAGGCAATCGGTGAAGCTAGGCTTGCGTAAAATTGCTTACCCGCCGGCCCGACGCTGTTCTGGCAGGCCGACGAGGTAATCGAACGAGTCCGCGACTTCGGTTGCTGGCACTCTTGAGACATACGGACGGACAGCGACAATTTCCGCTCACCAGTGAAGACCGGAAGTGAGGGCGAGATGCTCAACGGCGTCAATGACCCGACTCGGAGTGCGCCAGGAAAGCTGGCAAAGAATAGGAGGTGAAAGTCCCTCACGGGGAAGGTCTAGCCAACCGCCCCGACTCGGCACTCAGAATAGCTCACGATGAGCACAACGGGTCTGCTTTACCCTGGTCGCAGGCTTGGCCTGACATGAAAGTGGTCGCCAACTGAGTCTCGCTTCGCTGCGGCCTATGCCTATCCGCCTCACTCGTCCCGCTTTATTTCAGGTTTGTCATACAAGACTGCGTTCAAGAGCGAATTATGAACCTCGATCTTTCCGTTGTGCGAGATGAAGCCGAGCTTGCGAAACTTGTTCATGAAAAAGCTGACACGGGAGCGTGTGGTGCTGACCAGTTCTGCCAGCGTTTCCTGGCTGACATGTGCCGCGATGGGCTGCGGGGTACCATCCTTTCCGAAATTTGCCAGAAGAAGACGCGCGAGCCGCTTTTCGCTGGAATTGAATAACTGGTCGATGAGGTCTTCTTCGATGCGGCTGTTGCGGCTCAGCAGATACGCCATGAACAATTCTGAGAACTTTGGCCCCTTCTGAAGTTCTGCCAGCATCGCGCTTTTTCGATGGAGGTAACCAGGCATTCCTCATGGCTGTGGTTGTCGAAATCCGCAAGGGATGGCCATTGAGGCATCCTTCACCAAAGAACTGTCCAGGTTCAATTTTCCCGACAACTGCTTCCTTGCTCTGTTCAGAGGCGACGAGAACTTTGATCCTTCCCTTTTGAATATAGAAAACCGTATTGGCGATGTCTCCTTGGGCAAAAACGATTTGGGTTTTTCTGAGTTTCAATATGACTTTACCCTCGCCGACTTTGGCAAGAAAGCTTTTCGGATCATATAAGGTCTTCTCCGATTTCGGCATGAAATCCTCAGCGACCGATAGAGGCCAAGCTTGGCAAATTTAGCAATGCCGCCAAACTGGGAATTAGGACAGTGAGCAAAATTGAACAGCGGCTGCGAGATGGATGTGATCGCGTTGAAAGGATTCAACCGACGAACCCCTTCCAATCTGAATACAGCCCCCGCGCTCCATTCAGCAGAAGGCCCGCGGGAGAGTGTCATGGTGATGTCACCGCTGTCCAGGGCGTGCTTCCACCAACACGCATCATGGCACGTGGACCAAGGAGAAGTATCGCCGCTGCCCAGACGGCTCTGGCGCGCCTGCTGATGCCAGGTGATCAGGAGGCTCGCTGCTAATACACGCCGGCGGTCAATGCCGCTGACGGTCTCGCCAGCATGCAAGGTCTCTTCGATCAGACGAACCTTCTCATCGCAACTCCAGCGCCGCCGACGCTCGACGCCCAAGACCTTCACCTGCATTCGCTATTGGCTTACGGTCATATTTTCAGCTTGCACCCTCAGACGGCCTGCCAAGCCACACAAGGCGGCCTCCGCCGGAACGGCGCAGACTAGGAGCCAAATGCAGGCCGGCGGGACTATTTGTGAACAGGATGAAGCTTCTCGCCGCGATCAGCCGATGAGCGTCAAGGCGATATACCCGAGGCTTGCGATGATGCTGACGATGGCAATGCCGGCTATGAAGCGCTCGGCTCTGATCATGGCATCGGTCCCCTTACAGTTGCCCAGCCCGATGGTACCGAAAAAATACGGGTGGGTCCCTCTGTGGATTTCTGAAAATTCGCGGATCGGGAACGGTTTTATGATCCCGCCATTTTCCCAGCGGGCCCCGCTCGGCACTGCGGGGCAGGGGGATCCCTGGCAAGGGATACCCACGGACACACGATCCGCATCGCCCCGCCACTTGTGATCACCAGCGATCAGGTCGACTGGGCGCTGGAGGCGAACGGAGCAATTTTGGGGGGCACGATTTGTCGTGACGGCAATGCTCGGCAACTGAGTGGAGTGTCGCGGTACTGAGATACAATCTGAGATGCAAACTGGGATACATCAACGCTGTGAAGTCAAAAAACATAAATGAAATCAAATTCATGGCGGCGAGTTCGGTGTGCTCCGAGCGACTCGAACCGAGCCTTGCGCCTAGCGGGAACCCGCGACGGCGGAGTAGAAATCCGCTGCCGCTTGGTTGGCACTGGGGGCGCCGCGCAGACCGGCGGATCGTCATTGGCCTCATTTTTTTGCGCGCTGAGCAGCGCGAACGCGGCAATGACAGAGTGACGTATTGACGGACCATCAATCTAACAAATTAGTCTTGACTAATCAATTAGCGTGCGCTATTTGTTTCCCATGACCGAAGCCGCTCCTATCAACGCCGTCATGCGCGCGCTTGCCGATCCCACACGGCGGGCCGTGTTTGAGCAGGTCGTCAGCTCCGACGAGATCACCGTCGTCGAACTGACGCGAGGGAGCGGCGTGACGCAGGGCGCCATTTCTCAACACCTCAAGGCCCTGAAGCAGGCCGGCCTGGTCGCCGAGCGCCCCGAAGGCCGGAAAGTCTATTACCGCGCTCAGCCGAAAGGTCTCGAGCCGCTGGTCGACTGGATGAGCGATTACGGCGTCTTCTGGCGCGAACGCTTTGCAAATCTCAGAACACTGCTGAAGGAAATTGATCCATGAACGACGCCGCATTGAAGCCCGACACACAAGACATAGTGGTCGACGAGGTTTTTCCGCATGCGCCGGAGACGATCTGGAAGACGCTGACTACGGCCAATTTGATGGGCCGTTGGCTGATGATGCCGGCCGGCTTCGAGCCCGTGGAAGGCAAACGCTTCACCTACCAGACCACGCCGGCCGGAGCGTGGGACGGCACGATTCACTGCCAGGTGCTGGAGGTGAAGCCGAACGAACGTTTTGCCTATGCCTGGAAAGGCGGGCATGAGGGAAACGTCGGATACGGCTCAAGGCTCGACACCGTGGTCACGTTCATCCTTTCCAAGGTTGAAAACGGCACGCGCCTCCGCCTCGTCCATTCAGGCTTCGTCCTGCCGAAGAACGATACTGCCATCAAGAGCATGAGCGAAGGCTGGAAGAAGGTAGTCCAGAACATTGGCGCTATCGTCGACGGGAAGGACTGACGCGACGGAAATCGCCGTGGCCAATGCAGCGCTTTATTGGGAGAGAGACGTGAGCAAGCCTTACACCGGCGGATGCGCCTGCGGCGCGATCCGCTATGAAATCTCGGCCGCGCCGATTGCGATAAACGACTGCCAGTGCCGCGACTGCCAGAGTACGAGCGGCACCGGGCACGGATCCTATCTGACCTTCCCTAGCAGGGAGGCGGTGAAGCTCAAGGGCGAAGCGACGCATTGGGACATGGTCGGCGACAGCGGGAACGTGAAGACGCGCGGCTTCTGCCCCGCCTGCGGGTCGCCTGTCTATCTGACCTTCTCGGCCATGCCGGACCTCTTCACCATTCACGCCGCGAGCCTCGACGATCCAAGCCGATACGAGCCGCAGATGGTGACGTACACGGTGCGCGGTCATGCCTGGGACCGGCTCGATCCGGCCGTGCCGAAATTCGAGAAGATGCCGCCGATGTGAAACTAGGTCGATCTGATCGAGTCACTATGCCGCTTTCGGATCAAAATCCGAAAGGCTCCTCGCGAGCAAACGTCTTCTGGTTTTTCCTCAACTTCGGACATTGCGAGCCGCTCAGCGCGCTGGAGCATGCTTCTCGCTTGCCCAACTCAATCCGATCGCGCGGCTGATTCAGCATGCATGATTACGTGTGAGGAGGGCCCCGGGCGAACTATGAACTCGTCATCAAGCGAGCCAGTCTGACGACGGTAAAACCCGGATGAGTCATGGGGTAGTGCAGCGGCGGGCGAACAGCGGTGAATCGGCGTGCCAACTGAATCATATCGGCGCGGCTGACGTCAGTTATGCACCCGACATCTGCCCTCGGTCAGACGAGTCTTATGGTCGGGCTCGGGCCACTGCAAACCTAAGCTTTAATCGGCGGATCAGCTCATACCCGTGCCGTTCCTCTGGTTATCCGGACGCAAGCCGGGGACAGAGCTCTTGCTGCAGACCAAGACGAAGATCGGTCAGTTTGCGAAGGTTCTATGGTGATTGATCGGCGCGCTCAGCTGTCAGGCTCAGGACGCCGAGCAGGCTCATTGTATCAGCGCATTCAGCCAAGTGGTTTGGCGATGCCGAACAATAACCTTGTCGCGAGAGCCTACGGGCTCGCTTTGACTGCGGCTTTATCTGAAGAAACCTGGAAGGTCCTCGGCTTCCGCCAGACGCGCAAGCTTTGTTGCCAGATCGACTGCGAGATCGAACTGCAACTCGATCAGCCGGCGGCTCATGAACGTACGGAAATAATCGCCCCAAATGAATTCCTGGAACGGCGTATCCTGGTCCTCAAACGCCTCACCACGCACCCGCCGAGCCAGCGAGCGCCAGACGTTGTCAGTGAGCTCGCCGATGTGATGGGGAATGGCGGCGAAAGGCCTGCGGTTGCCATCGGCGTCAATCGGCCAGCAATAGCCATTCTTCTCCATTTTGCGCCAGAACGGCCGCTCCGCCAGCTCCGACCAGTCTGCGACCTTGTCGCCGAGCAGGGCCTCCCGAATGTCGATCGACCAAAGCGCGCGGGCGAGATGGTGGTGGTCGACGATATAGATATGCTTTCCAGGCCCAAGAACATAAGGAATAGCTTTTTTCTCGAGATAGCTCTTACGGTCCGCGGACGACTGCTTCTCAAGCTTCACCGCCCGTTCCTTGACCTCCAACAATCCGAGGGTGAGCTGCGTCGGCCTGAGGTCGGCAATTTGAACCTTTGTGTGCGCCATGATGCTGCCTTGCTTTGAAAGCCACTTGAGTGTGTCCTCGCGGACGCAGCAGTGTCAATGTCCTGCGTCTGAACCTAGTCGAGCGGGACGCGCGTGCGGGTCTGACTCTCGCTTAGTGCCTTGTCAATCTAGGGCTGCCGGCGGAGCGTCTGCCCCGCCGCGGTGGGATTCATTTCAGCGCTCAGAACCTAGCGCCGGCTTCCCCGTTGCCGTAGTGTGATAGCCTTCTGGTGGAGAAGGATCATGGTTGAAAGAAAGGGGATTGCGAGGACGCCCCGCGAGCATTTCAGGCCGGTGGCAGAACGGCGAACTGGAGAAGTTCGTGCGCAAAAGAAATCGCGTTCCAGAAAGCAGAGCGGGACGAGCCTGCAATGAAACTGCGCCTTCCTAGTGTAGCTCGGGCACCGAGTCACAACGGGGTGCGGAACTAGTTCGTTGCGGTACGCCTTTCATTGGTACGAGAGCCGGCCGCGATCGCGCCCTGGGCGCGGCGATCTCAGTCGGACGCGACCAAGTGGACATGTGATGATCAGGGATATTGGCGTTCGGCCGGTCATATTCTCCGTCAACTGCTATATCGCGACCATCCTCACGATGTTCGTCGCGTTTAGCCTAGACTTGAAGAGTCCGGGCTGGGCCATGACCACGGTTTATCTGACCAGCCAGCCGCTGTCCGGCGCGATGCGAGCCAAAGCTGTTTATCGCGCCATCGGCACCTTCGTCGGTGCCGCCGCCATGGTCGCCATCGTTCCCAATCTGGTCGACGCGCCCGAGTTGGCGACGCTTGCGATCATGCTTTGGGTGGCGCTCTGCGTTTTCGTTTCACTGCTCGACCGCACCCCGCGGTCATATATGTTCGTGCTGTCGGGCTATACCGCAGCCCTGATCGGCTTTCCAAGCGTGCTCGCGCCTGGCACGGTATTCGACACCGCGGTGTCGCGGGTCGAGGAGATCACGCTCGGCGTCGTCTGCGCCGCTGTCGTCCACAGTCTCATCTTTCCCAGAAGCGCGTTTTCCGCCTTTGAGCAAAAGTTGAGAAGTAGCATTGCGGACACACGCCGTTGGCTTGCGGATGGCTTGATCCAGCAGGCGACTCCGGAGGCCGAGATGGAGCGGCGCCGGATCGCGGCCGATATCAGCGAGCTCTATTTGCTCGGCACGAGCTTGCGCTTCGACACCTCGCCGCATCGACCGGATATCGGCACCATTCGCGCCTTCGACCGCAAGGTCGTCGCGTTGCTGCCGCTAGTGGGTGCCATCGAGAATCGCCTGACACTGCTTCGGCGTCTTGGGCGGATCGATGCAAAGTTGTCGCAGGCGGTTGCCGGCATTTACGACTGGCTGCAGGTGCCAGCGCCGGGCAACCGACACCGCGCGACCGAGCTTAAAGAGGCTTGTGTCGTAGCTGCGCCAGCCGTCGGCCCACAATCAAGCTGGGACGATCTCGTGAAAGTCAACGTTACCGTGCGTCTGATCGAGCTGGTCGATGCCTGGCAAGCCTGTCTCGAGCTCGCTGCTTATCTCGCCGACCCGGCGCAGACGCCGAGCGCCGACGTTCGCGCAGCCGCCACGCAGATCGGGCCCAAACCGATGCATACGGATCCGGCTATTGCGTTGCTGTCGGCGTTCGCAGCGATCGTCGCGATGGGCATCTGTGCGTTCTTTTGGATCGCGACCGCATGGCCGGAGGGCGCCGGCGCCATTGCCTTTACCGCCGTGTCCTGCACTCTATTTGCTTCTCTGGACGATCCAACGCCGGCAATTCGCAACATTACGCTCCTCCTGGCGTTCTGCATTCCGATCGTACTCGTCTACCAATTCTTTGTGTTGCCGGCGATCACCGGATTCGTCTTGCTTTGCTGCGTGCTCGCTTTTGTGCTGATTCCGGCCGGCATCCTGATGGCGATCCCGGCCTATGCAGTGGTCGGTCTGGCGCTCGCCTTGGGCTTCTGTGTCGAAATGAGCCTGCAGACAAGCTATACTGCCGATCTGGCGGCCATCGTGAACTCCAACAGCGCCTTCGTGCTTGGTGGTGTCGTGGCGCTGCTTGTAACTCGGATGATGCGTGTTATCGGCACGCAGGCCAGCGCACGACGCCTGATTCAGGCAACTCATCGCGACCTTGCGGACCTTGCCGCCGGGCGCGCGCATCCGCACCGCGATCAATGGACCAGCCGCATGATGGATCGTGTCGCGCTGTTGCTGTACCGGCAACCGCGCTTCGAGCCGCGGCCGCAGCATGAATTCGCCGATGCGCTCGAAGATCTGCGGCTTGGCGTCAATATGATCCAAACGCAATTGATCGCGTCCAACATGTCGAAGCGGGCGCAAGACGCTTTGGCGGCTATGTTCGCGAGCCTGGCTATGCATTTCCGTGCTCTGGGGCGCGGCCGTGGGGCGCCGCTTGGCGAGGATTTGTTGCAAAAGATTGATATTGCGATCGGCGAAGCGGCGGCCTGCACTGCAACCACGCATGCTTGCGTCGCCGCACTTGTCGGCCTAAGGCAGACCCTCTACCCTGACGCGCCACCGTACCGGCCGAGCCAAATAGAACAGGCTGGCGCAGCGCTGCCCGGGCCGAACGAAGCCGCCAGTGTTACATGACCGGAGCGCATCGTGATTGGCGAGTTCGATATCTATGGCGTGTACTTTCCAGCTTTCGCGGTGTTTGCCGCTATCGCTCTTTTGCTGCAGGTCGTGGTCAAGCGGCTGTTGGACGCCTGTGGTTTCTATCGTTTGGTCTGGCATCGCGCGCTGTTCGATCTCGCGATCTACGTGATTCTGGTGGGCGTTGTCACGGCAGCGGGCGCAAGCATCCTATCGCTGGCATAAGGTCGTGGACGCAAAATCTCGGGTGACGGAGCAATGAGAAACCTTTTCGCCTCTGCTGGCCGCGTGCTGCTCACGCTCGTTGCGGTGCTGGTAGCGGTTGTCGTCGGCTGGCAGCTCTGGAGCTATTACATGCTCGAGCCATGGACGCGCGACGGCCGTGTGCGCGCCGACGTGGTTACGGTCGCCGCCGACGTTTCCGGGCTGATCAGCGACGTCTTTGTTCACGACAACGAAAACGTGCGCAAAGGCCAGCAGCTGTTCCGTATCGATCAGCGGCGCTTCCAATATGCGCTCGATCAGGCGAAAGCTGATGTCGCGAGCCGACAGGCTACGCTTGATCAGGCCAAGCGCGATCTCGAGCGCAGCAAGAATCTAAGCAGCGCTGCGGTTACCGTCCAGCAAGTCGAGCAGAGGCAGCAAGCGGTCGACGTCGATCAAGCTGAGCTCGACGCGGCGAACGCGGCGCTTGAAGTCGCAAAGCTAAATCTCGAGCGCTCGACCGTCGTGGCGCCAGTCAACGGCATAGTCACCAATTTCGCTCTTCTGCCCGGCCGCTACGTCAATGCCGGCGCAGCAGTCTTTGCGCTGATCGATTCCGACACATACCGCGTCGAGGGGTATTTCGAGGAAACCAAGCTGGGGCGCATTCGTATCGGCGAGGATGCGACTGTAAAATTGATCGGCGATCCGCGCGTTCTGTCGGGACACGTCGAGAGCATCGCTTACGGCATCGAGGACCAGAACCGTAGCACCAGCAGCGAGCTGTTGGCTTTCGTCAATCCGACCTTCAGTTGGGTGCGCCTCGCGCAGCGCATCCCTGTGCGCATCAAGCTCGACAATGTGCCGCCGGACCTTCTTCTGGTCGCCGGGCGTACCGCCACGGTATCGATCGGGAAGATCAACTGGTGGTGAGGAGGATAGCTCGGCGTTGTCAGGCTCGCTGACCGAACTGGCGGGGGCATCGACGCCCGACGGCACCTGGGAGCAGCGGAAGGTCGTTCGACAGGCTCCCCGGGCCGCTCACAAATGGTGGCGGTCTTCCGAAATCTGGGGTGATATGGCAGGTTCGAAGAATATTCTTCCGAATCATGGAAGGGGATTCGATGGATCGCCTGGAAGCGATGTCGACCTTTCTGGCCGTGGTCGAGCAGGGCAGCTTGTCCGCGGCGGCGCGGCGATTGAAAACGCCGCTCACAACAGTCAGCCGCAACGTATCCGAGCTTGAGGCTCACCTGCGGACGAAGCTCTTCAACCGATCGAGCCGGCAGTTGGTGCTGACGGATACAGGCGCTTCCTACGTTGCGGCTTGCAAGCGCATTCTCGCCGATGTGACCGAAGCGGAGCGTACAGCGTCCGGTGAGTATACTGCACCGACTGGCGAACTGGCGGTGACGACCCCATTGGGCCTTGGGCGTGTCATTCTCATGCCGATCATTGTTGACTTCCTCAAGGCCTATCCGGATATCAAGGTCAGAATGATCCCCACCGATCAGAAGCTCAGTCTGGTTCAGGAGCAAATCGACGTCGCGGTCCGCATCGGCGAGTTGCCTGATTCGAGCTTGGTGGCGTTACGGCTCGGCAGGACGCGCCGAGTGGTGTGCGCCAGTCCCGCCTATCTGGCGGCTCGCGGGACGCCGCGCACGCTCGAAGACTTGGTTGGGCATGATTGCATCAGTTATGCCGGCTTCTCGCTTCCCGATGTCTGGACATTTGTCAGAGACAAGGAGACCATAGCGGCGCCGGTTCATACGCGGCTCATCGTCGGCAGCGCTGAAGCGGCCTGCGCCGCAGCCCGCGCCGGCATCGGAATTTCCATCGCCTTTGCTTATCAACTCGAGACTGCTCCGGAGGAAGGAGCATTGACAACCGTGCTGGATGAATTCCAGCCGCCGTCAATGCCGGTGAACCTCGTGTATGCCGCCAACCGGTTTCTGCCGATCAAAGTGCGCGCTTTCCTGGACTTTGCCGGTCCGCGGCTGAAGCGAGTCTTCGCGGAGTAGGCAGCGACACTGCGAGCACAGCTCGTGCGGTCGCTTTACGCCCCTAAAGGCGGACCGTGTCTGCACACGATCCCTGCAAAGGCTTGCTCGCGCGCGCTATTTCAGCCTGTCTGACATGGTCAACCTCGGTCCGGGCCTTCCAAGATTTGGAAGGATGTCTTCCGGTTTCGCTGCCTGTTGAGCCGGATTTTTCGCCCCATGTGCCGACCATGACGCGCCGGAACACGGCGTTAACGTTGGAGGCGAATATGGGTGAGGTTATCCGATTTATCCCGAAGGCCGAGCGCGAACGGCTCCGCCTGATACGAGAAGCGCGCGCGATGTACGACAGCGTTTTCCCGTCGTCCGATCGCGCGAACGAGCAGCGCGACAACACCCCGATAGCTCATTTGGTCAACAGACCCAATGTCCATCAGAGCGGGGAAGTGTCGTGATCAACAATGCGGCCGTGCTCGACGGCCTCTTCAACTTTCAGAACTGACAGGAGAAATCGCTATGTCAATCCGCAAGCTACTTTTCGCCGTTGCATTCGGTGTCGCCTCTCTGGGTGCCGCCCGTGCTGATGGTCTGCGTCCGATCCAGGGCCAGAGCGTCGACCTCGGCGAGATATCGGGGATCGCTTACTACACTGTCGAGCGTGATGGGTTTCACGTCGTCGCCACTCTTGCGCAGGGCGAGGCAGGAACGCCGATCCGTGTCGTATCTGTTCTTGCACCGGGGCAGCGCTTGGTTCTCTCAACAGCGCATCAAGCTGGTGCGATCGAGATCAGTCGGCAAGGCGACAGCGTTCTCGTTCGCAAGGCGAAAGCAGTCACGAACTGAACTTCGGCTTGAACTCGTGAAGTCGTTAAGCGGAATGGAAGGAAACCACACATGTCCACCATCCACCTTCATCGGACGACCACTGCGACGCCCGAGCAGTACGTCGCCGGACTCACCGATTTCGGGCCGGGCCGCTCGAAAATCTTTGGTAACAGCGCCGACGAATACCTGCAGGTACACCATAAGGGCGTCTCACAGGCCGACGTCACGGAAGGCTCGGCCGGCATCTGGGAGCGCCTACATTACGACTGGTCCGATCCCAACCGCGTTGTTCTGACGACGACCGATTCCAACGTGTGGGGAGCGGGATCGGGTCACACCTACACTTTCAGCCGCCGGCCCGACGGCAGCACCGACATTGACCTCGTCGTCGTGCGCGATGGCAAGAACCTGAAGGGCTTGGTGCTCGGTTTCGTACTCGGCACCATCGGCAGGCGGGTTCTGGAAAAGGCGTTTAAGAACTCCGTGACGGCTATCGAAGCTCGGAACAACAAGGCTGAACAGCTGCACGCGGGTAATTCCAGCCTCGCTGCCTGAGCGGTCGGTAGCGGGCCAAGCCAGCGGGAATGGCCGTCGCCAACGTCAAACTCTCAGGAGGTAGACATGACCATCGTTGAAGTGAGCAGCGAGGCCGAACCCCGAATCCGATCGGACCAACTGTATCTTGACGATCTTCGTGTCGGACAACGCTTGACCAGCGGGACGCACAGGCTTGACGAAGCGCAGATCAAGGCATTCGCGCTTCAATTCGATCCATAGCCCTTTCACACGGACAAGCAGGCCGCCAAGCGCACGTTGTTCAAGGGCTTGGCGGCGAGCGGTTGGCATACCGCCGCGATCACGATGCGTCTGAATGTCGAGTGTGGTCAGCCGCTCGCCGGCGGCTTTGTTGGCGCCGGAGGAGAGTTGAGTTGGCCGGCTCCGACCCGCCCTGGAGACGTACTCCATGTCGAAAGCGAAGTCGTTGAAGTCACGCCATCGCGCTCGCGACCTGACCGCGGCACGATCGTTCTTCTCAGCCGGACGAAAAACTAGCGCGACGACGTCGTTCAGATTCAAAAGGCCAGGGTTTTCGTTCGTCTCGCTCGGCAGCATCGCGGCCGCAGGATGTGGCTGCAGCGTCCGGCATCTCCAGCATGATGCATGACCTCGGCGGGGCGATCGGCACCGCGGTGCTTGCGACCATCGTCACCAAGCGCGAGCAGTTTCATTCCAACATTATCGGCCAATCGGTCGACCTCGGCCGTGAGGACGTGCGTGCCCGGATCGCTGAACTGACCAACTACTTCATCGCCCACGGTGTGCCCGAGCCCATTACCGTCCATACCGGTAATGCCTGCTCGAGGAAATTGCGCAGGCGCTGGGGGGGGCGCGGTGAGCGTGAACGCCGGCGCGGCCATCGTCTACTCGACGCGCGCGCTTGATGCTTATCAGGCTTCGGTAGAGCCGGCCGAAGCTGCAAAAAGTGCTGAATCATAAGGCGACCCATTTTTCCGCTCAGAACATCGCTGTTCTTGCAGTATTGAGCCGCCATCGTTTCCATGCATTATTTCCAGCATGAGAAAGTCGGATGCACAGTGTACTAATTGCGGCGCTGGATACCGGCGCATTGAGCTTGCGTCGCGCAAGGGCGAACCTGGCACTTATCATTGCCTTGTCTGCAAGAGCCGCCTTGAGACGTTCGACGGCTCCCACGAGATTGCCTATCGGCTGACCGTCATTCCACAGCGGCCAGCGAGCCGCCGTGAAAAAGAAACTGTCACGTTAGGCCACTAGTTCTGGCGAGCGGAATAGAGGGACTCATTTCGGCTCACGCGGTTAGAGGTTTTCCAGTGTAGGTCCAGCGGAAGGGCTTGGCCATTGTTCGGTTGAAGTAGGCGATGAACTGCTCGATTTTG